>OLLP01000420.1_pt1 | contig 10465 bp, 7 predicted proteins | sample 1604561 | NCBI WGS metagenome assembly OLLP01 (sample SAMEA104055722, study PRJEB20765) | soil metagenome | isolation source: soil | reverse complement strand
GGCGCTGGCCTCGCCGAAATGCCGGATCAGCAGCCTCATAGCCATGGGGCCAACGCCTTGCACCCGGGTAAGCGCCAGCCGGTAGAGTAATTCATTTTCCATAAGAAGGTCTCGTTGGGGTCAAAGATATTGCCCTTGCAGGCGGTCGTCGGCGACAAAATTAATCCAACCCCCCGGAAACTTTTCGGGAACTTTTGACGACAGCGCTGAGGCTGGCCGTGGCAGGACGATCGGCCCTGACCGGAGGATAATGCCTGACTCGGGGCGCGAACAGGCTACCGGCTGATCACTTTCAGCTCGGTGCGACGGTTAAGCGCGCGCCCTTCGGCGCCCGCATTGTCGGCAACCGGCCGCGTGTCCCCCCATCCTTTAAAAGAGAGACGGATGACCGCAATACCCTTGGTCACCAGGTAGGAAACGACCGCCCTGGCCCGGTTCTCGGACAGCCGGAGATTGTCGGCGGCTTTGCCGGCGTTATCGGTATGCCCGTTGATCTGGATCTTTAGGGTGGGATTATCCTTCATCAACTGCACTACCTTATCCAGTTCTACCTGGGACTCGGGCTTCAGCTCGTATTTGGAAAAGTCGAAAAAGATATTCCGCAGCGTGATTGCCGCATCGGCTTCCAGCGGTTGCAAGGGGATGTCGATATTATAGGCGGTATCGCCCGCCTGCTGGCTGAGCGGGAAGTTCTCCGAGAAAAAAAGATACCCCTTACGGTTCACGTTAAAGGCGTAGTCTTTCCCCTTGGGAAGCGTGATCAGGTAATTACCCGTCTCGTCCGTTTGCAAATTGCTGACCACCGTCCTGCTGGACAGATCGGTAAGCTCGACGCTGGAAGGAAGCCCTTTGCGCGTGGAACGGTCGAACACCTTCCCCTTTACCCAGAGGGTTTGTGCCGGGCGGACGTCTTCGGGCAGCCCGAAAGTATACAGATCCAACTCACCCCGGCTATCGGCGCGGTCACTGGCATAGTAGGCGGTTCTTCCATCCGCGGCGACGACCAGGCTGCCTTCGTCCTCGATGGTATTAATGGGATAACCCAGGTTCACCGCCTTGCCCCAGGAACCATCGGGGCCTTTGCGCGAAAAAAAGAGATCGTTCCCCCCATAACCGGGCTGTCCGCCGGAATTGAAAAAAAGCGTCTGGTTGTCGGCATGGATAAAAGGCGTGGCCTCATCCCCCGCGGTATTGATCCCGGGCCCCATATTCTCCGCTGCACTCCAATGGCCGTTCAGCTTGCGGTGACAGACATAAATATCGCTGCCTCCATAGCCTCCCGGCCGGTTGCTGGAAAAATAGAGATCTTTTTTATCCGGGGAAAGGGATGGCCCCGATTCCCAGAATTCGGTATTGACCGAGTCGCCCAGGTTCTCCGGGTTGCCCCATCCGTCCGGCCCCAGATAGGAGATATATAGATCACAACTGCCAAAGCCCCCCGGGAAATTGCAGCCGTTGAATATCAGCAATTGACCGTCCAGGGAGATGCTCTGCGCCGCCTCGTTCTCATTCGTATTTATATTGCCCGGCAGGCTGATAGCCTTGCTCCATTGTCCGTTCTTCAGCGTAGATTGATAGAAATCCTCATTATTATCGTTGACGCGCCGGGTGAAGATCAGGGTATGCCCGTCCAGGCTGATGGTCGGATAATACTCGGCATCGCGGGTATTGATGCTATCCCCGAGATTATGCGGCTCAAAGGTATAACCCGCCTTTCTGCGGGTGAAGGGATAGTCGAGGGCGAACCGGTAACAGCCACGACGGTACTCTCCCGCCTTGCGGCTCCTCTCGTTGAGGATAGGAATGGATAGAAAGGCGGTCACGGCCTGCATGGCGGCCTCGAAATTTCCCATACCTGCCAGATCGATGGAATAGGAAAGATTGAAATCCATAAAATAGTTGCTGTCGATGGCCCTTGCTTTTTCGAAATTGGCGATGGCCAGGGGATAATTTTTTAACTGGCCGTACATGCCGGCCAGGGAGAGATAGGCGTCCGCGAATTTATTGTCGATAGCCAGCGCTTGCTGCCAGGCCTGGATGGCCTCGGTATTGTTGTCGTTCTGGGCAAGTTCGAGGGCTTTGGAGTGGAGACGGGCGGCCTCTTTATTGACCTTCTCCGGATCGTATTGGGCGCGGGCCTGACCGGCAAGAAGGGATAAGAGCGACAACAGCAGGGCAAAATGGCTTTTCATACAGATAAGTTACGCATGAAAATCTAAAACGAAAGTTAATGTGATTTAGTCTCCCCCCAACGATGTCCGGTCGCGAACCCTGCGGATCAACTCCCCGGATCAGGCTCGACCCGCGTCAGGGCACATGGATATATTTATGCAGTTGCAGCGAGAATTCCCACTGCGGATGCTCCTTGATATAATCAATAATAAGAGGTGTGACGCTATCCGATTTGCTCCATTCGGGTTGCAGGAAGAGCTTGCAGCCGGGGGCCACAGCCGCAGCCCATTGCTCGGCCCACGCGAAATCCGTCTTATTATAGATAATGACCTTCAATTCATTGGCCAGGGGAAGGATCTCCGGCCGGGGGGCCATGAATTTTTTCGGGGACAGGCAGATCCAGTCCCATTCCCCGCTCAATGGATGGGCGCCCGAGGTCTCGATATGCGTATTGAACCCGGCCCGGTAAAGTTCGTCCGTCAGGCCGCTGCAGTCATGCATGAGAGGTTCGCCGCCGGTGATGACGGCCATCCTCCCGGGGTGCGCGCTGGCCCCGGCCACGATAGCGGAGATCGTGAGGCGGGGATGGGCATCCGCATTCCAGCTATCCTTTACGTCGCACCAGGAGCAGCCCACATCGCAGCCGCCGAGACGGATGAAATAGGCGGCCTTCCCCTGGTGAAAACCCTCGCCCTGGAGGGTATAAAAGGCTTCCATGACGGGCAGCGTTCCCTGGTGGAGGGCTGATATCGGTTCGATGGTCGTTGTCATGTGTGTTGCTTTTACAAATTGCGCTGCTGACAGGCCGTAAAGGTGTTTTTCATCAGGGCTGCGATGGTCATAGGACCTACGCCGCCGGGAACGGGGGTGATATAGCTGCAAAGGGGCGCCACTTCGTCGAATTTCACATCGCCCTTCAGGGCAAAACCACTCTTTTTCGAAGGATCGGGCACCCGGGTAATGCCGACGTCGATGACGATCGCCCCCTGTTTGACCATCGGGGCTCTCACAAATTCCGGTCTGCCGAGGGCGGCTACGAGGATATTCGCCTGCAGACAGATACCCTTCAGATCACGCGTATGCGAATGACAGAGGGTAACCGTGCAATTGCCGGGACTGGCATTGGCGCTCAACAGGATGCTCATGGGCCTTCCGACTATATTGCTGCGCCCCAGGATGACGGCGTGCATCCCCTTCGTATCGATCTTATAATGCTCCAGCAGCAGCAGGATGCCGTGCGGGGTAGCGGAGATGAAACCGGGCATCCCCTGTACCATCTTCCCCACGCTGACCGGATGAAAACCGTCCACGTCCTTGGAAGGATCGATGGCATTGATCACTTTTTCATCCGAGATATGCGCGGGCAGCGGCAACTGTACAAGGATGCCGTCCACATCGGGGTCATTGTTCAGGTCTTCGATGACCTGGAGTAGCCTGTTCTCGCTAATTGACGTTTCCAGGCGAACAAGCGTGGACTTATAGCCTATTTCCGAGCAGATCCGGACCTTCGCGCCCACATAGGTTTCGCTGGCGCCGTTATTTCCAACGAGAACGGCGGCCAGATGAGGTATTTTTTTGCCTTCGGCGGTCAATTGGGCCACGCTGAGCCGGAGAGAATCCTGTATCGAGCGGCTCACGAGCTGTCCGTCTAATAATTCCATGACGCAAAGGTAGGATTCGGACGAATAAATTGAAGTGGTAAGTGAATACAATTAGAAGAAACGAAAAAATGAACGGGAGGGCTATGCGAATAAATAAAAAGTGCCGCTATGCACCCCGAAGAACAGAAAAAGAATCGGGGTAAATGGGTAGTATGTAGAGTGCGTCGATGCTGCGGGGAATATAATGATCTTAAACGGTAAAAATTGACCTTACCCGTTAATCCTGAAATATTTGAATTATTGCAGCATTTCCGGTAAAAAGGATGTCTCTGTTAGAAGGGGCGGCCAAAAATTAACATTTTTTTTGTTAAAATTAAAAGTTCCTATAATTTACAGAACAAACTAAAAACTCAAAGTCACATGAGAAAATTTCTAACACTGTTAGCAGTGCTAGTACTTTATTCAGTATTGGCATTCGCTCAAACAAAGGTTGTCTCGGGAAGAGTCACCGATCCACAAGGACAGCCGATTCCATTTTCATCGATTCACATTAAGGGAACAAAAACAGGCACGGCCGCCGATGCCGATGGTAATTTTACCATTCGCGCCAATGTCGGGGATGCCCTGATCATAACCGGAACAGGCATCAGTGCAAAAGAAGTGCGCGTGCCTGAGACGGGCGCTATGATGATCCAGGTCGATCGCAGCGCAGCCGCGCTGACCGAGGTCGTCGTAACGGCATTGGGTGTAAAGAGGCAGGCGAAAGAATTAGGTTACGCCGTAACTTCTTTGACCAACAAGACATTGACCCAGGCAAAGTCAGTAGGCGTCGCGCAGGCGTTGAACGGAAAAGTATCCGGGTTGAATATCTCAACCGTCAACAGCGGTGTGACCGAAGACGCGAAGATCGAGATCAGGGGTATCCGGTCGCTTACCGGTAACAACCAACCGATGCTCGTTGTAGATGGCGCTCCAACGCCGCTTGGCTATCTTTCCACCATTCCTCCCGATGACGTGGCCGATCTGACAATACTTAAGAGCGCCGCATCTGCCGCCATCTATGGCCCCGACGCGGTGAATGGCGTTATCATTATCACGACCAAAAGAGGAGGCAGGGTACCAAGCGTTACGCTCAGTTCGACTATCGAAGCAACGCGGGTCGCCTTTTTCCCCAAACTGCAAAAACAGTTTGGACAGGGCGCCGGCGAAAATGTCGATCAGTTCGGGAACTATTTGCATGTGCCTTACGAAAACCAGCAGTTCGGGCCGGCTTTTGACGGCAGCATCAAACCCATCGGCGTTCCTTTGGAAGATGGCACCCAGCAGGAAGGGCCCTATACGAATGGACATTATAATGATAAGGTCAAATTCTGGAACACCGGTTTGACCACACAGACCTCGGCCTCCATAGCAGGGGAAGATTTCTTCGTGAGCATCCAGGATGCCAATATCAAGGGGTTGATCCCCGATGACGTCAACCGCCGCACGAGCGTTAGGTTCAACGGCCAAAAGAAATATGGCGGCTTCTCGATCAATTATGGCCTGAACTATATTTTGCAGAATTCGAATGTGGTCAACGAAGCCGCATTCCAGAACTCATTCCCCGGCGCTTATGACGGAGGTTTGTTCTTCCTCGTCATGCAAACGGCGAGCAATATTCCTTTATTGAGCTATAAGGATCCGAACAGCAAATATGGCCAATACTCCAATTATTATAATGAATACGCCGTGAACCCCTACTGGCTGATCAACAATATACGTTCGAAGGCTAGGTCGGACAATTTCATCGGTAACCTGGAAATGAGCTATCAGTTCGTTCCCTGGCTCAAGGGATCAGCCCGGGTGAGCACCGATCTGAACTTCAATAGCATCAAGAACACGAACGCGCCGGTCGTCGTATCGAACTGGGCGCAGACGGTCGGATTTTTTGGTAATCCCCGCAATGCCACCCAATATTCGAACAGGCCCGGCTCGGTGTTCGACGACGAAAACTACGGTTCCCGGATCAACCTGGATTATTTCTTATCCGGAGATCATAAATTAGTAGGCGATCTTACCGTCAAATATCTTCTGGGCGGCGCCTTGAGGCAGAATCGTTCCAAGGACGTAGGCGTAGGGGGCAACAACCTCGTGGTACCCTACCTGTTCAATGTCGGCGCCAAGAGCGGCGATGCCAACGTGCCCGGCTTTGCTGGCGGTACCGGCACCAATATCGACCCCAGCGGTGTCAACAGCAATAACAACTTCGATGTCACGTACAGGTCTTACTCCGTATACGGGGACATCGGGTTCAACTACAAAGGCTGGGCCAGCGTGGAATTCACCGGTCGCAATGACTGGGATAGCCGCCTGCTCGCAGCAAACCGTTCTTTCTTCTATCCCGCAGCGAATGTCGCCTTTGTTCTTTCCGATGCCATCGACGCCGTAAAAGAGAGCAATACCATCTCTTACCTGAAGTTAAGGGGTGCCATTTCAAAATCGGGTAACGTAAATATCAACCCTTATGCGTTGAATGCTACCTATTCCCAACCGCAGGGTTTCCCTTATGGAAGCACGGTCGGTTATAGCGCCAACAATACGATCCCCAGCACGAACCTGAAGCCCGAATTCGTGAGTACGAAAGAGATCGGCCTCGATATGTCCGTGCTCCATAACAAGATCGATTTCGGTATCACCTATTTCTACCAGAACAATACCAACCAGATCCTATCGATCAGTCAATCCTTTACCACGGGGTATCCCTTCGGCCTCGCCAATGCCGCCGACTTCAAGAACTATGGCGTGGAAATGGATCTGGGCCTGACACCGCTCATCAGGATCGGCAAGGGTAGGTTCGATCTCAAAATAAACGCTACCTATAATAACAACCAGGTTACCCATACCCTGGGTAACGTTCCGGTAGTAGTAGGAGGCAGCGTCTTCTTTATCCAAAATTCCGTTAGTTCTCCAACGGTCAACAATATTGCCGTAGTGGGATCTCCTGCGTTCGGGTTCCAATTGACGGACTACCTGAGGGATCCTGCAACCGGAAAGGTCATTGTCGATCGCAGCACGGGTCTGCCTACACAGGCTGCCGGGCTGGTCATCAAAGGACGGACATTGCCGCTCTGGGTGCTTGGGATCACGCCATCCTATTCTGTCGGCGATTTTTCGGTCAGCATGACCTGGGATTATAAAGGGGGCCACAATTTTTACTCGGGTCTTGGATCTGACGAAGATTTCGCGGGGATTTCCGCCAGGAGCGCCGAATACGGCCGCAAACGTTTCGTTTTCCCCAACTCTGTCTATGAGACGACGCCGGGCTCTGGCAAATACACGCCGAACACGAATATCCAGGTGGACGACGGCAACTCGAACTTCTGGACCTCGGCAAAAGCCAATTCGGCCATAGCCACGAATTATTTCGCCAGCGCGGATGCGTTAAGGCTCCGGGAATTAAACATCTCTTATACGCTGCCCGCGAAGATATGGGCCAATTCTAAATATATTAAAAAAGTGACAATCAGCGCTGTAGGTAAGAATTTACTGCTTATTGTACCAAAATCGAATCAGTGGGGCGATCCGGAGTTTAATTACTCGGCCACGGGGAACACCTTTGGCTTGGCCAGTTCCTTCCAGGCCCCAACCGGCAGATTATTTGGCGGTTCATTGACAGTACAATTTTAATTAATTCTAAATAGGCTTTACATGACACACATACATAAAAAATATCTTTTCATAGCAATGTCAATAGGCATTGTGTTGTCAAGTTGCAAGAAGGGCTATCTGGACGTTAATACGGATCCCAACCGGGTAACGGACGCGAACGTAACCGCCGAACTCATATTCCCCGCCGGGGTAGAAGGCGCCGGTTCCGCGGTTGTAGGCGGCAGGGCATTCCAGGCCGGAGCGAAGACCGATATGTTCTACCTGGATGCCTGGATCGGATACATGGCGTCCAATGGTGACTTTGCCCGTGACCCGACAGAGACGACCTATAATCTCGATTTTAATTTCAACGACGCGCAATGGCAGCGGAGATACAGTTTCCTGTTCGATCTTCACCAGGCCGAGATCAAGGCTTTGCCCGGAGGGGATACGATCCTCGCCGGGGCGGCCATCGTAGTAGAGGCCAAAATGTGGCAGGATCTGGTGGATCTCTGGGGCGACATTCCTTATTCCCAGGCTTTTAACGTAGCGAAATTTACCTCTCCAAAATACGATAAGGCCCAGGACATTTACAACAATCTGCAATTGAGGCTGGATACGGCGATCATGTACCTGAACCACCCGGTTACCAAGGCATTTGGCGCCAATGTGGACATTGTGTTTCACGCAAAACCGGATCTGGCGACCGCAGCGGGCCAATGGGTGAAATTCGCCAACACCATGAAACTCAGGCTGTTGATCCGTCAATCGGAGATCGCCGGGTTCAGCCCGGCCGCAGAGATCGCCAAAATATATGGCGCTAGCAGCCCCGGCACTTTGGGAGCAGGCGAGTCCGCAAGCGAAAATCCCGGTTACTCGAACGACCTGAACAAACAAAATCCATTTTATGCCGAGTACGGGTTGACGCCTACCGGCATCAAGGCCATCACTTCCAGCAACGCAAACGCGTATATCATTGGCATACTTAAAAGTACCAATGATCCCAGGATCGGCCGCTTCTTCGATAGCCTGGGCAATGGAACCTATGTAGGGGATAAATACGGAGATGAGCCGGGCAATATTCCCGCAGGCTCGAATAGTTCTTATTTCGGTCCCGGCATCGCCTCCAGTTCCAGCCAGGATCAATGGCTTATCCCTTCCTATGAAAGCCTGTTCTTCAAGGCCGAAGCGATCGCCAGGGGATGGGTAGCTGGAAATGCGCAGCTTGCACTTGACGCCGCTATCAGGGAATCCTTTGTTTGGCTGGGCGTTTCTGACACGACCGCGGCCACTACCTATATTGCGAACAATCCCACTATTACCGATCTCTCGCATTCAGACGGGACAGCCGAAGGCATGGCGAAGTTCATCGCCTATCAGAAATACATAGCGAATTGCTGTATCGACCCGCAGGAATCTTATGAAGATGAGCTGAGACTGCATTTCCTGACGGATAACAGTTATATATCGGTCAATCCCAGCAAGGTGCTGCCCAATCTGCCCAATAGAGTACTCTATCCGCAGAGCGAGTATACGACCAATGCGGAGAATATACCGACCGGCATTACGCCAACTTCTAAAATATTCTGGCAACCATAAGGCCGCGTAGCACGTATTCTAAATTGTTAAAAGTAAAAATGTATATATGAAACTAAAAATAAGAGCAATGATAGCGCTGACAGCGATCCTCCTGGTGGCGGGCGCGGGCTGTCTGAAGGACAAGGATTACGACAACGGCTCCATTCAATCCGTTCGATCCCTGGGCGCGCAGAACATCATCGAACTGTCGACATCGCCGCACGATACCACCGGCTTTTTGAGCAGGGCCTACCCGATATCGGACAATGATACGACCATTGAGCTGATACCGGTCACCCTGGCGTCCACCGCGCCGGCATCCACCGACATTCATGTAACCCTGGCCCTGAGCCAGTCTTTGCTGGACGCTTATAACGACACCTTTCAAACTTCGTATTTCATACCTGATCCCTCCATCTATACCAATCTCAATCCGGGTAACGTCGTTACCATTCCCAAGGGATCGAATGTAGGTTACCTGATGATCAAATTCAAACCGTCGGCATTCATCAGCGATAGCTCCTACGCCTTTCCTTATGTAATTACCAGCATTGACAATCCCAAATATGTCATCAGCGGCAATTTCTGGAAATCCATTGCGGCGATCGGCCCGAAAAATAAGTATGACGGCCTGTATTCGCTGGATATTGAAACGGACGGATGGGCTGCCTTTTCCATCTCCGACGGGACGCCGCTCACATGGCCCAGCAATAACGGGAAGAGTATCGGGATGGTCACTTCGGGGCCGGCCTCGGTAAAGATGTTCGACTATATAAGTAATGGATTCGTACAGGTGGTTTTTTCATCTGATAACGTCTCGCTTTCGGGTTTTGGAGCGACTGCTCCCCAGTTCACTTTCGATCCAAATACTAATTTGATGGTCAGTGTGAACAATACGGACCCGGACGATGGTCGCGGGCGGGCCTTTTCGCTGAATACGGATCCGGCGGATACGAGCCGCTACGATCCGGCCACGGGGACGATCTATGCCGCTTATATCATGCACCAAAATGGAAGACCTCCGCAGTTCATCTATGATACGCTGGTTTACCAGGGATCGAGATAGGGAGGATCGTTGAAATTATATTAGGGGGCATCACGAAGTGATGCCCCCTTTTTATTTACTTTTGACAAAAGCCGATACATGGATCAACAGCCGAATGCCCAATTGAATATCGAGATCAGCGAGGCGATAGCCGAAGGAGAATATGCCAATCTGGCGATCATTACGCATTCCCATGCCGAATTTGTGATCGATTTCGTGAACGTCATGCCGGGGACCCCGAAGAGCAAGGTAAAATCGCGTATCATCCTCACCCCCCAGCACGCCAAGCGGTTTATGAAGGCCCTGATCGAGAACCTGGGCCGTTTTGAGACCGCTAACGGCAAGATCCAGGATCTTGAGGAAGTACAGCTGCCCCTGAATTTCGGGGCGCCTACGGCACAGGCATAGGGCTACCCGGCCCCCCTGCTCCCCCGCCGCTCCC
>OLLP01000436.1_pt1 | contig 10486 bp, 9 predicted proteins | sample 1604561 | NCBI WGS metagenome assembly OLLP01 (sample SAMEA104055722, study PRJEB20765) | soil metagenome | isolation source: soil | reverse complement strand
TATCTCGCGGGCAATGAAATCGTCGATAAGGAATACATTTTTTGCCAGGTTTCGGGCGGTTTCGAGCTGTTCATCGCCGGCCAGATCAATATATTCGTCCCGGAAGGTCAGGATGGCGGAGGGCTCGATGCCGATAAGGGGAGTATCCGCCGTGATCAGGGGGGCCAGCAAGGATATATTTTTTTCGGCGATCGATTTGGCCTTGCGGATCAGCCCTTTGGAAAGCCAGGTTCGGCCGCTCTCCCCATGATCGGGCAACAGAACTTCATAACCGAGTTTTTCCAGCAGGAGGATGGCCTTGATACCGGTCTGCACGTCGTTGTAATTGGTGAACTCGTCGCAGAAAAGATAGACCCGGCGACCGGAGGCGGCGGGAGCGCGATGTTTCTTATACCAGTTGCGCAGGGTGGTCTTGTACAACAGGAGCATGGAACGTTCCGCGGCAAAACCGGAGATCTTTTTGATCCATTTGCCGGTCAGCCGGTTGCTCACCGCAAAATTATAAAGACCCGGGGCTAGCGAGCCCAATCTCGCCGACGCCGTAAAATTGGCGATCAGCCTGGAACGGAAGGGCACCCCGTTGGCGTCATAATAGTGCTGGAGGAATTCGGCTTTCAGCTTGGCTACGTCCACATTGGAGGGGCATTCCGATTTACATCCCTTACAGCTCAGGCAGAGATCCATCACCTCGTAGATCGCTTTGTGATCGTAGCGGTTTAGCTTATCGGAATGGGTGAGGAATTCCCGGAGGATATTCGCCCTGGCGCGCGTGCTGTCCTTTTCATTGCGGGTGGCCATGAACGAAGGGCACATCGTGCCGCCGGATAAATGGGTCTTGCGGCAATCCCCCGACCCGTTGCATTGTTCCGCGTGCTGCAGGATATCCTGTTTGGGAAACCGGAAGATCGTTTTGAATACAGGCGTTTGCTGCCCAGGCTCGTACCGGAGCATGGAATTCATGGAAGGGGTTTCCACGATCTTGCCAGGATTGAAGACGCCTTCGGGATCCCAGCTGGCTTTGACCTCCCTGAGCAGCCCATAGTTCTTTTCCCCCACCATCTGCCGTATGAATTCGCCGCGCAATCTCCCGTCGCCGTGTTCGCCGCTGAGAGAGCCCTTGTATTTTTTGACCAGGGTGGCGATCTCTTCCGCGATGGTGCGGAACAATCGATTGCCCTCGGCAGTCTTGAGATTGATGATCGGCCGCAGGTGGATCTCTCCGCTGCCCGCATGGGCATAATGCACCGAATACAAGCGGTGTTTTTTCAGTATCTCGTTGAAGTCGCGGATATAGGCCGGCAGATCCTGTACATCCACCGCCGTATCCTCGATCACCGGCACGGCCTTTTCGTCGCCGGGCAGGTTGCTCAGCAATCCCAACCCCGCCTTGCGCAGGCTCCAGATCTTTTTGGTGTCCTCGCCGAAGAGCAAGGGAAAATGATAGCCCAGCCCCGCCGCCCTCAAAGCGGCTTCTGCCTTGGCGGCGATCTCCCTGATGGCTTCCCGGTCGTCGCGCAGGAATTCCACTACCAGGATGGCGCCGGGGTCGCCCTGTACGAAGAATCGGTTCTTGCTTTGTTCTATATTGTCCTTGGTACATTCGAGTATATAGTGATCGATCAGCTCGCTGGCGCTGGGTTTGTATTGCAGGGCGATGAGGTTGGCCCTCAACGCTTCGTCGATATTATGGAAATGGACGCAGAGCAAACCGGCCTCTTTTGGCGGAAGGGGTACGACCTTCAGCTTTATCTCGGTGATAAAGGCCAGGGTGCCTTCCGATCCGGCAATGAGACGGCAAAAATTGAAATCGGGCCCTCCCGCCGTGAACGGGGCCGTTTCCAACAGAAGGTCGAGGGCGTAGCCAGTGTTGCGTCTTTCGACACTGCTTCGGGGAAATTCCTTTCGGATCTCGTCCTGGTTGCCTGTGTCGCTGAGCAGGTGGCGAACCTTTCTGTAAATGAGGGCTTCCAGGCATTCGCCTTCGCATTTCGCATGGAACTCGTCGAGGTTCATGGATCGGAAGACGGTCTCTGAGCCATCGCTAAGCAGCGCCTGTACTTCGAGCAGGTGTTCGCGGGTGCTGCGGTAGACGATGGAATTAGAACCGCAGGAATTGTTGCCCACCATGCCGCCGATCATCGCGCGGTTGGCTGTGGAGGTCTCGGGCCCGAAAAAGAGGCCATGCGGCCGGAGAAAAAGATTGAGCTCGTCACGTATGACGCCGGGTTGCACCCTCACCCATTTTTCTTCGGTATTGAGCTCCAGGATCCGGGTGAAATATTTGGAAACATCCGTTACGATGCCCCCGCCAACAACCTGCCCCGCCAGGGAAGTTCCGGCCGTGCGGGGGATCAGGGAGGTCCTTTCCGAACGGGCGAAAGCGATCAGTTTTTTGAGATCGGCGACCGACCGTGGTACTGCGACAGCCAGCGGCATTTCCCGGTAAGCGGACGCGTCGGTGGCATATAGGGTGCGCATGGTGTCGTCGTCATAAAATTCTCCTTCCAGTTCCCCGGCTAATTGCTTCAGTTTGTCGCTCATCTTGGCAGAGTTTAAGGTTCGATGCCCTGAGGGCGCAAAATTACGCCGTTTTGATCGTTTTTTTACACTTATCCCTTGTGGAACGGCCATTCGATAGAATAGCCGCGTTTGTGCCAATAGTATTAATTTGTGTTGCCAATTTGTCTACATACACAGGATCAATTCGTTTACCATGCGCAGGATCGTTATCTCCTTTATTTTTTTTTATTGCTGCCTGTCCATCGTCCATCCGCTCCTGGCGCAAAAGACGCATGGGGGGCTGCAGCCCCGGCCGGCGCTTGTCCGCCTGATCGACGCCAATCTGCGGCAGGCCTGTAATCAATACAAGGTGTTGATGGGAAATGTTCCGGCCGGCAGATTGCCAAGAACCTATCATGTCAATACGGATAAACTGGAAACCAGCGACGCGGGCTGGTGGACGAGCGGCTTCTATCCCGGCACGCTGATTTATCTGTATGGATTTTCCGGTGACACCTCCCTGCTGCACGAGGCATTGCGAAGATTGCCCCTGCTGGAAAAAGAGCAATACAACAAGGGTACCCATGACCTTGGCTTCATGATGAACTGCAGCTATGGCAACGCGGGACGCCTGGCGAAGCAGGGGCTCATTTCGCGGGCGGGCTTCGATACTATTTTGCTGAACAGCGCGCGATCCTTGTCGACGCGCTTCAATCCTACCGTGGGTTGTATCCGTTCCTGGGACAATGCCCCCTGGCATTACCCTGTCATCATCGACAATATGATGAACCTGGAACTGTTATTCAGCGCTACCCATCTCAGCGGCGACTCTTCTTTTTACCGGATCGCCGTTACGCATGCCAACACAACAATGCGCAATCAATTCCGGCCGGATCACAGCTCCTTCCACGTGATCGATTACGATACGGCCACCGGCGCGGTCATCGCTAAGAAGACCGCCCAGGGCTATTCCGATTCCTCGGCCTGGGCGCGCGGACAGGCATGGGGCCTTTATGGCTATACGATGATGTACCGCTGCACGCGCGACCCGAAATATCTCGATCAGGCCGAGGCGATCGCCGGCTTCATCCTCGACAACCCGCGTCTTCCCGCGGATAAGATACCCTATTGGGATTATGACGCGCCTGGCATCCCGCCACGCGGGGAAGCTAGCCCGGGCGTCTTGCGCGATGCCAGCGCCGCTGCCATCACGGCTTCGGCCTTGCTGGAGCTATGCCGGTATGCGGGCATGGACAAGGGGAAAACCTACCTCGATATGGCGGAACAGATCATTCTTGCCCTTTCCTCAAATAATTATAAGGCCATCGTCGGCTCCAACGGGGGATTTCTATTGAAGCACAGCGTCGGTAACCTACCCGGCCGGTCGGAAGTGGACGTGCCGCTGACCTATGCGGATTATTATTTTGTCGAGGCCATGCTGCGGTATAAGCAATTGGCCAACCCCCCGGCTCCGTAATGGAATGGAGTCCTGGTTGATCTCATCTTAGGGCGATACCGTGGTGGCACGGGCCGCGGGTATATTATTTGCTAAGCTTTTTGTGACCGCCGGGAGAGCTGTTATAGGGGAAAAGGGAATCGGCTGGCAGCGTGAGCTTGATATATCGTTGCAGGTTATCATCGAAATATTTGCAGCGGATACCGCCACTGGCTTCGTTGACGCCTTCGACGATGAGCGGGATATCGGACAGGCTCTGAAAGATCACTTCTTCACCGATGCGGAAAAAACTGTACATAGGCGCGCGTTAAGGATGATCGATAAGGATTTATTAAATGTAAACACTTATGTTTTACTAGTGTTTGTACTATATAGCAAACACGGCTAAGTGGCGCTAAGACTACGCAGTATGACCTGTTATTTTATCAGCGGAATGGGGGCGGATCGAAGGATATTCAGGCATATTCGCCTCCCCGCGCATTTTGAGCCCGTGTACCTGGATTGGATCCCCTTTAAGAAAGGGGAAGGTTTGGACGAATATGCGGTCAGGTTGTCTGCAAAGATCGACGTCACCCAACCTTTTATCCTGATCGGTCTATCGTTGGGAGGCATTCTGGCGGTCGAGATCGCCAGGCGATCCCCTCCGGCCTGTACGATAATACTAGGCAGTGTCCCGGTATCTTCACAATTACCCATTTATTTCCGGGCAGTCCGCTGGTTGCATATATTGGATCTCCTGCCGCCTGCTTTTTTCAAATTCGCTGCTATCGTGAAACGCGTCTTCACCCGCGAGAGCAGGGAGGACAAGGCATTGATCCGGCAGATGATCCGCGATGCCGATCCGGGCTTCATCCGGTGGGCGATGCTTGGCGTGCTTGGATGGAGCAATGAGATCCCGCCGGAGCCCTTACTGCATCTGCACGGCAGCCGTGATGAAGTATTCCCCATACGGCTCACCTGCCCCACCCATCCGATCTCCGGCGCCGGCCACCTGTTGGTCATGACGCATGCCCGGGAAGTAAATAAACTCCTGGCGCAGACTCTGGCGCCTTATATCTTTTAGCCTTCACTAAGCGGCGAGCAGTTGCGCTGGTTCCATCTGAAGCGGAGGGGCAAACTGGTCAGCCTTCACCAGGCCATGAACCCCCATGCGGCAGCCATTGTGCAGCCGTTCGACACCGTCCGGCCGATCATACGGGGAACAGTTCGATGCGGAGACCAATAAGGATGTACTCAGGCAAAACCCGGCTATCAATAATAGTAGTGGGCGGAATATCGGGAACGGAGTTAAAGTGATTTGGAAATAAAGTAATATGCGACAAAAAATGGCCATGTTACCCATTAATACCGCTTTGTGTTCATTCGGCATGTCAGGCCGGCTATTTCATGCGCCGTTCCTGCATTTGAATCCCGGCTTCTCCTTGTATTCCGTTCTGGAAAGGAGTAAGGATCTGGCTGGTACCCTTTACCCGGGCATTCATGTGCGCCGTTCGCTGGAAGAGCTTTTGGAGGACGACGCTATCGAACTGGTCATCGTCAACACGCCCAGCCATACGCATTTCGAATTGGCTAAAAAGGCGCTAAAAGCGGGTAAGCACGTGGTGGTCGAAAAACCGTTCACCGCAACGACAAAAGAGGCGGAAGAACTGGCCTCGCTGGCGCAACGCAATGGGAAAATATTGACGGTATTCCAGAACAGACGTTATGACAGCGATTTCCAGACGGTGAAAAAGATACTGTCCGAAGGATGGCTGGGCCCGATCGTAGAGGCGGAGATCCATTATGACCGGTATAACCCGGTGCTGAGCCCCAAATTGCACAAAGAGGCTCCAGGGCCCGCCGTAGGGGTGGTCTATGATCTGGGCTCCCATTTGATCGATCAGGTTTTGCAATTGTTCGGAATGCCGGAAGCATTGTTTGCCGATCTGGCCATCATCCGTCCGGTATCGAAAGTGGAGGATTATATGGAGCTTCTTTTCTTTTATCCCGGTGGTTTGCGGGTGAGGTTAAAGGCAGGCTATTTTGTCCGCGAGGCGGTACCGGCCTATGTCATGCATGGGACAAAAGGTTCTTTTCTCAAGACAAGAGCCGACATACAGGAGCGGGAACTGCTGGCAGGTCATCAGCCGATTGGGAAAGACTGGGGAAAGGAGCCGGATAGTGAACGCGGTCTGCTGCATACCGAAAAGGACGGAGGGCTCATTCGCGAGACGGTGCCCACCCTGCAAGGGAATTACGGGGAATATTATGAACGGCTATATGGTGCGATCCGGATGCCAGGGGAAAAACAGCCGCCGGTAACACCCGAAGAGGGAATAATGACTATACAGATCATTGAGGCGGCATATAAGAGCCACGAGGAGAAGAGGGTCATTGAGTTAGGGCCAAAAATAAACCCGGTATGAAAATACCGGGTAATGAGTCGACTCTGATTTAGACCTTATCCTATAGCGAATTTAAATAAGTTATAAATATGACCTCTATAATCAATATAAAATTGATTAATATTTAATGGTATGCCTTATTTATTGAATAATTATCACTTTCCTCATATTATTCTTTTCAATTATAACACAATTCCGCGGCTTGGGCATTCTAATTGCTTTCTTCTTCTATCTAAATTCATTGACATATGAAAAAGAGAGAGACATTGATCGACAGGAAAAGCCCGGTTGACCCGGACGAAGGAGACGTATCCTCCACAGAACGCCGGCTTTTGGCCAGGGCGGCAACAACAGACCCCGATGGCGATGACGATGCCATCCATCGGGCCTCTCTCGATGAGACCGATGAGGATGGAACGCCGCTTGAAGAAAAAGGCCTGGATCAGGATCTGGCCGGAGACGACCTGGACATGCCCATCGCCGATGATGAGGCCGATGACGATGACAACTAAAATTCATCTTATGCCAAAGACAAATTCGGGATAATTGGAACGCGCCGATCCCCCGCCGGTGCCAGGCGGACCCCTTTTGAGGGAGATTGGGGAAAATAATGTGAACTGACCGGCGTTAGAGAACGAAGATTTGATATTATGGATACAACCCCCATCCTTTCGCATAAAGAATTCCTAAAAGTCGACAAGGATCACGAAAAGGCCGCTTCGGCGGCAAACCTGCTATACGTCAGTGATCGTCAGCCGGGTATCACGCGCCTCAAAAAGGGGAAGGGGTTCTCCTATCTTCTGGACAGCAACACGTTAAAGGACAAAAAAGAGTTGGAACGGATCCGCAGGCTGGTGATACCTCCCTCGTGGACAAACGTGTGGATATGCGCGGATGAGAAGGGGCATATACAAGCTACCGGCCTGGATCTGCGTGGCCGCAAACAATACCGCTATCATACGGGTTGGAATGCTATGCGGAGCGAGACCAAATTCCATCGCCTTTACGAATTTGGCCGCGCCCTGCCTGTCCTGCGAATAAAAATAGAAGAAGACCTCCGCCAGAAAGAGCTTTCCCTCGAAAAAGTACTGGCCACCATCATCAGCCTGATGGAAAGGACGTATATACGCGTAGGCAACAATGAATACGAAAAGATGAATGGCTCCTACGGGCTGACCACAATGAAGAACAGGCATGTGACCATCTCGGGGGATAAATTGGTCTTCTCCTTCAAAGGGAAGAAAGGCGTTCAGCACAATATAACGCTCCGAAATAAGAAATTAGCCAGGATCGTGGGGCAATGCCTCGATATACCCGGCCGGGAATTGTTTCAGTATTACACCGAGGATGGCACAAGGAAAGGAATAGACTCCGGGATGGTAAACAATTATATCAAGGAGGCCGCCGAACTGGATTTCTCTGCAAAAGATTTTCGAACCTGGGCCGGATCGCTGCACGCATTGCAGTCTTTCCGGAGTATCGGGGAGGCTGCTACTGAAGCCGATTTCAAAAAGAACCTGGCGACCGTTCTCGATGCCGTGAGCGCCCAGCTCGGTAATACCCGCGCCGTGTGCAGAAAATATTATATACACCCGGGTATCATTCAATTGTACGAAGACAACCGGCTGGTCAAATACCTCAATGAATTAAATGGATCGGGATCGGCTGATACGACCATGCCTGAAAAAGAAGAAGGGCTTACGGGGGAAGAAGAAGTATTGATGAAGATACTGAAAGATTATATTCGTAACCGTTAAGCCAGGAGTTAAAGAGTTAAGGGCTGCCTGCATAAGGGCATGGGTATAGACGCATAACAGACAGCCCCGGATCATAAGGTCGTCACGCCCTCCGGATGATACCAAGTATCAGGGCAATTACGGCCAATACGATCAATATATGGATCAAACCGCCTACGCTATAAACAAAAACGCCCAGCAACCAACCGATCAGGAGGATCACTGCCAGTAGATAAAGAAGACCACTCATAAAAATTATTTTAAAGTTCAAATTAGGTTGTCATTGGGAGTAGTGAAAAATGCTTGCCAATTATTTAAGGCCGTTGAAATGCGGCAGAAGTGGAATAATTGGGGAATTAACTCTACATTTCACGGATACGCTGACCAATTAATAAATGGCATGGTCTTGCATACTATTACCGCATGAGCAAATTCTCTCTTTATTGGAAGGCTGTCAAACAGGCCGCCGTTGACTTCAATAACGATAATGGGTTCAAACTAAGCGCATCTCTTTCCTATTCCACTCTTTTTGCCGTCGGCCCCTTGCTGATCGTAGTCATTTCTTTAACGGGCATTTTCTTTGGCCAGTCGGCGGTCGAAGGGCGCATCTACGGACAGATAAAAGACCTGGTAGGCAATAATACGGCTATTCAGATACAGGATATCATCAAAAATATCCAGGCGTCGAGGCATACCGTCGCGGGGGCTGTAATCGGGGGCATCGTGCTCTTGCTGGCCGCGACGGGCGTGTTCACCGAGATACAAGGCTCTATCAACTATATGTGGTCGATCCAGACCAAGCCCAAAAAAAGCTGGCTCAAATTCCTGCTTGACCGGCTTTTGTCTTTTTCCATGATCGTCGGCTTCGGTTTTATCTCCCTGGTTTCCCTTGTGGTCAATGGTCTAATGGATGTGCTCAGCGGGCGCCTAAAGGATTATTTTTCTCATTTCACCGTTTACCTTTTTTATACCGTTAATATCGTCCTTACCCTCGCGGCCATCGTCTTTTTATTCACCATCATCTTTAAAATATTGCCGGATGCGATCATTCGATGGCGGGATGCCTTTGCCGGTGCCATATTCACCGGCCTGTTCTTCCTCGGCGGAAAATTTCTGATCGGTATCTACCTGGGCAATTCGAACATCGGCGCGACCTATGGCGCGGCGACATCCATCGTCGTCATCCTTACCTGGGTGTATTATTCTTCTATCATTTTATATTTCGGCGCGGAATTCACGAAGACCTATACGGACAATCGCGGCAGACCTGTCAAGCCCTCGGAGAACGCGGTGCTGATCGCCAAACGGGAGGTTCACGTCGTTGAGCCGGGGCATGAGGCGAAATGATCCGGCGAGGGTCGCATTGACATTCATGGATCGAAGCCCTAGGAAGCCCGGCGTTTCTTGCCGCTTTCGAGACTGGCCTTGAGCTGCGACATCAGATCCTTGCCGCGCGAATGGACTACGCGGAGGGTAGGGCGGGCGGGAGCGCGGCCCTTCGCTTTGGCCTTTATCAGTTTCAGCAGTTCGTCCGTATAATTATCCTTGTATTTCGAGAGATCGAACGGGCCGGACAGCCTGTTGATCAATTCGATCGCCATTTTTATTTCTGCGGGTTTACTGCTGCCTGCGGGAATGTTAAGGTCCTTGACCGGCCGGATCTCCTGTGCCCAGCGGATCTTGTTCAGCACGAGCACGTTCTCTATCGCCTTGATGATGACCAGGCTTTCTTTATTTCTGAGGACGAAGCTGCCAAAGGCTACTTTACCCGTTTTGTGCAGGGCGTCCCGCAGCAGCGTATATGCTTTCGTGCCTGATTTCTCCGGCTCCAGATAATAAGGCGTCTCGTAGTAAATGCCGTCCACTTCCTTTTCGTCGATGAATTCCGCGATCTCGATGATCTTCGATTTTTCCGGACTGGCTTTTATAAAATCCTCATCGTTCAATACGATATAGCGATCGTCCAGCTTATAACCTTTGACGATATTGCCCCAGGCCACTTCCTTTCCCGTATGTTCATTTACCCTTTTGAATTTTATATTGGCCAGGTCTTTTTTGTCGAGCATATCGAGGTCAAGCGCGCTTTCCTGCGTCGCACTGTATAATTTGATGGGAATGTTCACCAGTCCAAAACCGATGGCCCCTGTCCATATAGATCTCATATAGATGTGTTTCCCTTAATAACTATAAGATTCATGCCAGAACTGGGTGGCTCGTCCGGAACCTGCCTGGCTCACCACAGAACCGGCGGAGGTTACCCCCAGAAACAGCCGGGCATAAAAATTGAAAGGACTGTTAAAAAATAATCTGTTATGAAAAAGAACTTAATTGCAAGTGTAGTTACCGGGCTCGTAGTGGCGGCTTTTATCCTGGCGCCGGCCGGGGTCAATGCCCAGCAACAGCAAACCTCC
>OLLP01000527.1_pt1 | contig 10631 bp, 9 predicted proteins | sample 1604561 | NCBI WGS metagenome assembly OLLP01 (sample SAMEA104055722, study PRJEB20765) | soil metagenome | isolation source: soil | reverse complement strand
TTTCGGGCTGCTCACCCGCGCCACGACCGACTGGCAAGCCGCGCTGGAACTGACGGATCATTTGCGTATATTCGACAGGAACGATCCCGTGAAATACGATTTTGCCTTATTTGGGCTCGGCGTCATGGAAAAATTCTGATGCAATATGGATAGACCGGAAAAGATGGGGGATCACCAACTGCTCGTGCAGGAGCTGAACAGGCAGTACGACCTGCATCTAACCGAACAGCTCCCGCCAGATGAACTGGAAACCTTTCTCAGCGAAAAGCTCAACGCCCTGATCCGTTCGGATTTCAATATGCTGATCACCATCCTGTACCGGGTCGACGTCAGCGAGAACAAACTAAAAAAATTATTGAGGGACAGCCCGGGAGAAGACGCGGGGAGGATCATGGCCCGGCTGATCATCGAAAGACAATTGGAAAAAATAAAGGCCCGAAGGGCCTCGAATTCCACCTAGAACATCAATTCCTTTACCTTTTCTTTATTTTCTTTCTCCTTTTCCAGGTCGAACATGGTTCCAAACACCCGATCCCAGATCGTGCTGCTCACGCCAAAGCCCTTGTGATCGTCCTTATAATGATGCAGGTGATGGTTGCGCCACAAAGGCTTCATCCACCGGAAAGGCGGGTTCCAGGCATGGATAGCATAGTGCATGGTCCCATACATCAGGTATCCGAGCATAAATCCGGGGAAGAACATAAAGGCATAGTTCCGGATGAAGACGTACATGAACAAAAAGATCATCGAAGAAAGGATCAGGCTGGGCACCGGCGGCATGAACAAACGCTCCCTGTCCCGGGGAAAATGGTGATGATTGCCATGCATGATATAAATGAACTTTTGCGCCCTGGGACTTTCGGCCACCCAGTGAAAGGCAAATCGGTGCATCAGGTATTCAAAAAAGGTCCAGAAAAAACCCCCCGACAAAAAGACCAGCCCCACCGCCGCCAGCGAAAACCCCAACCGGGTGCCGCTATAATACAGGGAGAAGCCGATGATAGGTATATAAATGCCCCAGATCACCAATGGATGGGTCTTGGTGAGCATTTCCAGGTAATGGTTCTTGAATAGCTGTGCCTGGCCTTTATTATGTATTTTCTCGAACTTCATTGGTATTGCAATTTATCTAAAAGTTCCGCAATTATCACCCCCCTCGCTTGCAAAAATACGAAGAAAGGGGTAATATAAGCAGCCTTCCTTTACCTTTGCGCTTTCTTAACCAAAGTCTTAAACACCACAAAGATATGAAGCTGGTATCTTACCTGAAAGAGGAACAGGAGCAGTTGGCCATTCTCGTGGACGGGCTCCTTTATGACATGGAAAGATTTCACCCCGATATGCCCAATAATATTAGTCTTTTCCTGAATTATTGGGAGGAACTCCTGCCCCTGGCCCAGGCCGGCGAACTGGCTGTCCTGGACGGTCATATCGGCTCCGCCAAGGCTGCCCCGGTGGACAGCGTCCGTACCCTCGCCCCCGTCCCTTTTCCCCCTTCCTGCCGGGACGGCTACGCCTTCCGCCAGCACGTCGCCGCCGCCCGCCGCAACAGGGGGCTGCCCATGATCCCCGAATTCGACCAATACCCCATTTTCTATTTTACCAACCATCATACGATCCAGGGTCCCGGCCCCATCCGCTGTATGCCCGATCATTTCGAAAAACTCGATTTCGAACTGGAAGTGGCCATCGTTATTTGCAAGCCGGGCCGGAATATCCCCGCCGCGGAGGCGGACGAATATATCGGCGGCCTGATGATCATGAACGACATGAGCGCCAGGAGGCTCCAAATGGAAGAAATGCTCCTCAACCTGGGCCCGGCCAAAGGCAAGGATTTTTGCACCGTCACCGGTCCCTGGCTCGTGACCCTGGACGAATTGGCGCCCTTCGAGACGGATTGCAAGGAAGGCCATACCGGGAAGGCCTGGAACCTGCGTATGCAATGCCGTGTCAACGGGGTCACGGTCAGCGATGGCAACCTCGCGGATATGGATTGGACCTTCGCCGAGATCATTGAACGGGCTTCCTATGGCGTCGATCTCTATCCCGGCGACGTGATTGGCAGCGGCACGGTGGGCACCGGCTGTTTTCTCGAACTCAACGGCACGGGCCGCCTGGGCGATCCCAGCTATGCGGAACAATGGCTGCAGGAAAATGACATCGTAGAACTCGAGGTCGAAGGGCTGGGGATCCTGGCAAACACGATCGAAAAAGAGGAGGACGCCGACGGCTTTTCGATCCTGGCTAAAAAGAAACACCCTATTCCATGATCATCGATCTGAATGAGCTCTCCGCCGGGCGCCGGCATAATTACCTGATCTATGCCATCGGCCCACGCCCCATTTGCTTCGCCAGCACCATCGACGCAGCGGGGAACCCCAATCTCAGCCCCTTTAGTTTTTTCAATATATTTTCTTCCACCCCGCCGATCCTCATTTTCTCCCCCAGCAGAAGGGTCCGGGACAATACGATCAAACACACCCTCGAAAATCTGCTCGAAGTGCCCGAGACCGTGATCAATATCCTCGACTATGATCTTGTCCAGCAGGCCAGCCTCTCCAGTTGCGAATACCCGAAGGGGGTGAATGAGTTCGTCAAGGCCGGTCTCGAGCCCGAACCCGCCACGCTCATACGGCCGCCCATGGTACGCGCGGCCAAAATAAAAATAGAATGCAAGGTCGTCGAAATAAAGCCCCTCGGACAGCAAGGCGGCGCGGGCAATCTCGTTATCTGCGAAGCGCTTCGCATGCATATCGCGGATGCCTTGCTGGATGAACACGGCATGATCGACCAGCGGCAGCTTCATCATGTCGGGCGTCTGGGCGGCGACTGGTATTGCAAGGTGGATGAGAGCAATCTCTTCCTGGTGGAGAAGCCGCATGCCCGCACCGGGATCGGGGTGGACGCCCTGCCCGAACCGATCCGCAATAGCCGGATACTCAGCGGCAACGACCTGGGGCAACTCGCGAACGTACAGGAATTGCCCGCCATCGATCCTTCCTTCGGCGACGACCGGCTCCGATCCATTTTTCAATACTATTCGGTAAACCCGGAGGAAATGGAAAAGGAGCTGCATGTCTACGCCGCCGAATTATTGCGGCAGGGAAAAGTAAAGGAGGCCTGGCAGGTTTTACTGGCCCTCAATTAGCATGGATGAAGTACATTTGCCGGACTTTTCAAAGATTTCGGATATGAACACAACCCATCTATCGGAACAGGAGATCATCCGCAGAGGCAAGCTGGAAGAGCTTAGACAAGGGGGGGTAGACCCCTACCCGGCTGCTTTGTTTCCCGTCAGCCATTATTCCGCCGATATTTTACAGCAGTATACGGAAGAAAAAAAGGAGGAGTTCGGCAAGGTGACGCTGGCCGGTCGCGTCATGAGCATCAATGACAAAGGAAAGGTATTGTTTATCAAGATCCAGGATAGCAAGGGGATCATCCAGTTATATGTGCGTAGGGACGATCTCTGTCCCGGAGAGGACAAGACTCTGTTCGACAAGACGATCAAACACCTGCTCGATCTGGGCGACTTTATCGGGGTGACCGGTTTTGTCTTTATCACCCGTACCGGCGAGACATCGATCCATGCCCAGACCTTTACCTTACTGGCCAAAGCGCTTAAACCCCTGCCCGTGGTAAAAAGGGATGAACAGGGGAATGTATTCGATGAGGTCACCGATCCCGAATTCCGTTACCGCCAGCGCTATGCCGACCTGATCGTCAATCCCCAGGTAAAAGAAGTGTTTATCAGGCGGACAAAAATGATCAACGCCATCCGCAATTTCCTGAATGACCGGGGCGCCATCGAGGTCGATACCCCCGTGCTGCAAAGCATCCCCGGCGGCGCTGCGGCCCGGCCCTTCATCACGCATCACAATGCCCTGGATACGCCTTTCTACCTCCGCATCGCCAACGAGCTCTATCTTAAACGCCTGATCGTTGGAGGCTTCGACTGGGTTTATGAGTTCAGCCGTAATTTTCGCAACGAAGGCATGGATCGCACCCATAACCCCGAGTTCACCGTCCTGGAATTCTATGTGTCCTACAAAGATTATTTCTGGATGATGGACACGACGGAGCAATTGCTGGAACAGGCCGCGATGGCGACCAACGGATCGGGCGTGGCCACGGTGGACGGGGTGGAGATCGATTTCCGGGCGCCTTATCGCCGCATCACCATGTACGACGCGATAAAGGAATACGCCGGTATCGACATCGGCGATATGGACGAGGAGCAATTACGCGAGGCCTGCCGCAGCCTGAATATCCACGCCGACAACAGCATGGGCAAGGGCAAGCTGATCGACGAACTTTTTAGCTCTACCTGCGAACGCCATTTCATACAGCCCACTTTTATCATCGATTACCCCGTCGAAATGAGCCCCCTGACCAAAAAACACCGCAGCCGGCCGGGTCTGGTGGAACGTTTCGAACTGATCGTGAACGGCAAGGAGATCGCCAATGCCTATAGCGAGCTGAACGATCCGCTGGAACAGCGCGAACGTTTCGAAGAACAACTGAAACTGATGGAGCGCGGCGACGACGAAGCCATGTTCATCGATCACGATTTCCTCCGCGCGCTGGAATATGGAATGCCCCCCACCGCCGGCATCGGTTTCGGCATCGACCGCATCTGCATGCTGCTGACCGGCCAGCCGAGCATACAAGACGTGCTCTTGTTCCCTCAACTAAGGCCGGAGCGCACTCCCGAGGAAACCCTGGCAAAACCCCAGGCCTGACCCTGCTAATTTAATGGGACAAACGCCATTGCGCTACCGCACTACAAGGGAAATCGGGGGACTCCCGCGCATAAAAAAACCTCCCGGCTTTGAACGGGAGGTTGGGATGTTGCCTTTACCCAGGATTAAAATGAAAAGAGTTCGATCAACCTATGTAAAGTAGCCGGCCGCCCGGTCTACAAAAACAAATCATTCATGAGCTTCTGGTCGGGATTGATGGCATATTTACCAAGATCAGTGACCCCTTCCCCTTTCAGAACGTCCTCATCGATAAAAAAATTGCCCGTCGTCTCAAAACTTGGCTTTCTCAGGATAAAGTAGGCTGCGTCGGCCACGATCTCCGCGCTCCGGCTCCGCTGCATCAGAAAGTCGCCACCCAGCAGGTTCTTAACCGCGGCCGTGGCGATCGTCGTCCGCGGCCAAAGGGCATTTACCGCTATCCGGAAGGGTTTAAGCTCCTCGGCCAGCCCCAGCACGATCATACTCATCCCGTATTTGCTCATGGTATAGGCCAGGTGCGGGGCGAACCAGCGCGGGTCTAAATTCAAGGGCGGCGACAGGTTTAAAATATGCGGATTATGCGCCTTTTTCAGATGGGGGATACAGGCCTGACTCATAAAAAAGGTCCCCCGGACATTGATGCTATTGATCAAATCCCAGCGCTTGGGCTGCATATCCGCCGTAGGCGACAGATTGATCGCACTGGCATTATTCACCAGGATATCGATCCCCCCGAAGGCAGCTACCGTCGCCGCTACGGCCTGGCTGATGCTCTCTTCATAACGGATATCCCCCTGGATGGCGAGGACTTTACCGGGGCCCACGGCGTCGATCTCGGCCGCAGCCGTATGGATCGTCCCCTCGAGCTTGGGATTGGGTTCGGCCGTCTTGCCCACGATGGCCACATTAGCCCCTTCCCTCGCCAGCCTGATGGCGATCTCTTTGCCGATCCCCCGGCTCCCCCCCGTTATCAGTGCGGTTTTATGCTCGAATTGCATAGATCTGTGAATAGTAGGCTCTTAAAACTACAAAATAGACCAATTTATGATGCCCGCCTCAAAATAAGGTCTAAATACAGGTAAATCCCTCGTAAATCTACGAGACTGGGGGTAAAAACTCTACGATATAAAACGAGCAAGTTTGCTCTTGTGAAAGCTTTAACAGTAGCGTATGTTTGTATCGTTAAGTATGATTGATACGCGGTTCGAAATCCAATGTTCCTGAGAAAAACCAAACAAGCTGAAATCCTAGAGAAACCACAAAGTCCAACAAATCCAAGAGAAACCGAAAGTCCAAACGTCCAAAGAAAAACCAAGTCCAACGAATCCTGAGAAACCACTGAAATCCAAGAGTCCTGAAAAACCTATTAACCGTTATCGATCAGAACTTATCTATTAGAAATCCAAAGTCCGAAGAAAAGCCAACGAAGATCCAATCCTAAGAAAGAACAGACTTAAAATTTGTACCTATTGATGGCCATGAAATTGTTGGTAAGGTATCGTACAAAAAGATTGAAAAAGCCCCGGATAAAACCGGGGCTTTTCTTTTAGCATGGACGAACCGATGATCCTTCGGTCGTTTCCTTCGATCGCTCTCTTCGGTCCTCTCTTTCGGCTATTCTCTTTCCTTGCTGTCCTTCAATTCCTGCCTGTTGTATTAGTTTGTATAATGACTTAATGCGCGTCGACGGGCATAGCGACATTCTTCTTGAATTTCTGTAGATATACGATCGGGATGCAAAAGAGTACAAATACCCCGATGATCAGGTAAAGATTGTCATAGGTCACCAGCAGGGTCTGCTTGATGATGGAGCCCTCCATGGCCCTATTGGCCATTTGCTGGGCATCCAGGGCCGAACGGCCCTGGGCCATGAATCCCTGAACGGCGGCGGCATTACGCTGCTGGTAGGCCGGGTTATAGGGGTTGATATACTGCACCAACGCATTACGTACCGTTCCGGACTTGATATGGATCAGGGTGGTCAGGATGGCGATCCCAAAGGATCCCCCCAACTGACGGCCCATATTGTTCAGGCCCGCGCCCTGCCCGATATCGGGGCCCTTGAGCTCCTGTAAGGCCAGGGTCGTCAGGGGCACGAACAGGATGGCCATGCCGATACCCCGTACGACCAGCGGCCAGAAAAAGTCGGAGGTTCCCGATTCCAGCGTCGAATTCGACAGCATCCAGCAAAAGACAAAGAACAAGAAGAACCCTCCCGTGGCCATAAATTGCCCCGGAATACCCCTTTTAAGCATCATCCCCACAAATGGCATCAGGCAGATCGTCGCTACCCCGCTCGGGAACAGGATGATCCCCGTCTGCTGGGCGTTAAATCCCAACAGGTTCTGACAGAAGACGGGGAAAATGAACACCGACCCATACAAGGCAAAGCCCAGCACGAAGGAGGTGACGATGCCGATCGCAAAGCTCCTGTTCTTCAATATCCTGAAATTCACCACGGGATGATCTGTCGTGAGCTCCCTCCAGACGAACCCGATGGTTGCCGTGACCGTGGTAAAGCACAGCAATGAGATATAAGGCGTCGCGAACCAGTCCTCCGTTTCCCCTTTCTCCAATACCACCTGCAAGCTCCCTACGGCGACGGCCAGCAAGATGATCCCCCACCAGTCGATGGGCTTTCCCTTGGCATATCGCGGGGAGTCCCGCACAAAGGTCGATACGAAAAAGGCTGCGATGGCGCCCACGGGTATGTTCACATAAAATATCCAGGGCCAGCTAAAATGCTCCACGATATATCCCCCAATTGTCGGCCCTACGGTGGGCCCTACCACCGCGCCAAGCCCGAACAGGGCCGTAGCCATGCCCAGCTCTTCCCGGGGCCAGGTCTCCATCAGGATCGCCTGCGCCGTAGACAGCAGACCGCCGCCGGCCAGCCCCTGCAGCACGCGAAAGGCGATCAGTTCGCTCAGGCTATGCGCATTTCCACAAAGAAAGCTGGCGAAGGTGAAGACTAATATAGAGGTAAGGAAATAATTTTTCCGGCCAAACCGATCCCCCAGCCATCCCGACATCGGCAATATGATCACGTTCGCGACCGCATAGCTGGTCACCACCCACCCGGCATCTTCCAGGGTCGCCCCCAGGTTGCCCATGATCTGTGGAAGCGCTACGTTCACGATCGTGGTATCGATCAGTTCCAGCAGCGAAGCCAGGATCACGGTGATCGTGATGATCCATTTTCTAAATCCATGTTCCGCCATGACGCACGATTTTTTGTGTAATAATTATTTGGTATGAACGACCACCTTGACGCTCATCCCGGGACGCAACAGGTCAGTATAGGCACTGTCCGCCTCCAGTTTGATCCTCACCGGGATGCGCTGCACGACCTTTACGAAATTACCCGTCGCGTTGTCCGGGGGCAGCAGCGAGAACTTAGCGCCCGTGGCGCCCGCAAAGGATTCGACGGAAGCCTGGACGGTCGTATCGGGGTACGCATCGGCCACGATATCCACTTTTTCGCCCACTTTCAGATGCTCCAGTTGCGTCTCCTTGAAATTGGCCGTGATATAGATGCCTTTATCGTTCACGATGGCCAGCATGGTCTGATTGGGTTGTACCAATTGTCCGAGCTGGATGGCTCTTTTCGAGACGATCCCCGTTGCCGGAGCTACGATAACGGTATAAGATAATTGCAGTTTGGCATAGTCGATATCCGACTGTTTCGAAGCCAGGTTCGATGCCGCGGCGCCTACCTGTTTTTCGCTGGTGCTCACCCTTTTGCTTTGAACCGGCACCTGGGTCTGTGCTACCTTGAGTGCGGCATCGGCTTCGTCTTTTTGCGCCTTTATATCGTCGAACTGGGCCTTGGTGATCGCATGGTCGTTATACAGGTTCTGGTAACGGTTAAAGTCTTCGTTCGCTTTATTCACCCTCACCTGCGCAGCCTCTACATTGGCCTGGGCCGTGGCGATATTGGTCTTCGATTCCGATACCTGGTACTGCGAGACGTCCACCACCTGCTGCGTAGAGCTCAGGTTGGCTTCCACCTGCTGCAGTTTGATCCGGTAATCCCGGTCGTCCAGGATCACCAGGGTATCCCCTGCATGCACGAACTGGTTGTCCGTAAATCGGATCTCCTTGACATACCCGCTTACACGGGCCAGCACCGGACTGATATCGGCGTCCACCTGCGCATCGTCCGTCACCTCATGGCTCTGATAATAAATATATTCCTTGACGGTAAAGATCAGCGCACCCACAAGCACGAGGCCCAGGATGATCGGAAAAATGAGCTTCTTCTTTGGTTTCGGTTGATTCTCGTTCATGTTGTTTCTTTTAAATATGTTGTAAAAAGTTTGTGCGGCTATCCCCGTCCCTTATGGTTGTATATGCCCGGTGGATTTTAACAGGTTATAATAGGCGATCGTCGCGTCCGACTTGGCCAGCTCCAGGTTGACACGCGCCTGGTACAACAGGGCCTGCGCATCGATCCGGTCGGTGGTCGTGACGAGGTTGTTGCGGAACTTGGATTCCATGATCCTTTCGTTCTCTTCCGACTGCCCCACGGCATCCTGCAATACCTTGATCTGTTCCAGCGACTGGAGATACCCGATATAATATTGATGCACCTCCTTGCGGATCTGATCCACCGCATCGTCCTTATCGTTGGACAAAGACTCTTTCTCGATCGTGGCTTCTCTCACCTTGTTCTTGTTCGTGTACAAGCTGCCGATATCCCAGGATGCGCCGACCCCCAGGGTCAACGGCGCCAGCACCGTATTGCCGGTCGGGATGGGCTTTCCCGTCGGGTTGATATAGTACGCGCCCATATTCGCAGATACCGTCGGCTGACGCTGATCCCTGATCTTCTTCACGTTGATGTCCGCCAGCTTATCCTGGTAGCCCAGCTCCTGCAGCTCCCGGCGATTGGCCTCCGCCTGTTGAAGGAGGTCGGCAAATGCGGGGTGTTCGTCCAGTTTGTAACTCGAATCGGACAAAGCGATCTCCGTCGAATCGGGCAGCCCCAGCACGATATTCATATTGTAGTTCGCGATCTTCCGGTTATTCTCCAGCTCTACCTGCGTAAGCTGGATCTGCGATCTTTGCAATTGAAAACGCAGCACGTCGTTCTGTGTCGCCAGGCCCTGGCCTTCATACTTCGTGATCTGATCCAGCTTGCCCTGCACGTCTTCCATATTCTTTTCGACGATCTGCTGGTTCTTCAGGATCTTGTTGTAATTGATATAGGAGCTGATGATGAGGAAAGTAATATCCTCCTTATCCTTATCGGCGTCCAGGCGGCTCAACTGCACCATCAGGTCTGCCGACTGCCTGGCATATTTATATTGGTTGCCCGCGAAGATCGGCTCGTTCACCGAAAGGGTGCCGAGATAGGCGGGGAAGTCGAATGGAAGCTTCAGTGGTTTGTCGGAAGCCGTTATACCCGGTATATTCACCGTGCGCGTCAGCATCAGCGCATGCAGGTATTGCAACCCGACCTTCGCGCTGGGCAGACTCGCGTCCTTCGCCTGATCCACCCTGGCCAGCGCCTCATTGATCTTGTATTGCGATCTTTTCAATTGCTTGCTGTTCTGAACGCCCAACTGCACCGCTTCCGTGAGGCTCAGCGTCCTGGTCTGCGCTTCGGCCGCCGTGGCGGCAAAGAGTAAGAGGCAGATGGCCCCTGTTAATTTTTTAATTAAGATCATATCCATTTTTTTAGTTCTTCCTTGTTGTTGGTTTTCTCATTTCGCAGTTCCCGGTTATTTTACCTCAATATTCCCGCCTCTTACTTCATTTCACTCTTTATATCGAGGTGCGCCCTGAACAATTGCTTCAAATGCTTCTTCAGCCGCGGCGACAGCGTCGTCCGGAACGCTTCCTCGTTGGAATAGTCGATCTCCAGGATACGGCAGCCGATCTCCC
>OLLP01000529.1_pt1 | contig 10726 bp, 11 predicted proteins | sample 1604561 | NCBI WGS metagenome assembly OLLP01 (sample SAMEA104055722, study PRJEB20765) | soil metagenome | isolation source: soil | reverse complement strand
TTGTGGAATCTATCCATTGGATGGTCGTCGAATCCATGACGGGGCCGGTGGCGGCGCCGGATGCAGAGCCTTTGGGATCATTGCAGCCGCCGGCGAACAGGGCGGCGAATAAAAAGCAGGTCGTTAAATAGCGCATGGGAGAGTGTTAGGCTTTAAAATTGATTTTATGCATTTTTTCCTCTTTTACCAGATCCTTGTGGATATTGTCCAGGATGCCGTTGACGAACTGCCCGCTTTGCTCAGTGCTATAGTCCTTGGCGAGGTCAATGTACTCATTGATCGTGACCTTGGGCGGAATGGTCTCGAAATAAAGGAACTCGCTGACTCCCATTTGCATGAGGATCATATCCAGGGTAGCGATCCGATCAGGATCCCAGTTCTTCAGGCGGGGTTTGATCAGATCCATCAGTACCTCTTTCTTTTCGATCACCGTCTCCAGCAGACCGCGGGCGAAATCCCATTTTTCCTTGTTCACGATCTCCTGGAAATTGAAGGTTTGGGGCTTGTGCAGGTAATTCAATAATAACTGGCTGATCATTTCCGCGTCGTCGTCCCAATTGGTAAAAAGGTCTTCGATATGGGCTTCGAACCATTCGCCGGGCAGCATGAGGGTGGTGAAAATGAATTCCAGGATCTCTTTTTCCGACCGCTTGTCCCTTCCGTCCCCATGGATATATTTATTATACTCATCGGTCGCGGCCAGTTCCTGGTAGAGGCGACGGATCAGTTCCTTGTTATCGGCAAGGTTGGGCTTGTCGTCCTGAAAGGCCTTTTTCAGGCTGGGGTCTTCCAGGATCTTCCATAGGTACTCATTTCCGGCCAGCTTGACATTGACATTGCGATCCTGTTCGCTGGGCAGGTGTTTGGATGCCCTCCGCAGGCTATCGGTCTCGGCATAGCGCGCTACTTCCGTAATGATGTATAGAAGGTAGACGAGGAGCTGTCTTGACTGGTCGACGTGTTTTTGTAAGATCTTTACGGGTTCTCCCGGCTTAACCGCTTGTTCCTGCGCCTCGAGGGTATACAAGGTCTGCATCACTTTAACCCGGATATTTCTTCTGCTGATCATTTAATAAGAGCTTAGTTACCGGCGCGAAGATAGGAATAAATCTATTGTGGCCGTATTGTCGTAACTCTATCGGACCAGTTTGAATCCTTTATACCGCGGCTATTTGCCCCCTTCCTGAATAGTCACATCAATCAAATTTCTTTATGAAAAAGAAAATGCTCAAACGCGTTGCCCTAACCGTATTGGCTGTATTTGCCTTGCTGGTCTTCGTTCTAGGAGTACATATTTATATTATGACGCGTCCCAAGGCGCCCGACGCCACTACCCGCGGCATGGCGCGTATCGACATCAAGCAGCCGATCACCTCGCAGGATGCCGGCAAGATCACCGGGTGGCTCTACGCCCAGAAGGGGGTGGATCGCGTCATGGTCAATCCCGGCCGGGACATCGTCGTATTCACCTTTTCCCCTGTCAAGACGAGCGCTGACCTCGTCGTTTCCAATTTTCATGCGGATCTGAATTACAAGGCGGATCGCATGGTTCCTACCAAGGCCCAATTGAGCGCCGCGGGTTGCCCGGCCATGTCATCGAATTCCATCGCTTATAAACTGTATAATTTTTTCAAACAGCATTTTTAACCGAAAAAGACGTAATTATGAAAAGAGTAGGCTTGTTGACAACCCTGATAGGTATCGTGTTCATCGGGTCATTTATGGGATCCTGTTCCAAGAGTTCGAGCCCCGCCAAACCCACCTTATACGATTCATTAGGTGGAACGGCCATGACGCCCGACCCCGCTAATTCCGGCGCCATGATAGAAAAAGGGCGTTTAGGCATTCGTTCCGTCGTTGACAGCGCCATTTTTGTCATCGCAGGCGATTCGAAGATAAACTCCTATTTCATGACCTTGCTGACAGAAGTGGGCAGTAGTAACTTCACCGGCTTCAACGCGTTAAGTAAGAACCTGACCGATTTCATCTGTGTGGGGACGGGCGCAAAGAACTTCTCGTATACCGGCAAATCGATGGTCGCGGCGCATAATCCGGCCACGAATTCCCGGATCAATAACAAGATCGACGCAGCCGATTTCAACGAGTTCGTGGGCGACGTCGTGGTGGCGGCGCAAAAGAACTCGGTACCACCCAACCTGATCAATAGCCTCGGGGTTATCCTGTTCTCCCTCGAATCGCAGGTCGTTCAAAGATAAACACCCTTTTTTAACTCTATCGTCAGTGGCGATCCGCGCAGCGGATCGCCTTTTTTAGCTGGTTTCTGACAAAATCCGCCGCCCGGCCTGAAATATTGACATTGAATCTTTGACCTTAACACCCCCAACTTCCCCCGTTCCGTCAAAAACTGCAAAAATGGCCTTTACGGGCTGTTTGGTATAAAATTCGTGTACCTTTGGACCTGCCAAATGCAGGAAAGGCCATGCCCTTATAACATGCGCCTTATTAATCTTTCATCAAAACAAAAATCAATACAACTATGGCTAAGAAGTTAAGCGTTACCCCGCTCCAGGATCGCGTGATCGTGAAGCCGGCTCCCGCCGAAGAAAAGACTAAGGGTGGGATCATTATCCCCGACACCGCCAAGGAGAAGCCCCAACGCGGTACGGTAATGGCTGCGGGCCCGGGTAAGAAGGACGAACCGGTGACCGTGAAGGTTGGAGATACCGTATTGTACGGTAAATATTCCGGTACCGAGCTCCAGATCGAAGGCGACGATTTTCTCATCATGAGGGAGTCCGATATTTTAGCAATAGTATAGTAACATCATTTCTGAACTTTCTCCCGGTCCCCTTTAAACGGCGGTCGGGGGGCAAACAAAATAACAGTATGTCAAAACAACTTTTTTTCGACATCGACGCCCGTAACAGGATGAAAAGGGGTGTCGATATCCTGGCAAATGCCGTTAAAGTAACATTGGGGCCTAAGGGACGCAATGTCGTATTGGAGAAGAAATTCGGCGCACCGTCCATCACCAAGGATGGCGTTACCGTCGCCAAGGAGATCGAACTGGAAGACCCTATCGAGAATATGGGCGCGCAAATGGTCAAGGAAGTCGCTTCCAAGACCGCCGATATCGCCGGCGATGGTACCACCACCGCTACGGTGCTCGCGCAGTCGATCATCGGTGAAGGCCTGAAGAATGTGGCCGCAGGAGCAAATCCCATGGATTTGAAACGCGGTATCGACAAGGCCGTTGAAAAAGTAGTAGCGAACCTGCACGCCCAGTCCCAGACGATCGGCAACGATAGCCGGAAGATCGAACAGGTCGCTTCGGTATCCGCCAACAATGACAGCACCATCGGCAAGCTGATCGCACAGGCTTTCGCCAAAGTAGGCAAGGAAGGCGTCATCACCGTAGAAGAAGCCAAAGGCACCGATACGACCGTGGACGTAGTAGAAGGCATGCAGTTCGATCGCGGCTATATCTCCCCTTATTTCGTGACGAACAGCGAAAAGATGGAAGCAGAGCTGGATAATCCTTATATCCTGATCTACGATAAGAAGATCTCCGCGATGAAGGATATTTTACACATCCTCGAAAAAGTAGCCCAGAGCGGCCGTCCCCTGCTAATCATTGCAGAAGACCTGGAAGGCGAAGCGCTGGCTACCCTGGTGGTCAACAAGCTGCGCGGCACCATCAAGGTGGCTGCGGTGAAAGCCCCCGGCTTCGGCGACAGAAGAAAAGAAATGCTGCAGGATATCGCTATCCTGACAAAAGGCATCGTGATCAGCGAAGAACAAGGTTATAAGCTGGAAAGCGCAGACCTTAGCTATCTGGGAAGCGCTGCTTCCGTGTCCATCGATAAGGACAATACCACCGTGGTCGGCGGCAAGGGCAAGAAGGACGATATCGTCGCCCGTGTCAACCAGATCAAGGCGCAGATCGAATCCACCACCTCCGATTATGATAAGGAAAAATTACAGGAACGTCTCGCCAAGCTCAGCGGCGGCGTAGCCGTACTGTATATCGGCGCGGCCACCGAAGTCGAAATGAAGGAAAAGAAGGATCGCGTCGACGACGCCCTGCACGCCACCCGTGCTGCCGTTGAAGAAGGCATCGTTCCCGGCGGCGGCGTAGCTTATATCCGCGCTATCGAATCATTGGATAAACTGAAAGGCGCCAATGAAGACGAGACCACGGGTATCGCCATCATCAAACGCGCCATCGAAGAACCCCTTCGCCAGATCGTCGTGAATAGCGGCATCGAAGGCAGCATCGTCGTACAGAAAGTGAAAGAAGGCAAGGCCGATTTCGGCTTCAATGCCCGCACGGAAGTATACGAGAACCTGCTGAAGGCCGGCGTCATCGATCCTACCAAGGTAACGCGTATCGCGCTCCAGAACGCGGCTTCAATCGCCGGCATGGTGCTGACCACCGAATGTGTGATCGCAGACAAGCCGAAGAAAGAAGAAGGCCATGCACATCCCGGCGGCGCGCCGGGCATGGGCGGAATGGACTACTAGAAAGTACAGTACCGACAATAGATAACGAGCGGCCCGGAATCTTCCGGGCCGCTTTGTTCGTATATAGTAGGGTATAATATCCTGTCAATGCTGAGCCTGGTTAAGATCATCGGATTATTGGCCCTTACCGGCATCGCGTGGGCGCTCACTCCCGCGATTAAAGATGCCGCTCGCGTCGTCGACCCGGTCGCAACGGAGGGTATGGCGATAGATACGGATAGCGGATATAGCTACCTGGCCCTGGGGGATTCCTATACGATCGGGGAGTCGGTGCCCGCGGCGGAACGTTACCCGGTGCAGGCGGCGCGATTGATGCGCCTCGCTCACTACAATTGCCTGGATCCCGAGATCATCGCCACTACCGGCTGGACAACGGCCAACCTGCTCGATGGCATTTCCGCTAAAATGAAGCCGCTCTCAAAATATGATATCGTCAGCTTGCTGATCGGGGTGAACAATCAATACCAGGGGGGTAGCCAGGCTGAATACAGAGACGAGTTCAGCAGCCTGGTGCGGCAATCGATCCAACTGGCCGGTAACCGCCCTTCGCGTGTCATTGTCCTATCCATTCCCGACTATTCGGTCACTCCCTTTGCCCGGGGCGGCAATACGGCGCTGATTGCATCGGGGATAGACGCCTTTAACGCCATTAATTTCCAGGTTTCGATGGAATATAAAGTGAATTACGTGGACATCACGGGAGAGAGCCGCAAGGCCGCGAACGATCCTTCGCTGATCGCCTCCGACGGATTGCATTTTTCAGGTAAAGAATATGAGGTATGGGCTGACAAGATGGAACTTATCATGAAAGTGATGCTGGAAAAATAAAAAGGCTAGTGCCTGAAGCCGCCGCCACCGCCCCGGCTCATTCCGCCGCCGAAGCTTCCACCACCACCACCGCCCGAAGAGGGCGCAAAAGTCCTTGATTGCCCACCGCCGAAAGAATTATTTCCGCCTGCGGGCCTGGGGTTAGCCGAATTAGGCGCCCGGTAGAAGGAATTGTTACCGGAATTGCTACCGCTGTTGAATCTCCTGCCGTTACCGGAATTGTAAGGGGAGTTGGAAGCGAAGGGCGTGGTGCCGGGCCGGTAATACCTATTGTTGTTCCCGTTGACAAAGCCGGTGGTATGATACTTCGATGCATTAAAAGCGGATACACGGCTAAAGAAGGCGGGCGGAGGAGTTCCTGAGGCGCCGCCTGTCTTAACGATCACACCGCTGCCGCCGTAATAAGGATTGTAGAAATAAGGATTATAACCGCAATTCCACATGAAATAACTATTCCAGCCGAAATAGGGATCCCAGAAACCCAGACCGATGCTCATCGCGGAAAAGCCATACATCCCATATCCATAGCCAAACCCGCCGAATCCATATGCATAAGGTGAAAAGCCCAGGCCATAAGAATAGGGCGAATAACCGACGCCATAGGGGCTGGCTCCAACGGGCGCATAATAGCTATCATAATCGTTGTAATCGTCGAAAGTGGACCAGCGCGCGTCGTCCGTCGTCTTCATTCGTACATAATTATCGCTGGGAGCGGTGCTGTAATAATCGCCCTGGGCCGCACCGGAGGAGGCCTGTTTGGAAGACCCGGAAGAATAACCGGGATCATCGGAATTCTGAACCTTATGAGAAGGGGAGCAACTGCAAAAAAGAAGGGCGGCTCCGGCAAGCAAGGTAAATATCGGTCTCATGGCGAAAGGTTTTAACTGTATTCAGCCTGAAGTAGCTAATTTTGCGCTTCATCTGTTAAAATAAAGTTACAAAGAAATATCGGCCTTATAAAGAAATTATCAACGCGATTTGTTAAAAATCAACCAAAATCAATCAATTGGAGATTAACCTTTTATGAGTAAAGAAATTACCAGCAGGGAGCAGGATTACGCACAGTGGTACAATGACCTCGTTATCAAGGGCAGCCTGGCGGATTATTCGGCGGTCCGGGGCTGTATGGTCATCAAGCCTTATGGCTTCGCGCTTTGGGAGAATATGCGCGATCAATTGGATAAAAGGTTCAAGGAAACGGGGCATGTCAATGCCTATTTCCCCCTGTTTATCCCCAAGAGTTTTTTGAGCAAGGAGGCAGCCCATGTGGAAGGTTTTGCCAAAGAGTGCGCGGTCGTCACGCATTACCGGCTGAAGAACGACCCCAACGGGGGAGGGGTGATCGTGGATCCGGAAGCGAAGCTGGAAGAAGAGTTGATCGTCCGGCCCACCAGCGAGACCATCATCTGGAATACCTATAAGACCTGGATACAGTCGTATAGGGATCTGCCCCTGCTGATCAACCAATGGGCCAATGTGGTCAGGTGGGAGATGCGCACCCGGCTGTTCCTGCGCACGGCGGAGTTCCTCTGGCAGGAAGGCCATACCGCTCATGCGACCTCGGGAGAGGCCGTCGCGGAGGCGCGTCAGATGCTCGACGTCTATGCGGAATTTGTGGAAGAGTGGATGGCCCTGCCGGTGATCAAAGGGATCAAGAGCGAGAGCGAACGGTTTGCCGGCGCGGTGGATACCTATTGTATCGAAGCCCTTATGCAGGACGGCAAGGCGTTGCAGGCCGGCACTTCCCATTTCCTGGGACAGAATTTCGCCAAAGCCTTCGATGTTAAATTTTCCGATAAGGACAACAAGCTCGACTATGTATGGGCGACGAGCTGGGGGGTCAGCACGCGCCTGGTCGGGGCCCTGGTGATGGCTCATAGCGATGATGAAGGCCTGATCCTACCGCCGAAGATCGCTCCACTGCAAGCTGTGATCGTGCCCATTTACAAGGGAGAAGAAAAAAAGGATCTGCTGAATGCAAAAGGAAAGGAATTGGCCGGGCAGTTGAAAGCAGCGGGCATCCGGGTAAAATTCGATGACAATGACAATAGCCGCCCGGGCTGGAAATTCGCCGAATACGAAATGAAAGGCGTTCCCGTACGCATCGCCCTGGGATTGCGCGATATTGAAAACAACAGCGTGGAAATGGCCCGCCGGGATACTAAAGAGAAGTCGTCCGTGAGCATGGACGGGTTATCGGGGACGGTGTCGGCCATGCTCGATACGATTCAGCGGGCGATGTATGATAAAGCGCTGGCCTATCGCCAGCAGCATATTACCCGCGTGGACGATTGGGCGGAATTCGAACGGCTCCTGGATGAAAAAGGAGGGTTTTTCTCCGCGCATTGGGACGGGACGGCGGCAACCGAGGATGCCATCAAGGAAAAGACCAAGGCGACCATCCGCTGCATTCCCCTCGACAATCCCGCCGAGGAAGGGAAATGCATACTGACGGGCAAGCCGAGCAGTCAGCGGGTATTGTTCGCCAGGGCCTATTGATCCGGGCGTTGGAGCCGCTGACCTGCGCGGGCGGCGGGATGCCGCTTTTGTTTATGAAAACTTTTTATTAGTTTCATCGGCAATAACGATTCCTTCATACCTAAACCTTGATCAACATGGAACAAAACACGGAAAGCAGTTTGAATTTATTCGATCTTCAGCTCGATGGCGAGGCATCGGGCTATCTTGGGGATACCGCCCGATGGGGAAAATTCCTTGCGATCATCGGTTTTATCTTCTGCGGGTTCATGTTCGTGCTGGCGATCTACCTGGCAGCTATTTCAAGTTCTTACGACAACGCCGGCATCGTCACCAGGGCATATGGTATGTCGACGGGTGGGCTGGCCGTGCTTTATTTTGTATTGGCGATCGTTTATTTTTTCCCTTGTTTTTTTCTTCTCCGGTTTTCCGGCAGGATGATCGTGGCATTGAAGAATAATGATCAAATGCTGCTGAACCGCTCTCTTAAAAGCCTAAGATCCTGTTTTCGTTATATAGGCATTATGACGATCATCCTGGTCGGCCTGGTAATCCTAATCATCGTTCTGGCCGTTATCAACAACATGCATTAAGCGGAGACGGGCTGAGGCCGGATGAGGTCAGTTGGTCGAATAATAATTGTAGTCTTTTAGCAGCGTCTCGAGGAAATCGAGGGAATCCTGGTCGCTCTGAATATCCAGCTTGGATCTGATGCGTTCGCCGATACGCATGGACAAGTCATAGTCTGAGCGTTTCTTCACGGTCCCGATGATGCTTTTCAGGGTATTGATGTCCTTGTCGCTTAGTCTCATGACCTCCGGGTACCTGGGCTGGTAATTCTCTTCCAATTCAGTAAAGACGGTATCTTCCCAGGAGGTGAGCGCCCGGGTGTCGATCAGGATGGTGCCGGCCACCAGGTCGCCGATGCGTTGCATGTGCGAGGAAAGTAGCACGCAGGCCAGACCCGAAAAAAGAAAGATGGCGCACCACCAGGGCAGGTAATTAAACTCGACAAAAATTAAGATCCATAGCGGCATATCGGCGAGCCGGAACATCGAACGGATCAGGTATTGACTAAGCGTAGGCTGACCCCCATCGGCGGCGATCACCCTTGCGCGAACGAGCTTTTTTCCAAGGCTCTGGCCGTTCATGAAAATTTCGCAGGCGGGATGATAGAGCAGGCCCGGCAGGCTGAATAGCACCACGGCCCATTCCTGCTGATTCCAGAGGGAGCCGAATATTTCTTCCATCAGCCAGCCGCCGGCCTTAAAATAAATGACGAGGATGATCAGGTCGACGGCCCAGGCAATAAAACGCTTGTGAAAAGGGATGACGGTAAAATCCACCTCGATATTGAAGCCGGTATCTAATTTTACGAGCAGCATAATGGGATAGTTCGGATTTTCCTTTTATATTTATTGGTAAATATAATGCTAAATCTTTTTGAGTGAGAGAAGGCCTTTTTATTAAGAAAAATATAGATAAGTGGAAGCAATATCAATATGAGCCTGCCACGGATCCCGATGAAATGGCCGGGCAGTTCACGGAATTGGTTAACGACCTGGGCTATTCGAAGACCTTCTATCCCCACAGCAAGGTGACGCAATATCTCAATGGGCTTGCATCGCGTATCTACCTGGGTATCTATAGGAATAAAAAGGAGGAGAGTTCCCGTATCGTCCGGTTCTGGAAGACCGAACTACCCCGTGTCGTCCGGAAATATCATCGCGAGATAGCTTATTCCTTTCTCATTTTCATGCTTTTTGCGATCATTGCCGCTTTTTCGGACGCTCATGACGAGGGCTTTGTCCGGGGCATCCTGGGCGATAAGTATATCGATATGACCGAAGAGAATATTGCCAAAGGCGATCCGTTCGGAGTATATAAGAACGGCAATCAACTGAGCATGTTCCTGCAGATCGCGGTGAACAATATCCAGGTGTCTTTTATGGTGTTCATTTGCGGGCTGTTCCTTTCCATTGGAACCGTGTGGCAGTTGTTCGAGACCGGTATGATGGTGGGCTCTTTCCAGTATTATTTTTTCTCTAAGGGATTGGGGTGGAAGTCCGTCCTCGTGATCTGGTGCCACGGCACGCTGGAAATATCTTCCATCATCATCGCGGGCGCGGCCGGGCTCGTGCTGGGCAACAGTATCCTGTTCCCGGGTACGCACAAACGGCTTTATTCGCTCAAGCGGGGAGGGAAGGACGGGTTGATGCTGATGATCGGGCTGATCCCCCTTTTCCTCGTTGCCGCCTTTATCGAGGGATTTATTACCCGTTATTCCAACATGCCTTTATGGATAAGCATTTCGATATTGGCCTCTTCGCTGTCGTTCATCGTCTGGTATTTCATCATCTACCCCATTCGCCTGGAAAAGAGGGCGGCCTGACATGCATGCCTATCCCCCCAATATAAAAAGTACGGGCTATCTGAAAGGAGCGCTTTTGCTATTGCCGATGTTTGCCGTATTATGCTGCCGCGCGCAGAGCGGGGAAAGGCTGCCGGATTCCGTGAGCACTTCAGACGAGGTGCTGCCGCCAACGCCTAAACAGGATCTGGCCGACAGCACGGTGGCCGCAGGATCTGCGGATACGGGCGTCCGGGATTCCAGCCAGCAAAGCGCTGTAGCCAGCCCCGTGGACACCGTCGTTCTTCGCTCGGTGCCCGATTCCGCCATCATGTCCGCTAAAAACAATAAGGATTTCGAATATGCCAATGATCCGGAATATTGGAAGATCGATCCCGTCGATGTAGATCCGCCCAAGCCCTTTATGGCTAACAGCCCGGGATGGTACCTGCCCATCAAGATCCTTGTGGTTGCCGTTATAGCCGGGGCGCTGCTCCTGGTCTTATACAAATTTTTTTACCGGGCCCCCGGGCGAACCGTTAACCCCCAAGCCGAAGAACAAACGGAGCTCTTGGAGGACGACCT
>OLLP01000660.1_pt1 | contig 10802 bp, 6 predicted proteins | sample 1604561 | NCBI WGS metagenome assembly OLLP01 (sample SAMEA104055722, study PRJEB20765) | soil metagenome | isolation source: soil | reverse complement strand
ATGAGGAAAATTTTATTGCTGTTGATTTCGGGCATGTTTATTTTCTGCCGGCTGGCTGCTCAGACCGATACGAGCGCGGCGCCCGGCGCCGCCGTTCCTTCCGTCCAGCATGAAGCCGGGGAACCGGGCCAGACGGTAAAAGACACGGTTGTCGCGAAACCAAAGAGGATAAAAAAAGCGGCTCCCGTGGTTCATCGGGAGGATACGATCCCCGTGCCCGGTCCCAAAGGCGGTCTTTATACTCCGCCGGTGTTGATCGCGGGCCCGGTGCGCGATTCGGCAAGACCGGTACAGGATACGGCCACGATCAGGCAGCGCAAGGAGGACGCCCTTGCCCAGGCACGCGTCTTCAAAACCTGGAATGCCCTGCTGGCCACCAATCCATCCTTTAATTTTATGGGCAAGCCGGTGGTGGAGACCATGGAGATCCATCACGCGGATTCCAAGGATATATTCTTTTACCTGTTCCTGGGCATCCTTTTCTATTTTGCGCTGGTACGCGTCTTCTTTGAGAAATATTTCAGCAATCTGATCACCTTGTTCTTCCGGGTATCTATCCGTCAGCAGCAGATCCGGGAGCAGGTGCTCCAGACGCCACTGCCTTCGTTATTGCTGAACGGGCTATTCCTGATCACGGGCGGGCTCTACGCGAGTTATGTGCTGATCTATTACCATTTTGTCGTAGGCGTGAATTTATGGCTTCTTTACCTGAACTGCATGGTGGCGCTGGGCCTGATCTATCTCGTCAAGTTCCTGGTGCTGAAGTTCTGCGGCTGGGTATTCAACATTTCCCGGGCTACCGACACCTATATCTTTATCGTGTTCCTGGTCAATAAAATGCTGGGTATATTCCTGCTTCCTTTTTTAATCCTGATCACTTTTTCGGGTTCGACGGCCGTTGAAATTTATGTAACTATCTCAGTAGTAATGGTTTTTATCTTTCTCGTTTACCGGATAGGGGCTTCGTTCCGTCCTATACGAAATGAAATAAAACTCACTCCGTTTCATTTTTTTCTGTACCTTTGCGCGTTCGAAATAGCACCCCTGCTATTGATTTACAAGGTGTTATTGGCATATTTGGAAAAAGGTTATTAATTTTGCAATCCAACGAGGGGAACACACATGATTAAAAACGGGGATAAAAAGAGGATTTTAATCACACAACCCAGACCTGAAACAGAAAAGTCGCCGTATTTTGAGCTTGCCAAGAAATACGATGTGGAATTGGCTTTTCATCCCTTCATAACTTTGGTGGGCATGCCTTCCAAGGACTTTCGCAAGCAAAAGGTAGACATCGCCCAATATTCTGCCGTCATCTTCACCAGCCGCCACGCCATCGACCATTTTTTCAGGATCTGCGAAGAGATGAAGATCAGCGTCTCCCAGGACACCAAATACTTTTGTATTACCGAGGCGGTGGCCCTTTACCTGCAAAAATTCATCCTATACCGGAAGCGGAAGGTGTTCTATGGCGCCGATGGCCTGAACAAGAGCATGTTCGATGTCATCAACAAGCATAAGGAGAACGAACGGTTCCTTTACCCCTGTTCGGAGAACCAGCAGGACAATGAGATCATCAACTGGTTGAAGACCAATAATTGCGGTTTTGCCACTCCTTTTATGTACCGGACGATCAGCAACGATGTGAAGGAATTGATGGCCCAGAGCGAGTACGATATCATCTGCTTCTTCACGCCCAGCGGAGTTCGCAGCCTGTTCGATAATTTTCCTAAATTCCAGCAGAACGGTACCAAGATCGGCGCCTTTGGCAACAATACGTCCAAGGCGGTCGAAGAGTTCGGCCTTACCCTGGATATCAAAGCCCCTCATGCTCTCGCACCGTCCATGGTATCGGCGCTTGAAAAGTACCTGGCGGTGGTGGCGAAGAAGAAGTAGAAGTAGCGGCAAGCTTCAAGCTGCTGTCGTTAATTCCGGAAAAGTTTTTAGGAGACTTATCTATGTCTGGCTTGAAGCTTGTAGCTTGCCGCCTGAAGCCTTTCGCCATGCAGCACACAAACCGCCTAAGCGCCGAAACAAGCCCGTATTTATTACAGCACGCCCATAACCCCGTGGACTGGTATCCCTGGGGCGAGGAAGCATTGGAGCGGGCCAGGACGGAAAACAAGCCTGTCCTGGTCAGTATCGGCTATGCGGCCTGTCATTGGTGCCATGTCATGGAAAGGGAAAGCTTTGAGGACGAAGAGACGGCCCGGTTTATGAACGAGCATTTCGTCAATATCAAGATCGACAGGGAGGAGCGGCCGGATCTCGATCATATCTACATGGACGCCGTACAGGCGATGACCGGCAGCGGGGGATGGCCGTTGAACGTCTTCCTGACCCCGGAGGGAAAGCCTTTTTACGGAGGCACCTATTTCCCGCCGCGCCCGGCCTATAACCGGCCTTCCTGGAAGGAAGTGCTATCGGGGCTGTCCCGCAGCTTTGAAGAAAAAAGGGACGAGATCGACAGACAGGCGGAAAGCATGACCCGGCATCTTGGCGCGTCCAATTCATTCGGGCTGGAAAGTCCGGGCGAACAGGGTAAACCTGGCGAGGAAGGCGGGCCGGGATTGAAGCCTGAGCCCTGGACAAAGGAGGCGTTGCGACAGATCTTCGATAACCTGCTGAAGACCGCCGATAAGGCCGAGGGCGGATTTGGGATGGCGCCCAAATTTCCCCAGACCTTTTCTATCCGTTACCTGCTTCATTATCACTACTTCACCAGGGACGAACGGGCCCTGGAACAAGCCTGCCTGAGCCTGGATAAGATGGTCAGGGGCGGGATCTATGACCAGATCGGGGGAGGCTTTGCCCGTTACTCTACCGACGCGCAATGGCTGGCGCCCCACTTCGAGAAAATGCTTTATGACAATGCGTTGCTGGTGATCGCGCTCTGCGAGGCTTATCAGCTCACGAAGAAGGAACTATACCGGGAGGCTATCGTGCAGACGATGGAATTTGTCCGCAGGGAACTGAGCCTGGAGATAGGAGCTGGAGAGTTGGCCTTTTATTCCGCGCTCGATGCCGACAGCGAGGGAGTGGAAGGGAAATTTTATGTTTGGGACAAGGCGGAGATCGATGAGGCGCTGGGAGAAGATGCGGCCTTGTTCTGCGCCTGCTATGGCGTTGGCGAAAAAGGGAATTGGGAAGGGAAGACCATCCTTACGAGACCGGATCGTCCCGATCCGACGGAGGCTGACCGGGACAGGCTGGATGCGGCAAGGCGGAAATTGCTGGCCCGTCGTTCCCTGCGTGTAAGACCTGCACTGGACGACAAAGTACTTCTAGGTTGGAATGCCCTGATGAATATGGCTTGTTCCAAGGCTTATGGAGCGTTGGGAATAGAAGAATACCGGGACTGGGCCGTGGCTAATATGATTTTTTGCAGGAAAAGGTTGAAAGGCAAGGGATTATATTTCTATTACCATAGTTTTACGAAGGATCGGAAAGGGGTGCCGGACGGGGAAGGTATCGCGGCTGGGGAAGGCCAGGCCAAATACCCCGGTTTCCTGGACGACTATGCCTGTCTCATCGCGGCCCTCCTGCAATTGCAGGAGATTACCGGGGATACAAGCTATCTAACTGAAGCTAAGGAGATTACGGAATTTGTCGTGGAACATTTCAGTGAGGAGGGCACGGGTCATTTCTATTTTACGCACCGGGAGCAGCGGGATCTGATCGTAAGGAAAAAAGAGGTCTATGACGGGGCGACCCCTTCGGGGAACTCGATGATGGCCTTCAACCTGGCTTATATGTCCATAATTTATAATATATCGGAGTGGGGGGAAAGGGCCAGGCTTATGGCTGCCGGCATCAGCCGGTTAGTAATCGGCTATCCCGGCTCTTTTGGAATATGGGCAACCCTTTACCAGGCCCTTGCGTATGTTATTCCTGAGGTGGTCATTACCGGGCGGCGCCTGGAGGGCGTTCGGAAGGATTTTTTACGGGAAATGATCCCTTACCGCGTGTTTCAATCCGCTACACAGGAAAATACCCATTTCCCCTTATTGTCGGGCAAGGCGGCAGGAGATCCCCCCCTGATTTTCCTATGTAAAAATTATACCTGCCAACTCCCTGTAAATGAAGTAAATGCATTTGTCCGTCTCCTCGAAAATGTGCAAAAGTTTAGGGCTAAAAGTATACAATAAATCGGCCCTGGCCTTCGTTTAGTGAAATTAGCATCCCGAAAGCTTTGACTTTCGAAAAATTAATTTTAAACTTGTAGCTCGATGTTGTCGAAAAATTTTTTTTGCCCAATACCCTTTAATATTATGAAAATGAAAAACCTATCCACTCTAATGACCTTGGCTGCCCTTATGGCGGCGGCCGGGTGCGGGAAAATAGGCAAATCCCATAAGGGATTACCCGATGACGGACAGTTACACGGGGTTGCTCCTGCAAGTTCTTATAACCTTACGAAGCCTCTGGGCATGGTGTACATACCACCGGGAACCTTCCACATGGGTCCCAGCGACGAGGATGTCAACTTTGCTTTTACTGCGCGCAACAGGCAAACTTCTATTAGCGGTTTCTGGATGGACGCCACCGAGATCACTAATAACGAATACCGCCAATTCACCAATTGGGTACGGGATTCGATTGCCGCTACCATGATGCAATACGGTAAAGACGTCGACGGCCGTTTCGCCATCGACTGGAAGAAGGCTTCCACGATCAAATGGGGCGATAAGGCTACCATCGAAAAGGTCGATGGCATGATCGTTACTCCGGACAACCGTATTTTCGGTAAGAAAGAGATCGACCCCGCCAAGATCATTTATCATTCCGAGACCTTCGATCTGAAGGCGGCTGCCCAGAAAGGCAATGAAGGCAAGCCACGTTCCATGTTCATCGTAAAGAAGCCCGTAAAGGTCTATCCCGATACGCTGGTCTGGATACGTGATTTCAGCTATTCTTATAACGAGCCGATGACGAAGCAGTATTATTCCCACCCTGCGTTCGGTAACTACCCTGTCGTGGGTGTGAACTGGAACCAGGCCTCCGTCTTCTGCGAATGGAGGACACAATACCTGAATGCTCATCTGGAAGCTACGCATAAAGCCACCGAATCGAGCTTCCGCTTACCTACGGAAACGCAATGGGAATACGCTGCCCGCGGCGGACGCTCCCAGTCTATGTATCCCTGGGGTAACTATTACCTGAGAAATAAGAAAGGCTGTCTGCTGGCCAACTTCAAGCCCGGCCGCGGTAACTACCCCGAAGACGGCGGTTTCTATACCGTGCGCGCGGATGCCTACTGGCCCAATGATTTCGGCCTGTATTGCATGGCGGGAAATGTGGCGGAATGGACCTCTTCTTTCTTTTATGAAGGCGCTTATAACTTCCAGCACGATATGAACCCCGATATCCGTTACGATGCGAAGGACACCGATCCTCCGCGTATGAAACGGAAGGTGATACGCGGCGGATCCTGGAAGGACGTTGGATATTTCCTTCAGACCAGCACCCGTACGTATGAGTACCAGGATACGGCTAAGTCATATATCGGTTTCCGTTGTGTGATCGATCTGCCGCCGACAATGACAAACAACCGTCGATAAATTTTCCAGGTATAAAATTTTTTCTTGAAAAATGCGTTTTTTATTTCTAAGTAGTTAACAAAAATCAGCAGGAATAATTTATCCTCAACCCTTTCTAAACCTATTAAAAACAAAATAAAATTACAACTATGAGTGCTGGAATATCGAAATCTACCGAAAAACTGATCAACATTATAGTGTGCGTCGGCGCTGCCGTCGTAATTTTCGGGGCCCTGCAGAAGATCCTGCATACCAAGCTGGCCGACTTCTTTTTGACCGCGGGTCTCCTGACGGAAGCCTTGATCTTTATGGTGTATGCGTTCCTGCCCCCTCCCGGAGGCGAAATGCATGCCCTGGTAGAAGCACTCCCCAAACTGGCTGGTGGAACCAGCGGCAACCCTGCGCTGGACAAGATGGATAAAATGCTGCAAGAGGCGGATATTACCCCGGCTAACCTGGGTCGCCTGAGCGAAGGGTTTAAAAAATTCGGTACTACCCTCGACCAGATCAAGGACGTATCGGGAACCCTGGCCGCCACGCAGGAATATACTACTAAGACGAAAGAAGCATCGATAGCCCTGGACGGCATGAAAGGCGCTTACCAGAATGCGACCGCCACGATCTCCAGCTTAAATGCGGCTTCCGAAGGAACCAAGCAATTCCATACGCAGGTACAGGTATTGACGAAGAACCTGGGTTCTTTGAATGCCATCTATGAACTGGAATTGCAGGATACCAATAACCATCTGAAAGCGATGAACAGCTTCTATGGCAACCTGGTACAGGCTTCTGAGACTATGCAGAACAGCGTAGGCGATGCTAAGAAAACACAGGAACAGATCGCTCTTCTGGCGAAGAACCTGGGTAATCTGAACAATGTTTATGGCAATATGCTGAGCGCCATGCAAGGTCGCCAGGCATAAACACAGCAGCGAAGCCCGTTTTCATCCGGACCGTTTTGAAATCTATGAACTGAGCACCTTTTAAGATAAATCATGAAGCGAAATCCATGAGTCCTTTGAAAAGACTTCATGGGCTCATGAACACCCAATTGTTCAAAAATAATTTACTGACCCATGTCTTTACCTAAAGAGCCGCGGCAAAAGATGATCAATATGATGTATTTGGTGCTTACAGCGTTGCTGGCACTGAATGTATCCGCAGAAATATTGAACGCCTTTAAGACCGTCAATAATAGTATCATCCAATCGAACGGTGTCGTTACCGAAAAGAATAACCTCACCTATAAGTCATTCCAGGATAAGCTGGCCGATCCTCAAACAAAGGATCTTGCAGCGCAGTGGGCGCCTAAAGCGGTCGAAGTGCAGAAATTGTCCAAGACGATCTATGACTATATCGACAAGCTGAAAGAAGAGCTGATCGACGAGTCTTCCCCCAGCATGAAGGACGGGATGAAGGAATATAACGAGGCCAGCCTCGATGCGGCTACCCGCCTCTTCGATACCAAGGGCGAAGGCAGGAAATTATACACTGACCTGATCCAGTACAAGTCCGATATGCTGAATGTACTGAAGCCAGAAGAGTTTGCCGCCAGCCCTAAGATCATGGAAGACGTCAAGACGGCAAAGGAAGCCTTTGCACGTGAATTGCCGTTGGATCTCCGCGTACCCACATCCCAGTCGGGGAATGCCCGTACCGCCGATAGCGCAAAGGACTGGACGCTGAACTATTTTCACATGACGCCGACCATCGCCGCCATGACGATCCTGAGCAAATTTCAGAGCGATATCAAGAATTCAGAAGCGCAGATGATCGATTATCTGCATAAGAAGATAGGTGAAGTAAAGGTCGTATTCGACAAATTCCAGGTACTGGCTCAGGCCAGCTCCAATTATGTGATGCCAGGCGACGAGCTGTCTGTCACGGCCGGTGTGGGCGCCTTTAGCGCTGCCTCCAAGCCGACGATCACGATCAACGGCCAGGTAATGCCCCTGGGCCCCGACGGCGCTGCCGAATACAAGACCAAGGCCGAAGGCGCGGGAGAACATTCCGTAAGCGTTCATATCCAATACGCCAAGCCCGATGGTTCGATCGCTACCACGGATAAGATCGTTAAGTACACGGTGGGGCTGCCCAGCGGCGCCTCCATATTCCTGAAGAAAATGAACGTACTGTATATTGGAGAAGAGAACCCGCTGACCATCTCAGGTGGTAGCGTGGGCCGTGAGAAAGTGCATGTCAGCTTCGAAGGCGGCGGTTCGATCGAGAACAGCGGCGGTGATGACTGGATTGCAAAACCCACCACGCCCGGGATCTCTCATATCGTCGTGAATGCGGCCGGCAAGATCGCTAATTTTGAAATGCGCGTGAAATACCTGCCCAATCCTACGGGTTTCGTAGGAACGCACATGGGCGGTTCTATCAATGCTGCCGAGTTCAAGGCGGATGGCGGCCTGATCGCCAAGCTGCAGAATTCGGATTTCGAATCTCCCTTCCAGGTCGTCAGCTATAAGCTGAGCGCCATCGGGGGTAGCATTCCGCAGCCGGTACAGGCTTCGAATGAAGGAAATCGCTGGAATGGCAGGGCTGCGTCGATCGTATCCCAGGCATCGCCAGGCACTAACGTATTCTTCGATGAAGTCCATGTGAAAGGCCGTGACGGCCGCGTGAGGGAACTTGCGCCCATGGTATTCATGCTGAAATAAATGTATTACCCGATCCGTCCCGCTACAGCGGGACGGATCGTTGAAAAACTTTAACAAGATAAACTTGAGAGCGATGAAAAAGGGACTGATCAGATTCTGCTTGTTGGCGACGATCTTCGCTTTGGCAGCCGGCACGGTGAATGCGCAAACCACCCCCCGTAAGACCAAGAAGCGAACGGTGTCTACCAAAAAGAAGAACAGCAACAAGAACAGCGGTGTGGCCAATGCAGCCGTGGCACCGGCCAAGGATACGACCAAGCCCGCCGTTGTGGTGCTCGAGGCGGATATCAAACTGGATACTCCCCGCCGGTCCCTGCGCAATGACGCCATCATCGAGCGTAACTTGGTAAAGGATCGCACTCCCCTGCCTTATGAGAATATCCGCGAGGATGACGCCGTATACCGTCAAAGGGTATGGCGGGAAGTGGACGTTCACGAAAAAATGAACCTTCCCTTTGTTTATAAGGCAACAGAAGACAATGGTAATCAGCGTTTCATTAACATATTGCTGAACGGGATCAAGGGCGGCCAGATCACGGCCTTTGACGCTGCCGTGGACGACCGCTTTACGACGCCCATGACCTTCAAACAGATCGCCGAAGGGCTGGTCGGTAAGCCGACCACGGTTCAGATACCCGATCCGGTGCTTGACCCCGATGGCTCCAAGGGACTGATGAAGGATACGACCATCCTGCAGGAATTCAATCCGGACCTGGTCGAAAGATACCAGATCAAGGAAGAATGGGTATTCGATAAGGAATCTTCGCGTATGCATGTACGTATTCTGGGCATCGCTCCTGAAAAAACAGTGTTGAACCCCGATGGATCGTTCCGGTTCGTGCTCCCGATCTTCTGGGTGTACTATCCCGATCTGCGTCCCATGCTCGCCAAATACGAAGCGTATAACGGAAAGAACTTCGGCGCCAGGATGAGCTGGGAAGAATTGTTCGAAAGCCGAATGTTCGCCAGCCGGATCATCAAATCCACTGTCGATAATCCGGGTGACAGTTACGTAAGTTTCTATATCAGGGATCCGATATTAGCACTCCTGGAAGGCGAGAACATAAAAGAAAAGATATTCAATTACGAACAGGATCTTTGGTCATATTAGAAAAAAAACTTTTTTATAAAAAAGGGGCATCGTAAATCTACGATGCCCCTTTTCTTTTGCGCTTTTTGTCGGATCGTCTCTGGGATACCGCTTTTTCGGGGAGGGATACGAATAGAATAACTAATTTATAACTAAGCAGTTAATGATCGACCCCTTTTAAAAAATACCCAAAATCGGGTATTGTTTAATAGAATTGTTTCGCTATTTTTACACTGGTTTTTCATAGGATATTGGATTTTAAAAACGGGGCTGGATGTCTATCCTGGCCCCTTTTATTTATAGCCCCTCCCTCCGCTCATTATCCTCCGCAGCGGGCCTCTCTTTTTCAAACCACACATAGACCAGTTTTGCCTTGGAAGGGCCTATAACCGCCGCTAATTCGGCCTCGGTGAGTAATTTAACCTTGTTCACGGAACGGAATTTCTTCAGTAAAAGATCGGCCGTCTGCCGCCCGATGCCTTCGATGCGCTCCAGCTCATTCACGAAAGTGCCCTTGCTCCTTTTCTGACGATGAAAATTGATGCCGAAACGATGTACTTCATCCCGTATCCGGCGGATGAGCTGCAGGCTATCGCTGTTATAAGGAAGCTTGATGGATTCCGTATCGTTGGGGAAGAATAGCTCCTCCTCATTTTTTGCCAGCCCCACGACGGTAAGCATACCCGTCAGCCCGAGCTCGATGATGCTCTCCATGGCCGAACTGAGCTGGCCCTTACCCCCGTCGATGATCACAAGTTGGGGAAGGGGCTGCCCTTCATCCAGCAATCTTTTGTACCGGCGATAGACTACTTCTTTCATCGTCGCGAAATCATTGATGCCGGTGACCGTCTTGACATTGAAATGGCGATAATCCTTTTTACTTTCCTCCCCGTTCTTAAAGCTCACCATGGCCGATACCGGGTAGCTGCCCTGGAAATTGGAGTTATCGAAACATTCTATATTTACCGGGAGCTCGGATAATTGAAGGTCTTCCATGAGTTGGTACAATACCTGTTTTTTTTCGTCGGGGCTCTTGCCTTCGAGCATCAGCATCTTCTTCTTTTTCAGCTCCTCCCGGAAATACCCGACATTTTTTTCCGAAAGCTCCACCAATTTCTTTTTATCGCCTCCTTTGGGCACGGTGAGCGAGACGCCTGATTCGGGGTATTCGATGGCGAAGGGGAGGATGATCTCGGGGGCCGCGCTGTTAAAAGTATCCCGGAGACGGGCGATGGCAAAAGCCAGTATCTCCGGATCGGACTCCTCCAGGTGTGTCAGCACCTCGGTGGTATGCGTCTGGACGATCGTACCGTTGCGCACCATCAGGTAATTGATATAGGCGGTATCGCCGTCCCGCGCGATCGAGAAGGTATCGGCGTCGCCAAGGCGACTGCTCACGATGACCGAACGGGAACGGTAGTTCTCCAGGTGTTCGATCTTTTTGCGCATGATCTCCGCCTTTTCAAAATCCATGGATCCCGCCAGTTCTTTCATTTCTTTTTTAAA
>OLLP01000501.1_pt1 | contig 10852 bp, 9 predicted proteins | sample 1604561 | NCBI WGS metagenome assembly OLLP01 (sample SAMEA104055722, study PRJEB20765) | soil metagenome | isolation source: soil | reverse complement strand
GCACCCTGGCCGTCGTATCGGGATGGGTGGAAGTGGTATCGTGGGTCGGCGCCGCCTGAATATGTTCGTGTTCGGCTACCGGCTCGGGCACCGTGTTCCTTTTATAAAGCGAATAGCCCCCCCATCCGATCACGACCAAGGCCAGGATGATCCCTGCCAGGAGGAGCAATTGCCTGATGGTATTCGTCATAGGCTCATAGCCGGGTTTCGGATCGTCAAATGCGGATTTTTTCTTCTCGGTACCGTCTCTTTTTCCCGGACCGGGCTCCTCCAGCCTGACGGTACTGTATTCCCCGGGAATAAAATCCAGTTTCCCTTCCTTGTTTTTCATGAGAGTTCCGACGCCCTCTATGAAAAAAGGCTTGCCGATATTCAGCATTTGCTTGCCACTGGTAAGGAAGAAGTCGAGATCGGCCGCTGCCAGGGGCTTCATTTTGCCGGTATGCATCTGTATGAAACGGATCAGTTCGTCCTCGGGGGCGGAGATATTGGCGTTCCGGAAACTGATCCCGGATGCGGGGGAATGGGGATCTCTGTCCGATTCACCGGGGATCACCGCGGCAGGATCGAGGGTAAAACTGCCGATCCCGGGCAGATCCATTTTCCTGGACTGGTACAAGTACTGCGATAATAATTGAGGTAATTTCAAAACGTATGGATTTTAGAACAGGCTAAAGGTAAAAAACTTCCCGTAAAACAAGGCAAAAGCTGTTTTATTCTGTCTTCGGGGCTAAATTCGCGGAATAATTCGTGTAATGCTTACACAGCAAGAGAAGGATTTTATCGATTATTGGGAACGAAACCGCGACCGGCAGAAAAAGATGATCCGGCAATTCCTGGTGGGGATACCCATCGGGCTGCTGTTTGCCGTGCCCATCGTCATCTGTTTCGCTTCCGGCTGGTTCCATCGGGCCATGATGGTGATCACGGCCGAAGGGGGCGCCCTGCTCCTGGCGCTTCTCCTCATTGTTGTCTTTATAGCCATCTTCTCCCAGCAATACAAATGGGATCAGCTCAACCAGCGATACCTGGAATTAATAGCCCGTCGATCGCGGGAAAGTCCCGAATCTTAGAAAAAAAGTAATTTTTTAGCTTTTTCTTGCAGCAATTCGCACCGGAGGGTTGTCTATCTGCGTAGAGGCCTTATCTACCACCTGAATGTCAACTTCGTTTTCCCTGATTTTTCGATATACATCTGCTTGATGTGAGTAACCATGAACTACCTGCTACGGCCCCGGTCAATCCGGGGCTTTTTTTGTCCTTGCTTTTCAGTTCTCTACATTTGCTAAAATAACAACCTCCCTTGCCACACGAAGCCATTTCAGTATTTGATATGTTCAAGATCGGGGTAGGGCCTTCCAGCTCGCATACACTGGGCCCTTGGAGGGCTTCCCAGCGTTTTATCTCTTCTTTGCGGGAAAAAGGGCTGCTCTCCGGCCTGGCCGGTCTCCGGGTACTGCTTTATGGTTCCCTGGCCAAGACGGGCAAAGGCCACGGTACGGATATCGCCGTCCAATTGGGGCTTTCCGGAGAGGATCCCGTCAGCTTTGACCCCGTCCTGATCGGTTCTTCGATCGAAAAGATCCTCTCCGAGGGCAAAATCACCGTGAACGGCAGCCGGGAGATCAGTTTCGATCCCAGGGAAGACATCGAATTCCTCTATACGGAGACCTTGCCCTATCATCCCAATGCCCTCAGCTTCCTGGCCAGCTTTTCCGATGGCCAGCAACTATCCGAAACTTATTATTCCATTGGCGGCGGTTTTGTTAAAAAAGAGGGAGAGCCGGCTGGAGGGGGTAATTCGGCGGTTCAATTGCCTTTTCCGATCGATACGGCCGATGATCTGTTGCATTGGTGCCGGAAAACAGGGATGTCCATCAGCGAGGTGGTCATGGAGAATGAGAGCGCCTGGCGCAGCGAACAGGAGACCCGCGCCGGGGTCCTTAATATATGGCGGGTGATGAAGGAATGTATCTACCGGGGCTGTCATGCCGGCGGGATGCTGCCCGGCGGCCTGAATGTACAACGCCGTGCCGCTCAATTAAACAGGCGGCTGATCGGGGATCGCGTCTATACCGATTTCGACTCCTGGGTACAGGCCATCCGCGCCGGCGGAAATGACTTTAAATATACCCTTGATTGGGTCAGTTGCTTTGCCTTGGCCGTCAATGAAGAGAATGCCTCCTTCGGCAGAGTGGTTACCGCGCCGACCAATGGCGCCGCGGGTGTGATCCCTGCTGTATTGCAATATTATACTATATTTTGTGATGGTTTAGCGGAAGATAAGATCGTCCAGTTCCTTCTTACGGCTTCCGAAATAGGCAGCATTTTTAAAAAAGGGGCCACTATCTCAGCCGCGATGGGAGGATGCCAGGCGGAAATAGGCGTTTCGTCCGCCATGGCGGCGGCGGCCCTGACGGAATGTATCGGGGGCACCCAGCGCCAGGCGCTGATGGCCGCTGAGATTGCCATGGAGCACCACTTGGGGCTGACCTGCGATCCTATCGGCGGCCTGGTGCAGATACCCTGTATCGAAAGAAATACGATGGGAGCGATCAAGTCCATCACGGCCTGCCAGCTAGCCCTCCAAAGCACCCCCGATTTTGCCAAAGTATCCCTCGACGCCGTGATCCGCACGATGTGGAATACCGCACAGGACATGAATAGTAAATACAAAGAAACCTCTGACGGCGGCCTCGCCGTGCAGATACCTTTGGGGTTGACCGAATGTTAGGCTCGGGTTGCGGCCCCGCCGTGCAAAGTGAGTGTCAACCTCGGCTGCTGTAATGCAATCCGAACCCTGATGATTTGATGGATTTCCAGAAAATTCCTATATTGTAGCGTCTACTTTAAACCTGCTTCTTTTTCCCTTCAGAACTGTTTCCAATCCAACCAGCTTATTGTGTTTTTAAACCTTCCTTAAAAGGAATCCCGTCCTTGGGTTCAACCTTTATTTACTAACCCTCAAAAAAAGGAGGTAAAATGAGGACAATTAAGAAATGTCCGAAATGCAAGCCATCCAGGAGGAAAGCATCATGCTGGAGTATACACGTCAATGTCGTGTCATACCGTTCCCGGCATGCAACATGCTTTGAACTCTGGATCTGCGAGCACAGATCAGAAATGTAAATCATTCCAGATCATCCGAATTTCCAAAACCAGCAGCCCACTGCTGGTTTTTTTATTTCTCGCCGATCTACTTGCGGTCTTTTTGGGCCATATTCTTTGATCCCCAAGTCATTACATTTAACCCTCGTTCCTAGCAGCAATATCCAGAAACCAAATATACAACTTTATACAATATTATACAATTTTTTATAACCTTATCTTTCTTTGCCGGAGATCACCTATCAATACGAGAAATTTAAAGAGAACGTACAGTCACTAAAGACAGTTAAACATTGGCGTGGTGCGCCAATTGCCAAATTACTGGATTTAGATGAAGGCAACTTTAGCAGGTATATCAACGGGGTGGAAATACCAAGCATTGATTCGCTCAATATATATAATTCTATTCTTGAAGAAGAGTTGAAGAAGGTACTTCTTATGAAAGATCCCCCTCAATTTGAATACAGTATCGGGCACCAGGAGCATGCAGAAGAGATCCGAAACCTTAATATCAAAGTTGAAAATTTGGAGAAAAACGTAGAAAAGATCCTTGCCCTCCTGGAAGGAGGCGGTTTCCAAACCAACCCTCCCCCCGCTAATTAAGCGACGCATCCGACTCGATCGCTCCTGGATCGACATCCTTATAATTCCTGACCACATTATACAGTGTATCCCGCTCCACCGGCTCCCGGCCTACCTGTTTGATGAGCGAGACCAGTTGCGCAGTCGACAGGCTGGGGGTCTGTTCCTCGCTGCCCGCCATGGAATAGATTTTCGTGGTATCGTCGATCGTGCCGTCCAGGTCATTGACCCCGAAGGATAGGGTCAACTGGGCATTTTGCCTTCCCAGCATCGGCCAATACGCTTTCAGGTGCGGGAAATTATCCATATACAAACGGGCTACGGCATACAGTTTCATGTCCTCGACAACGGAGGATTCCGCGACATGGCTCATGTCGTTCCCCTTATTCCGGAACTTCAGCGGGATAAAAGTGTTGAACCCGCCCGTTCTGTCCTGTAACTCCCGCAACCTCTCCATATGATCGATCCGGTGGGCATAACTTTCGATATGCCCGAAGAGCATGGTCGCATTGGTATGCATGCCCTCGCGGTGCGCCGCCTCATGAATATGCAGCCAGCCTTCCGCATCTACTTTATCCGCGGAGATAATGGCCCTGATGTCCGGGTGAAAGATCTCGGCGCCGCCACCCGGTAAGGAATCCAGACCTGCTTCATGCAACCGGTGCATGCCTTCTTCCACGCTGAGCTTCGCCTTGCGGAACATATAATCCAATTCGACGGCGGTAAAACCCTTGATATGCATGCCGGGCCGGTGGGCCTTGATCTTCTGCAATAACTCGATAAAGAACTCGAGGTTCATTTTGGGATGTACCCCGCCGACGATATGCACTTCGGTGACCGGCTTGCCGTCATAGCTTTTTACGATATTCAGCATCTGCTCCTGGCTGAGTTCCCATCCTTCGTCACGATGCGCATACAGACGCGAATAGGAACAGAACTGGCAGGTGAATACGCATACATTCGTCGGCTCGATATGGAAATTGCGATTAAAATAAGTGAGATCGCCATGCAGTCTTTCCCGTACACGGTTGGCCAGCGCGCCAAGAAATGGCAGACTTCCGCGTTCAAATAATACCAACCCCTCAGCGGCCTGCAGTCTTTCTCCGGCGAGCACTTTCTCTCCGATCTGCCGTAGCTCCTTTTCTTTTTCGTTGGCGATCAACCGATCGATCGCGTTATTGGTTATGATCATACTACAAATAATTATGCGGACTCACCAGCAAAATTACATAGAAAAATGCTTTATCTTCCCATATCAGTAAAAACAATAGAGTGAGCATAAAGTTTCGTCTGATCATAATGAATTTCCTGGAGTTCTTTGTCTGGGGAGCCTGGCTGATATCGCTGAGCACGTACATGGGCAACGTGCTTCATTTTAAAGGGGTACAGATCGGCAGTATTTATGGTACTATGGGGATTGCCTCTATATTCACCCCAGCCTTATTCGGGATCGTAGCCGACCGGTGGATGAACGCCGAACGGGTATTGGGCATTTGCCATGTCCTCGGTGCTTTGAGTTTGTTATGGGCGTCAACGCTTACGCATTTTAATATGTTTTATGTCGCCATGCTGTTCAATTCCTTCTTCTTTATGCCTACGATTGCCTTGAACAATACAGTATCCTACATCATTCTTGAAAAAAGAGCGTTTAACATCGTAAAAGACTTTCCGCCCATCCGTGTATGGGGCACGATAGGTTTTGTATGCGCTATGTGGGTCGTGGATCTGTGCGGGTGGAAGCAGAGCCCGCTACAACTTTATGTCAGCGCGGGGGCCGGTGTAGCGTTGGGGTTCTATGCCTTTACTTTGCCCGCCTGCTTTCCCATACGAACGGGGCCGAAACCGAGCCTCTTTTCGTCCCTGGGCCTGGATGCTTTCGTGCTACTAAAACAGAAAAAGATGCTCATCTTTTTCATTTTTTCCTTGCTGCTGGGGGCGGCTCTCCAGATCACTAACGCATTCGGAAGCGTGTTCATGGATGATTTTGCTAAATCTCCTTTATATGTAAATTCTTTCGGAGTGAGGCATTCCAATTTGCTGCTTTCTATTTCCCAGATATCGGAAACGCTTTTTATTTTGACCATTCCCTTTTTCCTTCGGAGGTTCGGCATCAAGCAGGTGATCATGATGAGCATTTTTGCCTGGGTATTTCGATTTGGATTATTCGGCATCGGTAATCCCGGAGGCGGGTTGCCTTTACTGATCCTTTCTATGATCATTTATGGGATGGCCTTCGATTTTTTCAATATTTCAGGCTCACTGTTCGTGGAAAGAGAAGCGGACATTAAGATAAGGGCCAGTGCCCAGGGACTATTCATGCTGATGACCAACGGGATCGGGGCCTTTCTGGGCACCTATATCAGTGGCCGGGTAATTGATTACTTCACGGTTGATAAGGTGAAGGATTGGCATTCGATCTGGTTAGTTTTCGCAGCCTACGCGCTGCTGTTGGGCATTGTATTTCCGCTCGTGTTCAGATACAAACATGACCGCGGGGAGCTGAAAATTGTGCGTCATTGAGCATGACCCTAAAGGAACTCCTTAGTACGGGTATCGTAGATCTACGATAAAAATAGAGGGAGTTTGCTCTAGGCCGGCAACTACGTCTAGCCTACTTTTGACCTATCCAATACCAATGAAGTAACCGGTATTCCAAAGATCCAGAAAAACCAATATTTAAGTCCAAATCCAGTAAAGCCAGCTTTCGTGTTCTTGTCCAAAGGAAGCAATTAAAAATTCAATTTCTCTGAAAAGCCCCTGACTAGTCTTGGGGGTTTTTTCGTTTTATCTCTACCCGCCGGTTCATTTCCTCCTCCTGTTCATTCCGCTCTTCCGGATATAATTTCCGGCTCGCCCCGAATCCACGGTAACTCATTCGGGACGCCTTCACGCCTCTTTGCCTGAGATATTCGTATACGAAACGGGCCCTTCTCACCGAAAGGTCTTCTGTCCTTGTGTCCGCATCCAGGCCATCCAGCGATGGCGCTATACAGCATACATGCCCCCTGATCTCGATCTTCATATGAGGGCTGTCCAGCATGATCTTCAACAGCTCTTTCAATACCGTATCGGAATAGGGGAGGAGTACATGGCGCCCGACCTCGAAATTCAGGTTGCGCAACGCAAAGGTTTTGCCCGTCCCCGCCGAATCCCTGAAAAATTCCGTGAGGGTCAGAGGTGGCGTCGCGGAAGGGCGGCCGGAATCGCCTGAAGGAATATTGGCTCCAGTTCTATCGGGTGCCGGAACGCGGGAGGGGGGCGGTGCTTGGAAGGGAGTAGGTGGGAAAGGCGTCGTGTAAAGAACGATCTCGACCCGGCGGTTAAGGCTTCGCTTTTCTTCATCGGAATTATCATTCAACGGTCTCTTTTTCCCGTAGCCATCCGCCCTGCGGAACAGGCTGTCGGGTATGCTCTTGGATCGTAAATAGCGCCGCACGGCACCGACCCTTGTCAGCGAAAGACGATCGTTATAGCTGTTTCCGCCGACGCTGTCGCAATGCCCGGAAAGCTCGATTTTTTTTATAATAAAATAAGGGCCGTGAATGGATGCATAAAAAGATAGCTGGCTGTCGATAGCCGCCTTGCCATCAGGCCGCAATTGCGACTCGCCAAAGTCAAAATGGATCAGCAAAGTATCGCGTGCCTCCTGAGCGCGTCCCGTTAAAGAGAGCAGCAGGCCCAACATGAGCAGCGGACCAAGCGCTATACTGGCACCGGAGGATGCGCTCGTTGACCTGATACAGGTCATACGTTGGATTTGGTGATCGATTCCATTAGTCCCCGCATATAACCAAGGGCGAACAAGGTGCCGATGATGCTATAGCCGGGATGTTCATTACTGTCCCCGGCCATGGTCGGGACATGATCGGGGCGAATGGGGCCCTTAAAACCGATATCGTAGTAAGATTTCATGGCTGCGTACATGTCGATCTGGCCTTCGTCGTGGAAGGTCTCTTCGAATTTGAATTTGCCCCCGCGCACGTTCCGGAAATGCACGAAATGGATCAGTTTGCGCTTGCCGAACTCATGCACCACCGTAGGGATATCCGCGCCCATCAGGGAGAAATTTCCCTGGCACATGGTGATGCCATTGTTAGGGCTGGGATAGAGATCGACCATTTTTCGGAAATTATCGACGGTCGTCATGATACGCGAAATACCCTTGATGCTATCTACCTGTGGATCGTCTGGATGCATGGCGAGTTTGATGCCGGCCTTCTCCGCCTCGGGCACGACCGCTTTCAGGAAATATTCAAGGGTCTGCCAAAGCGTCTCCTTGGAAACTTCGCCATAGGGCGTCATCGGCGCATTTTTAACGTCTTCGTAGTCAAATGCGGTGACCAATGCCCCGCCTCTGCCGGGCTTGGCGTTATTTGTCCGGTACCACCCGATCACAGGCATCCAGTTATAGCAAATGGTGTCGACGCCCCCGTATTGTTTTATATTCTTCATGAAGCTGATGAAATTGGCGATCTCTTCATCCCTGCCCGGCAGACCCAGTTTTGTTTTCTCGCTAAGCGCCGGAGGCCCTTCGATGACATTCAGTTTCAATCCCACCTTTTCCCAGGCTTCTTTCACGGCCGTGATGGCTTTGGGCTCCCAGGGCTTTACGTCATCCATACCCACCATCTTGGTATTGATGCCCGCCACGGCCCCGAATACTTCCATTTGTTTGGTCAGCGCGATCTTCTGTTCCTGCATCCCGGCAAAATAGGCCTCGGACATCTGCATCCCCGCGTCTTTCGCCAGGTTTACCGGAGATGTATATCCGCTCGTACCTGGCGCTGTGTAATTATTCCTGCCGCGGGCGTTCGCAAGAACGGGGCCGATGCCTCCTGCCAGGGCTGCAGCGGCGAGGGAGGCGCCCTTTTTAAGGAAATCTCTGCGTTTGTCTTTCATATATGCCGCTGATTGAATCGTTAGGTAAACCTGTTTGCGCAGAGAATTTACCTCTTTTTTTAATTTTCCGCGGGAGTTTATAAAAATGTGTCATTGCCTTCGATCTTGCGATAAGGTTTGCTAAAAAAATCGCTGATTATAGCATTGAACTGTTCCTTTTTGAATACAGGGGTGGAATGGCCCGAGTTGGGAACGATCCATAAATAGGATTTCGGGATATTTTGGGCGATCAGCACCGTATGTGGCACGGGGATGGCGTCGTGATCGCCGCCGATGACGAGGGTGGGGCATTTTATCGTATGGAGTTGCTGCAGGCTGATATGGGGCTCGTATAGATCCAGGTTGGCGATCTTCAGCTCATTTTTGACTTTCGGGGTTTGCGGTTTTTTGCTGAGGTCGGCGCTTTCTTTTTTGATAAGATCGAATACATATGGAGTGAGCCCCGTCGTATCCGGCCAGAGATTGGCGCCGGTGATCGCCAATTTCTTCACCTTTTCCGGGTGCCGGATCGCCAGCACCAAGCCATTGATGCCGCCATCGCTCCAGCCGATCACATAGCAACTGTCCAGGCCTAAGCTGTCCAGCAAGGCGGAAAAGTCGTCGGCCATCATCTCAAAGGTCAGGCTATCGGAGGCGTCGATGGATTTTCCATGCGCACGGCTATCGACGGCAATGACCTTGTATTTTTGGGCGAATACGGGGATATTGTTGGCAAAATTGCCGATACTTCCCCCATTGCCATGGATAAATAAAAGGGGTTCGCCCTGCCCGTAAACCTCATAATAGAGCTTGAATCCCCGCGTATCCAGCCAATGCCCCGCCGCCTTGTTATCGCCATAGGAGATTTGGGCATACAATACCTGCTGGGTGCATAATAGCAGTAGAACGAGGATTTTTGTGCGCATGGGGATTTTGCTTGTGACCGGAAAATACACAAAAAACCCGTGCTTGTCAGCACGGGCTCGTGTATTTGTTGAAAATTTCCGGACTGTCTTTGAACGCATCCGAATGGGTCAGACCGGAACAGGTCATGCCGGGTCGCGGATCTATTGGACCGGTTATATATGGGATTCGATCTTTTTGACAAAGTTTGACTTGGGCTGTGCGCCTACCAGCTTATCCACCACTTTGCCACCCTTGATGAACAGGATTGCGGGGATGCTGGTGATCCCGTAATTGATGGATAATTGCGGATTATGGTCGACATTCACCTTGCCTACATTGATCTTTCCTTGATATTCTTTAGACAGTTCTTCGATCACCGGCCCGATAGCGCGGCAAGGGCCACACCATTCCGCCCAGAAATCCACTACCGTCAATTTATCGGAGGAGATGACCTTTTCCTGGAAATTGGTATCTGTTAATTCTAAAGCCATAATAAGTGTTTTATGTTGTTGGATAATATGTTTACTGAAATTCAGGGTACAAAATTCGTCTTTGTTTTCTAATTATTTGGTCGTCCTTGCGACAGTCCCTAAAAAACCCGGTTTCTTTTCTGCCGGTTTCTCCTGTCCGATCTTCTCTGCTCGATTCCCCCTGTAATCATCCCACAGGTGCAAAATCCCTGCCTATCCCCGCCATCCAGCTAAAAGCCATTCCCCGCGTGTCCCGTCCGCTATTTTGACATCTTACCTATCTATACTGTGACGATATTAACCTCCAACTCAGGCGTTTGCTCCAAAAAAGCGGTCATTTCGTCATTCATTTCAAAACCCGTTCCGGGGCTATACATGCTTATCCGGTAATTGTTCTTGGGTTCGATGATATTGAACTTCAGGGAGGACTTGCCCGGGTATTTCTTTACGTTCTTTTCCAGAAATTGCACCAATCCCTCCTGGATATGTCTGGCCTCTACTTCCACCACGACCTGCCTGGTCAGCACCTGTTTGATGCTTTCCAGCAGCATGATCTTCTCTATTTTGAACTCGAACTCCGCCTTCTCATAACGTTGCCGGAAACTTCCCGTCACGAACAGGTTCTTTCCTTTTTCCAGGTAATTGGCATACCGGACATAATCCTCCCGCCAAAGCATGAATTCCGTTTTGCCGGTATAGTCCTCGATGGTACAGGAGCCGAACTGATTGCCGGCCTTCGAGACGCGGTGCTGTGCATCCACCACCAGGCCGGCTAGCCGGTATTGCTTGCCGGGATTTGCCTGGAGGCCCACGGCTTCTTTTATTTCATTGAACTCCCCGAGCCGGGTAATGCCGTAATGCGTGATCTCGAATTTGAAATGATCCAGCGGATGCCCGCTCATAAACAT
>OLLP01000361.1_pt1 | contig 11035 bp, 8 predicted proteins | sample 1604561 | NCBI WGS metagenome assembly OLLP01 (sample SAMEA104055722, study PRJEB20765) | soil metagenome | isolation source: soil | reverse complement strand
CTATATCATTCCTTATAATGCCTTGTTGCCCGAGATGACGGAAACGGCCGCGGAAAAAGTGAAGCTCTCCTCATTTCAGCAAGTCGGCTTTGTGCTGGGGATCATCGTCTCAGCGCTTGTTAACAACTATGCAGATGCGATACAGTCCATCGGCCATGTCACCGATCGCGAAACGGCCGTGCAGATCACGGTTGCCGGGCTTTGTGTCGTCGCGGCGATCGTCATGCTGATCCCCGTGCTGGCCATCGACGAGAAAAAGTATTCCAATAGCGCCCCTTCGCATCTTCCGCTCTGGCCGGCCATTCGCAAGACCTTTGGCAATGCGAATTTCAAGTATTACCTGGTATCGGATTTTTCTTATTATATGGCATTGAGCATCATCTCGAGCGGATTGCTTTATTTCGTCACGGTGCTGTTACGCCTGCCTGAATCGGAGGGAGGCCTGCTGATGGGGGTGATGGTGCTGACCTCCCTGATCTTCTATCCGCTGATCAATATCCTGGCGCGTCGTTGGGGGAAGAAGCCGCTGGTGCTGTTCTCCTTCGCGCTGCTGAGCCTGATCTTTGTCGCCATTTATTTCCTGGGCAAGTTCCCGGTTTCATCACAGGTGCAGATCTATACGCTGGTGATCTGTGCCGCCGTGCCGCTGGCCTCGCTCGGCATCCTGCCCAACGCGATACTGGCGGAGATCGCGCAGCACGATGCGGCGGAGACGGGGGAGAACCGCGAGGGGATGTTCTTCGCGGTAAAATATTTTTTTGTGAAGATGGGGCAGACCCTGGGGATAGCCCTCTTCGCCTGGCTGACGATCTATGGGAAGGATCCGGGGAACGATCATGGATTGAGGCTCAACGGGCTTTGCGGGTTTGTGCTTTGTGTGCTGGCGTTCTTCTTTTTCAGCCGGTTCAGGGAGCATCGGCCCTGAGACCGGAGAGACCGTCGCGTAGCACGGGATGAACGCAGAGGTGGCGCGGTCACCATTTTTGAACAGTGGACGTATCAAAAGCGGACAGTTGTAACAAATTGAGGCACGTTATCGTATTGGTAGTTAAGGAGATGGAGAAATGGCACCGATTTGGCCCGTTCAACGGTCTGTATTGTGTTCCCCGTCATCTCAGCCCAAAAGTATCTATATGTTCCAAAATTATTTCAAGATAGCCATCAGACAATTGCGCAAGCAAAAAATGTATTCTGCCGTCAAGATCGGGGGGTTCGCCTTTAGCATTGCCGCCTGTCTGCTGATCGCCCTTTATATCCGCGATGAATTAAGTTATGATAAGTCCTACCCCGACCAGGATCGCATATACAGGCTGCTCGGAGAATATAATGACAATGGCATTTCCGGGACGGGGGCAGACTGGCCTGCGCCAACTGCTAAAGCGATAAAAACCGATTATCCGGAAGTGGAGAATATCGGCCGTCTGATGCCGCATGAATTGTTCTATGGCGCGGGCAGCAACGAGATCAGGAGAACGGATAAGGTGCAGGATGACTACGAAGACAAATTTACTTATGCCGACCAGGGAATATTGGACGTCCTTAAATTGCAGATGATCTACGGGGATCCTGCGCATGCGCTTACCGAGCCCCATACCATGGTCATATCCAAGAGCAAGGCGGACAAGTATTTCCCTAATGAGAATCCGGTAGGCAAGACGATGATCCTTAACGACGATAAGAACAAGATCTATACGATAAAGGGGGTAATACCCAACTGGCCCACCACCTCTCATCTCCATTACGATTGGCTGCTGACCCTTTCGGGTAATGAATTCTGGAAAGGAGAGCAGGAATCCTGGATGGCCAGCAATTACTATACTTATTTTACGCTCCGGCCGGGTACGAATGCGGCGCAGTTCGAGGACAAGCTCAAATCGATCGTTACAAAATATTATGTTCCTGCGTTGGAGAAAGGCGGGTACAAGGACGCGGACAAATTCGCGCAGCAAGTGCGCCTCTTTATACAGCCGGTTGCGGCTATCCATCTCCATTCTTATAAAATCGATGATGGCATGGCGCATGGTGATATCCGGTTCGTCTGGTTATTCGGCGCCATCGCCGCATTTATCCTCATCATCGCCTGTATCAATTTCATCAATCTTTCCACAGCCAAATCCGCCAATCGCGCCAAAGAAGTAGGGCTTCGGAAAGCGCTGGGCTCCTTGCGGAGCAGCCTCATGCAGCAGTTCCTCGTCGAATCGCTGCTGTTCAGCGTGTTCTCCTTCCTGCTCGGGATATTGATCGCGTGGGCCTTCCTTCCCGCCTTTAACGAGATGGCCGGAAAATCGTTGAGTATCCCCTGGACATCGGTAGGGCTGATCCCTATCATGATCGGGTCGGCCGCGGTGATCGGGATATTCGCGGGCATCTATCCATCTATTTATCTGTCTTCCTTTAAACCCATCGATACATTAAAAGGGCAATTGAGCCGGGGGAGCAAGAACTCCTTTTTGCGGAACGGGTTGGTCGTCTTCCAGTTCAGCACATCCATCATACTCATCATCAGCACTTTTATTATATACAACCAAATGCATTATATCCTGAATACCAGGCTGGGATTCGATAAAGACCAGGTATTGCTGATACAGGGCGCCAATACCCTGGGAGACCGGGAAAAGGATCTCCGGAATGAGCTGTTGAAACTTTCGTCCGTAAAGAACGTGACGCTCAGCGATTACCTGCCGGTGAGCGGAACAAAAAGAGATATGAACACGTTCTATAAAGAAGGCAGGACGAAGGAAGACGCCGGCGTAGGCGCCCAGCACTGGAACGTTGACGATGCTTATATCCACACCATGGGCATGAAGATCGTTTCCGGGAGGGATTTCTCTCCCGAAATGCCTTCGGATTCCCAGGCAACGGTCATCAACCAGACCATGGCTACGCGAATGGGGTTGAAAAACCCTCTCGGGAAGCGGATCACCAATGGCTGGCAGACCTTCACGGTCATCGGCGTGGTGGAAGACTTTAATTTCGAGACCATGAGGAACGGGATCGGCCCCTTATGTATGTGTCTTGGCAGGAATTCTTCGATCGTATCGGTGAAAATGAATGCGGCAGACATTCAACATACAATTGCGTCCGTCCAGGCCTTGTGGAAAACATTCGCCCCGGCGCAACCTATCCGTTATACCTTTCTTGACGAGAGCTTTGCGAACATGTATGCGGATGTGAGGCGTATGACCGGGATCTTTACCGGATTTGCCGTGCTGGCCATTCTTATCGCCTGTCTTGGATTGTTCGGGTTGTCGGCCTATATGGCTGAACAGCGTTATAAGGAGATCGGCATCCGTAAAGTGTTAGGCGCGAGCGTGGGCGGTATTGTAGCCATGCTGTCAAAGGATTTTGTCCGGCTGGTGGTGATCGCCATGCTAATCGCGACGCCTGTCGCATGGTGGGCCATGAACAAATGGCTGGAGGAGTTTACCTATCGCATACATCCCGGCCCGGGAGTATTCTTTATTGCGGGAGGGATGGCGATATTGATCGCGCTGGCCACGATCAGCTTTCAATCCATTAAGGCGGCCGGGGCTAATCCGGCCAAGAGCCTGAGATCGGAGTAGGGATGGTTAGGGGAGGATCCCAGTGGAGTGAAACAGATGATCTACTGCGCGATGAAGCTGACCTTACCAGGTTTGCCGCCCGTGCCGTCGAAACCGGAGCGTCCGTCGTTTCCGCGTAAGCCCATGTTGCCGGAAGGGTTCCCGCTGCCGCCCATCCCACCTGCGCCGCCCTGTCCCGCGCGGCCTCCGGCTCCGCCCCGGCCCGGGGTACTCAGCCCTTTTATCATCGTCAGAAATTGAGCCGCCGCCGGGGTATAGTTCACCACGATATTTCCGCCATTGGATCCATTGCCGCCGGAGCCCCCGTCGTCTCCGTCTCCGCCCCGGGCGCCATTCCCGCCCGGCCCCTGAACGGTGATGGTGTTGGTTTGCGTGGTACCATCGGCAGCGGTGACCGTCTCGATATTCGAAGAATAGATACCGTCGGATCCGTTCAATCCGGCCAGGCCATCCCATCCATTCCTTCCATCGTATCCGTCCGCGCCTTTGCTGGAAATGGTTATCGATCCGCCGTCGGTATTGATCAGGTAATTGTATATTTTTTTGTCCGTCGCATCGGTCACGAGGATCTTCATCAGTCTTGCGTTAATGAGGGAATCGAAATAGACATCCGCCATCACGTTCAGATCGTGGCCAACCCCGGTGGACTGGATCTTGCATTGGTAAGCTGCCACATAATCCAGGGTGACCAGGAGGGTATCCCTGATCGACGGTTGGCTGGCGAGGATCGCGATCAGCCTGACCTTATCATTGGTGATCTTTGTGGGATCGTTATCGATCTTTAGATCCCCTTTCGAAGCGGAAATTTTGCTTCCGTCGAATTCGAAAAGAAAATCCCCGTCTTTTTTCTTAACAGGGAACCACTGATCGACGAACATTTTATTGTCGTACCCCGTTCTTACGCCAAACCGCATGCGGGCGCCGGGCGCCCGGCCCAGGTTGCCGGAGGTCAGGATACTGATACGGTCTTCGTAATCATAGGGTATTTTTTGAGTCATCAGCCAATTTTTCCTGCCTAAAAGCCATTTTCTCGTATAGACATTCACCGTAATCGAATCCCCTTTTTTATAGCCCTTCGTGCTGCCAATATCGATAGCGCCATTTGAAAAGCTGCCTCCGTCGACCTCCAGTTTATATTTGATCCAGTCGTCGCTGCCCTTGAGAAATCCCTTTGTCGCCGTTGGCGTTCCTTTTCCAGAAACGGTCAGGATGCCGATAGGGAGCGATCTCCCGGCGATTCGGAGTTGGGTGGGATCGTATTGGAGGCGTGGTTGTGCGGACTTTTCAACCGTTGCCGCGGGCTGGGCAAATCCGTTAACGGTAAGGAATAAGGCTGCCAGGCAATAAAAATAATTCATACGGAGAGGGTGTTTTATTAGGTTCTACGACTTTGATAAACGATGAAAGTAAAGGGGCAAAAAGAAAAACTGGATGGGCGGCAATTAAAGTTCCCGCAGCGGGCAGAATGACGCCCTGTCTCCCCGTATTATTCGCCCGGTATACACCAACTGCATCACGTGGATATTCCGCATGAGGAAGGCGGCCTCGCAATAGCAGAAATAGTAATGGGGTTCGGGGTCGCCCTTGTCCTCTTCGCGAAGGCGATCCTTCAGTAGATTCCGGATGCCCCGGTGTCGGGGTTGGACGGGACGCGTTGTTGAATAAAGTTATTTTCCCGACCTGGGCCAGGGGATGAACACGCTGGTGCTTTGTTGGTAAGCCCGGTAAGCGTCGCCCTTGGATCGGATGCTTTGCTGTTCGGTGGTCGGTATGCCGGTCACTTTGAGCAGCAGGTAAAGGATCACCGCGGGGCTGATGACCGCCACGATGCCATAGGTAGAGCCGAGGGCGAAGATAAAATAGGACATCCACATCAGCCATTCGAAGAAGTAATTGGGGTGCCGCGAATAGGTCCACAGGCCGCGATCGCAGACCTTGCCCATGCTGTTGGGATCCTTTTTGAAAGCGGCTAGTTGCCGGTCGGCGGTGGCTTCGCCGATCACGGAGATAGCCCAGAGGATGGCGCCCGCGATCTCCCAGGCCGAAAAGCTATCCGTGGTATTGGCGGTGATGATAAAAAAGGGGATACAGAGAAAGACATTCGATATGGCCTGGGCCTGGAAGAACCAGAAGAATTTGCGGTCGGGGCGTGGGGCCCATTCCTTTCTGAGCTGCTGATAGCGGCCTTGTTCCTCGTCAAGATGCCGGGTGATCCGGATCAGGAGGTGGAGGCCAAGTCTTGTACCGGCTACGATGACCATCGAGCAGATTAGTATCCGGCGGGGCAGCCAGCCATCGGCCAGGAGCAGCATCAGCAGGGCGATGATCGGGAAATTGAAGGACCAGAAGATATCCACCACGCCTGCGTTCTTTATCCTTTTGGCCCAGCGCCAGACTTCGCCCATGATCAGGCAGCAGACGAGCAGGCAGATCAGGGCCAGCTTGACGAACGGGTTATACGATATATAAGATATCATATCCGGGCGATTTTTGGGGTTTATGTTTTTCTGAGTTTGATGATACGGATCGCGTGCAGGAACCGTATGATATGCCAGGTAGGATCGAGCTCGAACCATTTTTTTGCAAAGTTTGCGTCGTTGGGGCTTTTATGATGATTGTTCTGGAACAATTCGCCCATCATCAAAAAGTCCAGGGGGAGGCTGTTCTTGCTATGATCGTGGTTGTCGTAATTGGCATAGCCGTATTTATGCCCGCACCAGTTAACGAGGGCGCCATGGACAGGGCCCATGAAAAAATGGATGGGCAGCAGGAGGAACAGCCACCAATGGGTAGCGAAAACCATATAGAAAGCGACGTACCCGATGCCGAAGGCGATCCTCGTGATCCAAAGATCGCTGATGCGGTCGATAAAGGGCCAGTCGGGGTAAGAGCCTCGGAAGGCCGGTTCGGGCTCCTTCCTATGAAGCAGATAGTCCATATAAATATTTTTTGTCTCCATGGTCATATTCCAGACGTCTTTAAAAAAGTGCGGGGAGTGCGGATCCTTTTCGGTGTCGCTATAAGCGTGGTGCATGCGGTGGAGGATGGCGTAGGCGCGGGGGTTCAGGAAAGAAGAGCCCTGGCAGAGAAAAGTGAAGGCGTAAAAGAACTTTTCCCAGAATTTGTTCATCTTAAACATCTTATGCGAAGCATAGCGGTGAAGGAAGAAGGTCTGCGCGAATAAAGACAAAAACCAATGTGAGAGAAAAAAGACCAGAATGATAGCCATAGGTTACAAATAAAAGATACTTTGAGAATCTACGAAATTAGGCTGTTTTTGGTTTAAATGAATATATTACTTTTATATAAGTCCTTGAAATTCATCTTCCCGTTCGTAGCCGGGTTCTTTAAACAAATAATAGTACTTTCAGTTCAAATAAATAAAATTGCCTGTCATGAAACATGTTTTAGCCCTCGTAATGATCGCCACGCAGATCACCGTCTTTGCCCAAGCTCCCGCCCAGCCTCCCGCCCTGAAATATACCGTGGATAGCGCCTCGGTGGCGCATCCCGGGGTGCCCAAAGGGGAACTGTTAAAGTTTACCTTTTCGAATTCCAAGGTCTTTCCGGGAACCTTCCGGGATTATTGGGTCTATATCCCGGCGCAATACCGCCCGGACAAACCGGCCTGCGTATATGTCAACCAGGACGGGATTCAGTGGAAGGCGCCGGTGGTATTCGACAACCTGATCTTCCGGAAGGAGATGCCGGTGACGATCGGGGTTTTTGTGACGCCGGGACGGGTGCGTGGCGCGGACACGACAATGCTGGATCGGTTCAACCGGAGCCTGGAATATGATGGATTAGGGGATAGCTATGTAAGATTTGTCCTCGACGAGCTGCTCCCCGACGTGGAAAAGAAAACCGCCAGTGACGGCCGGGCGATCCGGTTGTCCGGGAACGGCAATGACCGGGCTATCGGCGGTTCGAGCAGCGGGGCGGTATGCGCCTTTACAGCGGCCTGGGAGCGACCGGATGCCTTCTCGCGTGTGTTCAGCGCCATCGGCACCTATGTGTCGCTCCGGGGGGCGGATCGCTATCCGGGGCTTATCCGTAAATACGAGCCAAAGCCGATACGTGTCTTTTTGCAGGACGGCTCGGGCGATCTCAATATATATGGCGGTGATTGGTGGATGGCCAATCAATCGATGGAGCGGGCGTTGAGCTTTGCGGGGTACGAAGTGAACCATTCCTGGGGAGAGGACGGGCATAATGGGCGCCATGGGGAATCGTTATTTCCCGATGCGATGCGCTGGCTGTGGAAAGACTGGCCGCGGCCGGTGGCTAATTCGGGTACGAAAAACCAATTCCTTGGCGATATCCTGATACCCGGGGAAGGATGGGAGTTGGTCGGCCAGGGTTATCAGTTCACGGAGGGCACGGCGGCCAATGCGGCGGGCGAGGTCTTCTACCAGGACATCCCCAACTCAAAGACCTATAAGGTAGGTCTTGATGGGAAACTGAGCACGTTGGCTGTCGACGCGAAAAAAGCGAGCGGAACCGCCTTTGGGCCGGATGGAAAGAGATATACGGCGGCGGGCGGCACGCAGCAGATCATCAGTTATGACGCGAATGAAAAGGAGACCGTCATTGCCGATGGGATAGCGGGCAATGACCTGGTGGTTGCGAACAATGGCAATATCTATGTCACTGCACCGGACGGCAGTGAGCGGCCGAGCAAGATCTGGCTGATCAAACCGGGCGGGGAAAAGAAGGTGGTGGATGTCGGATTGAAATTCGCGAACGGCATTGCGCTCACGCCGGATCAGACGCAGGTCTATATTACGGAATCGGCTACACATTGGGTTTGGATCTACGATATCCTTCCCGACGGCACGCTGACGAACAAGCAGCACTATGGCTGGCTGCAAGTGCCGGACAATGCAGAGAATGCGTGGCCGGACGGTCTTCGCTGCGATCGCGACGGACGCGTGTATGTCACTTCCCTGCTTGGTATCCAGGTATTGGATCAGACAGGGCGTGTGAATGCAATCTTGCCGATCCCTACGGGACAGGCTTCCAATTGCTATCTTGGCGGGGCTGATTTTTCTATTCTATATGTAACCTCGCGCGATAAGGTTTATCGGCGGAAGCTGAAGATACATGGGGCTAATCCGTTCGCCGCTCCCTTTAAGCCAGCGACGCCGAAATTGTAGCCCGGATTCTTTATATTTTTTTTATAATTCGCGGGTTTTCCGGGCTTTACGAGGGTTTTCAACAGGTGTGCAAAACAAATAAAAAATTATTTTTTGACACATTATATAAAATACAAATACGAAAAAACAATCAGGAGCCAAACAAATTTCTATCTAACCGGCATAAAAAAAATATTTTTTGCGGGGATGTGAATCATTTTTTTAAACGACGATGTAGAAAAACTCAATTTATTTAGAAGTGTGATCTTCTGAAAGCCGCGAGGAGAAAGGGTTTCAAAGAATAAATGGAAAAATAGTATTTGGAATTGCCACAATAAATATTCTACCTTTACGTCTGTAATACACAATGTTCTTTTACTAACTTTAAAAAATGTTTCATATGCGTCAGGATCTTAAACACCGCCTGGTTACCTGGAAAAGCGATATCCATGCTGGTGAAGTAAAAAAAGTCTATGTCTCTGAAAGCCCCGTTAAAAAAGGTGAATTCCTCGTCAAGCTCGAAAAGAGCATGAAGAGATTATTTGGAGAAAGCCAAAAAGAAGTCAAAGTGAGCAAGAAGTATCTGACCGCCGGTCAGGCCGATGCCAGCGTTGACTCTGCAACCGATATGTATCATCTTAACAGGGTTATCGATTCTCTGGACAGAGAATTCGATGACAAATTCGATGAAACGATCAACGAAACTTTTAAGGACGAAGTCGTTCATTTTTCTGAGATCTAATAATTGTTTGTCAACAATTCAGATAAAAAGGGGCCGCTCAGCGGCCCCTTTTTCTATTGCTTATCTTTGCAGATACTTATTACTATGACAAACGATATTTATGAGCTACGTGCAAAGAACCCGAGAGGGGAGGAATTGTCCCTTTCCGCCTATAGGGGCAAGGTGATGCTGATCGTGAACACGGCCACCCAGTGCAAGTTCGCGTCACAGTTCGAAGGGTTGGAGAAATTATACCAGGACTATAAGGATAAAGGGCTGGTGGTATTGGGCTTCCCTTCCAATCAATTCGGCAACCAGGAGCCGGTGGGCAATGAGTCCATGACGGAGACCTGTAAGATCAATTTTGGCGTCAGTTTCCCCTTGTTCGAAAAGATCGAGGTCAATGGGGAGGGCACGCATCCCGTCTTCGGCTGTCTTAAGTCAAAGCTGGGCAGCCTGTTCGGCCGCAGCATCAAATGGAATTTCACCAAATTCCTTGTCGACGCCAAAGGGAAGCCAGTCAAAAGATTCTCGCCTTTCGCCCGGCCCGAATCCATCGAGCCCTACATTAAAAGGTTATTAATGAGTTAAGGAACGGGAATTGCTGTATCTATTTATGGTAAATTGACCATCTTGTAGTACTCAATAAAACCAATATGAATAAAAAACTTCTTCCCCTGTTATTTTTCCTGGGGATGGGCGCCGCAGCGATGGCCCAGGCGCCAGGGATCGACACCGTCGCCGTCTCGATACTGGATCGGATGAGCGCCACGATCGGCGATCTTTCCTCCTGCAGCGTCACCGTCCATTCGAATTACGATATCGAGAGCAAGGAACTCGGCCTGGTCAAACATTCCGACGAGCAGCAGTTGTTCATGCAGGGTTCCGATAAACTAATGGTTCGTTCCGAAGGCGACAAAGGCAGCCGTGAATTCTATTATGACGGCCAGGCCCTGAGCTATTATTCGCTGGCGAAGAACCATTACGGTCAGATCCCCGCGCCTGCGACCACCATGGCGATGATCGATACGATCAACAAACGATACGGTATCGAATTCCCGATCGCCGATTTCTTTTACCCCGGGTTTGTAGACGATATCCTGGCGGATTCGAAGAACCTCGCCTATCTGGGGATCACCAAGGTTGACGGCAAGGAATGTTTTCATATCGCGGGAAGAGGCAGGGATAAGACCTTTCAGTTCTGGATCGCCAATGACGCCTGGAGCCTGCCGGTGAAAATGGTGATCGTGTATACCGGCAAGGAGATGAGCCCGCAGTATGAGGCCGTGCTAAGCGATTGGCAGGTCAATCCGAACCTGCCTGCATCCCTTTTCCAATTCAAGCCGCCGCCCAATGCGAAGAAGATCGAATTAAAACCACTTGGCGGTAAGAAATGATGCGGCCGGAAGGAAAGCGACTGAAATTAAGGCAGCCGAAATTTAAAATTGAAAGAACAATATCGAATAGTCTTCAACTCTGAGTTATGATAAACACCTTTAAAAATACCTTTTGTCTTGCCGTTTGCGCATTGGGATTGACCATGCTGGGGCTTCCGGGGTTAGCAGTGGCGCAGCGGTTCGTCCATGGCGGCGCGGCGCCGGCCGCCCGTCCGGCCC
>OLLP01000234.1_pt1 | contig 11036 bp, 13 predicted proteins | sample 1604561 | NCBI WGS metagenome assembly OLLP01 (sample SAMEA104055722, study PRJEB20765) | soil metagenome | isolation source: soil | reverse complement strand
GAGCACCGAGCAGGACGCCCGCGAAATGCTGGAAGCTGCCGCCGTGCCTGCCAACGGGCTTTGTTTTTGTACGGGCTCTTTCGGGGTCCGAGCCGACAACGACCTGGCTGGAATGGTGAGACGACTGGGCGATCATATCCATTTCGTGCATCTGCGCAGTACGAAAAGAGATGCGGATGGGAATTTCTTTGAAGCCGACCATCTCGATGGGGATGTGGATATGTATACGGTGATCAGGGAACTGCTGATCCTGATGCGGCGGCGGAAGGTATCCCTTCCGATGCGTCCCGATCATGGCCACCAGATGCTCGACGATCTTCGCAAGACCACCTATCCCGGTTATAGCGCTATCGGCAGGCTCCGGGGACTTGCCGAATTGAGGGGTTTGGAATGGGGGATCAGCAGGGGGATGTAGAACACCAAATCTCATACATTTGAACCCATGAGGAAAATACTCGCCTGCCTGGCCGCCGTAGCGTTGACGATCCCCGTCACCACCCATCTGCATGCGCAGCAGCCCGCTTTCTACCAGGAGATAGCCGCCTTTAAGAAACAGGATAGCATCGCGCCGCCGCCGCAGGGCGCCATCCTTTTTGTGGGCAGCTCGTCATTCCGGTTATGGCAGGATCTGGCAGGTTCCTTTCCCCGTCATAAAGTGATCAACAGAGGTTTTGGCGGCTCCTCCCTGCCTGACGTGACGCGTTATGCCAGCGAGATCATCTTTCCTTACCAGCCCCGGCAGATCGTCATTTATTGCGGTGACAATGACCTGGCCGCATCGGATACCGTGACTGCAAAATTGGTCTATGACCGTTTCGTACGGCTGTATACAACGATCAGGTCGCGTATGAAAGAGGTGGATATATTATATGTATCCATCAAGCCAAGCCCGAGCCGGGAACGCCTGATGCCCAAAATGGAGGCGGCCAATCGCCTGATAGCGGATTTTTTGGGTAGACAGGCGCACGCCGCCTTTGTGGATGTATACCATCTGATGCTCACGCCGGAAGGCCGCCCCATCGACGACCTGTTCCGGACGGATAAATTGCATATGAACGCCAGGGGATACATCATATGGCAAAAGGCCATCCTGCCTTACCTGGTCGATGAGCCAGGCCGATAACCGTCTTTTTTGGAATCTTACTCCCGGTTTGGGAAAGTATTTCACCGATCTATATTTTTAAAATATTGATTATCAATATTTTACGATCTGGTATGCCGATTGTCTTAAGGGATATTGTACTTAGGAATCGAAATTTGACCCTTACCACTTAAAGCACACTTATGATCACTCAATCGCAAGCAAAGGAACAACAGGCAGGAATGATAAGGAGCAAGATCATGGAACTTCAGAGCGCCTTGTTTTTTACCGAAAGCGCTTCTTTATTAAGGCTTCCGACGCATGTGATCTCTAGTGTTCAGATAGATGAAGAAGGTCAGATCTGGATGACCATTCCAAAGCCGGCCCAACGGATCGAAGAGTTTGAAAAAGAGATCCCGGCTAAGCTGGATTTTTTCAAAAAAGGCACGGCGTTCTATGTTAAGGTCACCGGCAAAGCCCACCTGATCAAGGATCTCGCCGAATTGAAAGATAATAAGGTACTGTCCGAGGATATGCTGGATAAGGTGAAGAAAGGAAAGTTCATGGCGGTGAAGGTGCGTATCCAGGATGCCGATCTGGTCGATAATACCCCGCCTCCCGCCCAAAGCTGGATCAGGAGCAGCAGGATGCAGTTGTCGAGCTGGTTCTTCTAAATAAGTGTTTACTGCGCGTGTTACATATAGGAAGCTGAAGTCCCGATTAATTATCGGGATTTTCAGTTTTTGGTCGTTACCAGGAGAGGCCAGGGACGGGGCGGACAGGCTACAAAAGAAAAAAGGTCTACTGTAGAAACAGCGGACCTCTAACGATTGCTTGCCATATGAAAATTCTTGATAGTCTCTTTAAAAAGGGGCCTTATTCTTCACTTTCTCTCTCATCTTTCGGCTTTGCGTCTTCTCTCTTTCCTCTCTTTTTTCTCTTTCCCCTTTTGCTAGAACAAATATAAGACGGTTTTTTCATCCCCTATAAACAACTTAATGTTAATTCTATCATCTCAAAGCCGTGGAAGCAAGCATAAAACCCTTGCCAGTGTTGAGTTTGATAAGATTTTTCACATGAGGCCCAACTCCAATATTCAGGTATTTATACGGGTACATTTATGCCTAAGATCCAGCGTTCCGGAATAAAATGGCAATGGGCCCGATGATTCTGTCGGGCCCGTTACCGGGATAAGGCCAATGGATATGGCCGTTGATCAGAGACACCCCTCAATATTCCGGGGCGCCGGAGCAAAGATAAAATAAATACTAATTAAGTTGGCATTTATATTGCTAAATATATTAGTTTTAGGTCACGATTATTTAATTTTTGAATTGACGGAAAAAAACTAGCTTTCTTGTCATTTCTTCAAACTCAAAATCTTTTGTTATGCAAACACAGGAAGCCGTGTTAACCACGCAGGAAATCGCTCATCGTATTCATGAGCTTTGCAAAGAAGGCAAGTACGAGGAAGCTCAGCAGGAGCTGTACAGCGAAGATGCCATCAGCGTCGAACCGGTGCATGCGCAAGGTCTGAAATCAGTGACCGGACGGGACCAGATCGTTGAGAAGGGACATCAGTTCCAGCAGATGATCGAAGAGTTCCATGGCGCAAGCGCATCCGACCCCATCGTTGCGGGCAACTTTATTTCCATGGCCGTAGTCATCGATGTTACGATGAAAGGAGCGGGCCGTCAGCACATGGAAGAAATTGCCGTGTATGAGGTGAAGGACGGAAAGGTCGTCAAGGAGCAGTTCTTCTATTGATCAATCTTTCCCTGATCGGGTTAGTAAGCGATCCTTTACGGGACCGCTTATTTTATTTATAGCCATGTTACCGTTTGCGCCTATCCTGTCCACACGGCACGTTCGCCTCGGCAGTCGTCCGGGATCTTGGCCAATTGGATCAGGGTTTGTCCCCGATATTTTTCAGCACCTTCTTCAGGTCGATCCCCTTTTGCAGTACCGGCTTAAAAATATCGCCCTGCTCCCTGATCCTTGCTATCGCATTTTTGATGGTAAAGTCGGCCATTTTGAGGCCTTTCCTGACTTCCTCCCAATGCAAGGGCATCGAGACCGTAGCTCCCGGTTTGGGACGAACGGAATAAGGCGCCGCCAGAGTGGCCTTGGGCCGGTTCTGCAAATAATCGACATAGATCTTCCCCTTTCGTTTGTCCGTCATCCGCTCGATGCTTGTGAATTTATCCAGCTCCCGATGAACACGCGTGGCGATCAGTTTACCGAATAACTGACATTCGTCGTAAGAGTAAGAGGCGCCCATCGGAATATAAATATGAATGCCCGTCGAGCCAGAGGTCTTGCAATAGCCCGTTACCTTCAGGCCGTCCAGTACCTGTTTGGTGACCCGGGCCGTCTCGATCACCTGGTCGAAGCTGTTCTTGTCGGTAGGATCCAGATCGATAATGCACCAATCGGGGTTATCGGGATTTTGTATCGTGCTATTCCAGGGATTCATCTCGATCGCGCCCAGGTTGGCCATCCACAACATACTTGCCTCGTCCTCCACCACGAGGAAATTTTTGTCTTCGCCCTGCTGGGTATGATAAGGGAATTGTTTGACCCAATCCGGTGCGCTGGTGGTAACGTCTTTCTGATAGAAACTTTTGCCCGCGATGCCATTTGGGAAACGGTTTAGCGATTGAGGGCGGTCTTTCAGATAGGGTAGGATATAAGGGGCGGCCTGATAATAATAGTTCAGCATATCCCGCTTAGTATACCTTTCTTTTGGCCAAAAGACCTTGCTGAGGTTGCTGAATTTGAGCTCATGCCCATTGACCTCCCTGACCTGGGTTTCATCGGTGGGGTTCAGCAGGGTTTTGCGGCCGTTGGATCTTACGGGCTGCAGATCGATTTTTTTGTTGCGGGTTTTTTCTTCAGGCATGGTTGTCTTTTTAAGGGGTACCAATTTCCGAACTTCCTTTTCCACGATCTTTTCAGCAGCCACAGCCTTTTCGGGATGCACATCTTTTGCCGCCTTGTCCTCGCGCATGCCTTCAAAGGAGGGATGCCGCATCACGCCGTCTTCCGTTATCTCGGTATAGCTGACCTCGCAGACCAGTTTCGGCTTCAGCCAGGTGGCGGAGGCATGCGGCGGGTCGGGGCGGAACCTGGACGGTTTGTTGATATCCGGCAGCGCGGTGAATGGAACTTTGTCGGTGATCAACGGTTTGAATTTTGCCATCATCTCCTTTTGAACCTTATCCGAGAACCCGGTGCCGATCTTGCCGGTATATTGCAGTTTCCCGCCTTCAAAGACCCCTACCAGCAAGGCGCTGAAATGCTTGGGCGAATCATCGTTATGCGTGTATCCCCCGATCACGACCTCATGTCTTTTATGGTTTTTTATCTTGAGCCAATCCCCTCCCCGGTCGCCGGGAAGATAAAGGCTGTCAGCTTTTTTTGCGATGATCCCTTCCAACCCCATTTTGCCGGCCGCCTCCAATAATTCCGTGGCAGATGCATCGAAATTCCGGCTTTCCCTGACGGGCCCGTCCTTAGGCAGGATCTGGTGGAGGATCTGCCGTCTTTGCATGAGTGGCAATCCGGTCAGATCATGGCCGTTCAACCAGGGCAGATCGAAGACATAATAGACCAGGTCGCCATCGGCTTCGCTGCGCCAGTTCTGCAAAGCCCCGAAACTGGATACGCCTGAACCATTCAATACGACGATCTCCCCATCGAGGACGGCTTGAAGACCCAGGGCCTTTACCGCGTCATAAATAGAATAAAATTTTTCATTGAAAGATTTGTTGTTGCGCGACAGCAGCTCCAGTTTCGATCCGTTGCAAAGGGCCATGGCCCGGTAACCGTCCCATTTGATCTCATAAAGCCATCCCTCTTCGTCGAAAGGTTTGTCAATAAGGGTGGCCAGCATCGGATTGGCCTTTTTTGGAAGAGGCGCGCGCGGGGTACCGGAGAACCCTTTTTCAGCGGTTATTTTCTTAGGCTCCTTTGCTGCTTTTTTTTTTGAAGCGGGGGCATCAGGCTTTTTTGAAATAGGCGTCTGAGCCTTTTTTGGGGTCGATACCTGAGCTTTTTTAGAAGCCACCGTTTGAGTCTTCTTGCTTCCATAGATATTCTCGGGTGCGGCACTCATCTTTTCCAGGGTCTTTCCCGTGACCGCGGATCTGTCTTTTTCGGTGATATCCGCCTCGCTGGCATATTTATCCCTATGCTTGATCAGCAGCCAGGCATTATCCTCGCCGCTCCGGGTATGTACCAGGGCGAATTCTCCTTTTAGTTTTTTTCCGTGAAGGGTGATCTTGAGTGAACCGGCCTTCAGCTCTTTCAAAAGTATTTTTTCCGCCTCGGCCTTATTTTTTACGGGTTGTATCGGCTCATAAGTGCCATAATCCCACACGATCACCGTACCCGCGCCATAATTGCCTTTGGGGATAATACCTTCGAAATCTTTATAATCATAGGGATGGTCCTCGACCATCATGGCCAACCGCCGGACCGATGGGTCGGTCGAAGGCCCCTTGGGTACCGCCCAGCTTTTCAGCACACCACCCATTTCCAGCCTGAAATCATAGTGCAGACGGGTAGCCGCGTGTTTTTGGATCACGAAGATCAATTCCCCGGCTTTGCTTTTCCCCGCGGTCGGTTCGGGAGTACTCGTAAAAGACCGCTTCTTTTTATAGGTTGTTAGCGACATCAAGGCTAATATTTATTTAATATATGAAAATGCCATGCCAACGCCAGGAGGATTTTTCCCCGCGCCGAAGGGAAATTTATTCCCCAATTTGGCAGACCAGCCCATCGGCCACTACGAATCCCTTATTTTCGTATTCAAACGAGTTATATGAAAAGGACGCCGATCCTCGGTCTGCTTGCCGCATACGATACGGCGGATGCTGCCGAAAAGATGATGCTCGATGCCATGACCGGTTTTATCGAAAAGCACCCGGATTGCTTTGACAGGAGCCTGTTGGAGGGCCATGTTACCGGCTCCGCCTGGATCGTTAATCCTTGCGGGACGCATGTCCTGCTGATCCACCATGTCAAGTTGAATAAATGGTTGCAGCCCGGTGGACATTGCGATGGCGACCCGGATGTGTTGGCTGTAGCGATCAGGGAGACATTGGAAGAAACGGGATTAACGGCCCAGCCCGTCAGGACGGCGATCTTCGATGTTGACAACCATCTCATTCCGCAAAGACGCGATATACCGGAACATATTCATTATGATATCCGCTTCCTGGTGATGGCGGAAAAAGGGGTAGAAGAGCTTCCTGGCAATAATGAGGTTAATTCGATCTGCTGGATAAAATTGGAGGACGTGCACCGGTATAATAGCGAGGACTCGATCATGAGGATGGTCAGGAAGACTTTAGATGCCACGCCCGATCGCTGAAAAGCTTATTCATAATACGATCTGACTTCCCTGACCTTTCCCGCATCGTTGAATACGACCAGGTCGGCGGCGAGTTTGCCGGTCTCTCTCTTATAGAAAAGAATGACGCTTTCTACCCCGTAGAGGATGGAATGAAATTCGAATTGTATCCCGGGCATTTCTTCGATACCTTTCCGAAAATGTTGTTCGACCAGCGTTTTCCCGATCAATTTCCCCTCAGCTATGTTCCAGCGTTTGACTACTGTCGGGCTGTAAAACTCGACGTCTTCCGCATAATGGGTCATGACATCTTCCAGGTTCCGTTGATTCCAGTCATTGATCCATCGACGGGCGGCCTGTTGTAATTTTTCTTTATCCATGGGGAAAATTAGTTCAAAGTCCATGCCACAGAAAGGGTTCTACTTCTTATCGAATTGCTTTTCCAAGTATTGTTGCAATACAATGGCGTGCGTATGTCCCTCGTCCTTGCCGGCATAGATCAGGGTTATCAGCCTGGCATCCTCATATTTTTCAAGAAATGGATCGATCGCCTTGTTTTCTTTTAATTCCGCGTGGTATCTCTTGATAAACTCCTGCCATCGCTCCGGGTCGTGGCCAAACCATTCTCTCAATTCAGCCGTTGGCGCAAGGTCTTTTTCCCAATTGCTGACAGCGGCCTCTTTTTTTGAAATTCCTCTTGGCCAAAGCCTGTCTACCAGTATCCTGGAGCCATCTGCTTTCGTCGGCTTTTCGTAAACGCGCTTTATTTTGATGGTTGGTTTCATGATTTAAATTGATAAATGGATTTTATTGCTATTCACTTGGTATGGAATGATGCTCGTGGATAATCATCCATTGATCATTTATTTTCTTTAAGCCAACTGTTAGCCTGAAATCGAGTTCTACATATTCTATGCTATTGCTTTTGTCGGCGCATTTCATAGTAGCAAAACAAAAGGCGACGTTATTGCCCGCGACAATATGTAGCTCCTGTATGTCGAACACGCCCGGTCTTGTATACTTGAAGAACGTATCCCATGTTTTGCGATAAGCTTCTATACCCACAGACTGGAAGGGTTTTGGCACATCATACATGACAATATTATCAGCATGGTGAGCAAGTATGGTCTTTAGGTCTCCGCGACGAACCGCCGCAGCCCATCCTTCTATAAGTTGACGGATTTGAACTTCATTTTCTTTAATATTCTCCGGATTGGTTGACATTGTTATCATTTTTTGATTAATCAAACCTACGATGTCTTTGCCGGTCGGATGAAGTGCCCTTGCGACAAATACGGGGGCGGCTTGCGACATTCTATTTCATTGAGGCTGCGCCTCCGCATTCCTCACGCAGAACTCCCGCCAGTTCCTGTATCCCAGAAACCCTACGAGCGTATTCAGGGTTCTTGTTTGCGGCTGGCTCCCATACCGCACCTTTCCCCAGATGCGTTTCAAAGTAACATGGCTCAATCTGTTTCCCGTTTGTTCACAAATCATTACGCTTAGCTCCAAAAAATCCAGGTTGTTCCAGAGATCGCTGTCACCCCAGCCGGTCTTTTCTTCGAAAAGTCGCTTTACCTCCCGGATCAAATGTTGTACCATACGTATGTTTTTAATGCGGGGCTCATTTGAAACCATGCTTTTTTCGATCTCTAGAAAGGGTACAAGCGCTGCCGGAGAGTTAACAGGGTTCATAAATGTAGTTTTGGTTGATGAATATGGCCTGGTTTGAACAAACATCCTAATATAATTTAATCCGTCATGGTAAGGTCATCTGGTCAACAGTCAACATGGTAGAAAGGGCGGATAGCCAATTGCGGGGCAAATATGCAGTTCGTGGGCCCATTCCTGTATTTGGGACATTGGCGAGTGCATTTTGTTTTCAGCCTTCCAGCACGCTCAGCGCCAATTCCTTGTAGCTTCTGCCGATGGGCAACCGTTTGCCGCTTAGCTCCACTTCCGTCGCGCTGAAGGCCTCGATTTTGTCTTTTGCTACGATGAAAGAGCGATGAATCCGCAAGAAATTATTTTCACGGAGCAATCCATCCACCTGGCTCAATTTGAATTTGGTGAGTACGATCTTGCTTTTTGTATTCACCCTGATATATTCTTTCATGCTTTCTATATAGAGTATCTCGTCGAGGAATACTTTGACTTTCTTTTTGCCGACGGTAAACAATAAGTATATGCGTTCGGCCGGCTGGGCAGCGGGCCTCACCGGCAGTACGATTTCCCTGGGTGGCTCTATTTTATTCACGGCCTTTAAAAAGCGGCTGAACTCGATCGGTTTTAGCAGGTAGTCGATTACGTTAAATTCATAACCTTGTAGCGCATAATCCTGGTAAGCGGAGGTAATGATGATCTTCGGGGGCCGATTCAGAACCTTGATGAGGTCGAGCCCTTTCATCTTTGGCAAGTGAATATCCAGAAACATCAGATCAATATCAAATTGCTGCAGGCGCTCCATCGCAAAAAAGGCATCGCTGCAACAGCAGACTAATTTCAAGAAGGGCACTTGCCTGATATGGTCTTGCAACACCTCGGCAGCCAATGGCTCGTCTTCTATGATCATACAGTTATACGTTTGCATATCGCCTTAGATTTATTTTCAGGAACACTTTAAAAACCGTAGCCTCGCATTTTATCGAGACTTCATGTTCTGTATATAATAGTTCCAATTGCCGGCGGACATTGGAAAGTCCAATATTCTCGTCGTTAAATTTATTGCCATTTTCTTCTCTCGTATTCTCGATATTGAATTCCAATATACCGCTCCGCAGGGTCATTTCCAGGTTAATGAAGGATTCGAACCTGCTTTCGCTGGCTCCGTGTTTGAAGGCGTTTTCTACAAAGGGTATGAGAAGAAGGGGTGCTATCGGCTCGTTTTCGTTGTCAATTTCTCTAACGAAGCTAAGCGTAAGCCGGTCATCGTACCTTAATCGTTCCAATTCGATATAGTCATCGAGGACCTTGACCTCATCGCTGATCCTGATCTGCTCGTTTTTTGTTTCATAGAGCATAAATCGAAGGAGTTTTGACAGTTTCATCACCACATCCGCGGTTTCGTCGGATTTTTTTCTTGCCAGCGCGTAGATATTGTTCAATGTGTTGAAAAGGAAATGGGGGTTGGTCTGATTCCTCAGGAACTTCAGCTCGGTCTCCAATTTGTCCCTGATCAGATTCTGTTCTTTTTCTTTACCCGCCAATTGTAGCCGGAATTGCTTGATCATGATGGCCGCTCCCGATGCGAAGCCGATATCCATGAGGAATTGTAAAAACCAGCGACCGCTGAAATAGGGCGTGAAGTCGATCAATCCGCTATAAATTACCGGGCTTTGAAAATATACGCCGATTGCTCGATACAGAAATGTAGCCGCTATCAGTGCGAGCAGCAACTGGGCAATATATTTCTTCCTTTCGGTTTTTGTATTCAGAAGCTTGGGAAGGTTATAATAGAGTACATAGTAAATGAAGAGTAATTTAGGGATCAATGAGGTCAGGCTATTACAAACGGCCAACATCAATTGGTGGCTGGCCGAAAACCTGGCCAGCCTGTCTTGATCCCACAGGTAGATCAACGTTACGTCCTCCGTCATATAGGCGAGCCAGAACGCAACATGCAAGAGGACCCTTTTCAAACCAATTGTTTTCTTCATTCGCTTCGGAAAATGACAAATTAATGCATTTTTAAAACTAAAATGCCGAATTTTTCAGCCAGGGATTGCACAAATGCGGTGCTCATGGGTTCTATCCTGTCGTCTATAGGGTGATCCTCTTCGTTCGTTGAAATACAACCGTTAGGGTGGGATATTATGGTAATTTGATGTTTTGGCCCGATGGCCATTCACCAAAACAAAAAATCATGAAAATGACTGCTGTCTTTTGCAAAATCCTTTCGATAGGGGTTACGCTGTATTGTCAGGCGGGATTTGCCCAAACTTCTCCGAGCCGGGCGATAGAGGCCCAAAACGGCCCAAACGTAAAAACTATTAGGGCGTGGTATAGTGCTTTTGAGAAAAAAGATTGGAATTCTATGCAGCAAATTCTCGCCAACGGGTTTACTTTCTCCAGCCCGGTGGATGATCACATCAGCGTAAAGGTATTTAAGGAGAGGTGCTGGCCCAACGCCTATAATATCAAACGATTTGATGTGGATAAGATACTTGTTAACGGGGATAGCGCTTTTGTAATCACTAACGGTTGGACAACGAACGGCAAATTATTTCGGAACGGCGAGTATTTTAAACTTGAAAATGGAAAAATCAGGGAGTACGAGTGCTTCTTTGGACCGGGAGTAAGTTATCCGAATTCGGGGAAATAGAATGTAGCGTAGACGCTGCATTGAGTCACACACAAAATGCCCCGCCGAAGGCGGGGCATTTGCGTTCCTCTAGTAAGCTCTCGCGAGCCGACTTGAAAGTATGGTCTGACTATTTGAGGACAGGAGTCGGAGGAAGAGGCGCCTGGAGGCAGATCAAGTGATTGATCCATCGAAGCGTCGTCTTGTAGACTTCTCCTGTCGAAGTGTTCGCAGGAAGAAGACCCTGATTGACCCATGGAAGAAGGACATCGTTATAATACTTGAGCTGGAATGTCCTT
>OLLP01000297.1_pt1 | contig 11218 bp, 12 predicted proteins | sample 1604561 | NCBI WGS metagenome assembly OLLP01 (sample SAMEA104055722, study PRJEB20765) | soil metagenome | isolation source: soil | reverse complement strand
CTGCCCCGTCCCGGAGATACTCGCCGTGAACGAAGACGACACGATCTATTTACAGGAGGATTTTGGCGACCTGTCCCTGCTGAATGAACTGGAACGGCACGGCCATAACGACTATGTATACGGGTTGTTCCGCCTCAGCCTGAAGGAACTGGCCCACATGCAGATCCGCAGCGATCAGGGTCTCGATTACAGCCAGTGCATCACCTCGGCCGCGTTCGGCAAACAGGCGATCCTCAGCGACCTGCTGTACTTTAAATATTATTTTCTCGACACCCTGCAGATACCTTATGATAAGGAGAAGCTGATCGACGATTTCGAGGCCCTTGCCGGCTATCTCAGCCATGTGGATCATAAATATTTCATGTTCCGCGATTTTCAGAGCCGGAATGTCTTCATCCGCGACGGGCAAGTGCATTTCATCGATTTCCAGGGTGGGATGAAGGGCGCCCTTCAATACGACGTGGCGTCCATGCTATGGCAGGCCAAGGCTTCGCTGCCCGACGGCTGGAAGGATAGCCTGCTCGATCACTATATGGATTGCGCGGATCGGCTCCTGGAAAAAAAGATAGACCGCACCCGCTTCGTCAGCCAATACAACGGCTATGTGCTGATACGCCTGCTACAGGTGCTGGGCGCTTATGGTTTTCGCGGGTTGTTCGAACGCAAAGCCCATTTCCTCACCAGCATCCCCCTGGCACTCCGAAACGTCGCGGCCTTCATCAAGACACGCCAGGTAGGTATCGTATTATCCGAATTCGAACGGCTGCTCGGCCTGATCGTGGAAGAAAAAGTGATCTCCCGCTTCGAGCCTACGCTTGCCGGTGAGGATACGCCGCTGGTCGTCCGCATCCATAGCTTTTCGTATCGTAAAGGAATACCCGAAGATAATAGCGGCAATGGAGGCGGCTTCGTATTCGACTGCCGGGGCATCCTGAACCCCGGGCGCTATGAGGCGTTCAAGACGCTTACCGGCCGCGATAAGGAAGTAAAGGATTTTCTGGAACAGCAGACCCGCATGCCGGATTTCCTGAACAGCATTTATACGATCGTAGACCTTACCGTGGAGGATTTTATCAAACGGGATTTCGGGAATCTTTCCATAAGCTTCGGATGTACGGGCGGCCAGCACCGGAGCGTTTATGCGGCGGACGCATTGGCCCGGCATTTGCGCAATAAGTTCCACGTAAAGGTCGACCTGCGCCATATCGAACAGGAATCAAAAAATTGGATCAATAGACCGGTCGCCGGCACAACCGGCGGCCCCGATGAATAGGGAAGCGTATGTATTATGTAGTTTATGGACTGGTGTACCTGCTGTCTCTGCTGCCGATGCGGATCCTCTATCTGCTGTCCGATGGCCTTTCTTTCCTGTTTTATTATGTGATCCGCTACCGGAGAGGGGTGGTAATGGACAATCTGGCCATCGCCTTTCCCGAACGAAGCGAAATCGAGCGCGCCCGGATCGCCAAAAAATTCTATCGCAATTTTACGGACAACCTCCTGGAGACGGTCAAACTGCTCTCCGCCGGCCCCTCGTTCGCTAAAGATCGGCTAATCATCGACAACCCGGAATTGCTGGACGCGTTTTATGACAGCGGGCGCAAATGCCATCTTCACCTGGCCCACACTTTTAACTGGGAGATCGCCAACGCCGCCATGCCCCTGCTCACCCGCTATACCTTTCTGGTGGCTTATATGCCGATCGAGAACAAAGCGCTCGACCGCCTGTTCCTCCATCTGCGCGCACGCACCGGAACTATCCTGCTACCCGCCACGCGCATGCATCGCTCCATCCTTCCCTATCGTAATGAGCAATACCTCCTGACCCTGGTAGCCGACCAGGCGCCCCCGAGCCCGGAGACCGCCTATTGGCTGGATTTCTTCGGACGCCCCACTCCCTTCCTACGTGGACCGGAACGCGGCGCCCGTATCGCCGATATCCCCGTGATCTTCGTACGTTTTTACAAGACCGCGCGCGGCCATTACCGGGTACATCTGGTAACTGGCGCCGATCACCCCGCCCAACTGCCCGAAGGAGAATTGACGCGGCGCTATGCCCGCTTCCTCGAAGAAGCCATCGCACAGGACCCCGCCCTCTGGCTGTGGAGCCATAAAAGATGGAAAAAGGAATGGAAAGAAGAATTCAGTAGATTGCGCATCGATTGATGCTAAACCCCATGGCCTATTACCTTCTTTACGGATCGCTTTACCTGGTCTCCCTCCTTCCCATGCGCATCCTGTACCTGCTCTCCGATGGGATCTACCTGTTTGTTTACTATATATTGAAATACCGAAAGGAGACCGTCATGGGCAATCTGCGGATCGCCTTCCCGGACAAGACGGAGACTGAGCGCATCCGGATCGCCAAGAGATTCTATCATAATTTTATCGATTACTTCGTCGAAATGATCAAGCTCGTTTCGGCAAGCGACGCATTCCTCCAAAAAAGATTCACGGTGGACACGGGAGAACTGGGCGACCTGTACAAGACCGGCAATAGCTGCCATCTCCATCTGGGGCATACGTTCAACTGGGAATGGGGCCAGCTCGTACTGACCCGCCTGACGAAATTCCAGATACTCGTCGTCTACATGCCCATCACCAACACTATTTTTGAAAAATTATTTTATCGCCTGCGCACGCGTAACGGGAATGTTTTTATACCGGCTACGGATATACGTAGCGCGATGGCCCCTTACCTGAAGACCCAATACCTGCTGGGTTTGGTCGCCGACCAAAATCCCAGCAACCCCGGATCGTCCTATTGGGTCAATTTTTTCGGACGGCCCACGCCCTTTGCCACCGGGCCAGAAAAAGGCGCTCGCGCGGGAGACCTGCCCGTGGTCTTCGCCAGTATAGAAAAGCCGCGGCGCGGACATTATCATGCAACCGTGACCCTGTGCGCCCCAGACGCGTCCGCCCTTCCGGAGGGGGAGCTGACCCGGCAGTATGTGCGTTACCTGGAAGAAGTGATACGCCGCAACCCGGATATGTGGCTTTGGAGCCACCGGCGCTGGAAGCATGACTGGAAAGAGGAATATGCCGGCCGGTGGATGGATAGTTCGCCGATCCCTCCCGGCAACGGACAGCATGCCGATAAGAAATAACGGTACGGACTTTGAACGAAGAACATAACGGACTGATCCTATGCAAAAAAAGTCCATGGAATTCATACTTGCGGATATCGCGGGGGCCACAGGCCTGCTCGTGGCCCTGCTCCTGTTGGGCGCCCTTGCGCTCATCCTGTCCTTTCTTTATCGCCGCCGCCGTTTTAAATGGGTTCAGGAACGGCAACAGCTCAAGCTCTCCTATGAACAGGAGCTCCTCAAGGCGCGCCTGGAGATACAGGAACAGACCTTCCGGAATATTTCGCAGGAGATCCACGACAATATCGGCCAGGTGCTCAGCCTGGTCAAGCTGAATATCTTCACGATGGATCTTGCGCAGCCCGCCCTCCTGGAACAAAAGATCGATGATTCTAAAAACCTGGTCAGTAAGGCTATACACGACTTGAGGCGTCTTTCCCGCGGTCTTAGTACGGATTATATCGCCGACCTGGGATTGCCGAAGGCCATCGAACGCGAATTGGAAATGATAAAAAAATCCGGGGACTACGAGACGCTGTTCCAGTCCGAAGGGCCGCCCTATACGCTCGACAATCAGAAGCAACTGATCATTTACCGTATTCTGCAGGAAACATTGAACAATATCATGAAACATTCCGAGGCTCGAAAAATTATAATATATTTACTGTACCGCCCGGAAGAATTCAAGCTGATTATAACGGACAATGGAAAAGGATTTGATCTCACTCCTCTAAACGACAACACTTCATCTGGTCTGGGGATCCGGAACATGCTCAACCGGGCCCAGCTCATAGGCGCAGGATTTCTGATTAGCAGCACACTTGACCAAGGGACAAGCGTTACGATCGCCGTACCCGTCGTGGCCCCTACTAACAGAACCTAAACCCGAACCGGATGACCCATTGCAAACCCTCGGTGGCATTGGTGGATGACCATGTGCTGCTCAGAAATGGTCTGGCCAATCTTATTAGAAGCTTCGGCGAATACGCCGTTTTATTCGAAGCGCGGAATGGCAGGGATCTTATGCGCCAGCTGAAGCCCTGCTATGCACCGGATATCGTTCTGCTCGATATCAATATGCCCGAAATGGACGGATACGATACCGCCCTTTGGCTGAAATGCAATTTCCCGGATATAAAAATAATTGCGCTGTCCATGTACGACGCGGATAATTCCATCATCCGCATGCTGAAGAACGGGGCGAAAGGATATATCCTGAAGGACAGCTCGCCGGCCGAATTGAGAAAAGCGCTCGATTCCGTCATCCGCAAAGGGTTCTATTATTCGGAGATGGTGACTGGCAAGCTTATCCATACCTTGACCTGCGTGGACGGCTCGATCGGCGGCGAAGGCATCGAGCTGACCGTCGAGAACCTCTTGGGGCTGAATGACCGCGAAGTGGAATTCTTAAAGCTGGCTTGCACGGAACTCACCTACAAAGAGATTGCGGATCAGATGTGTCTCAGCCCCCGTACCATCGACGGCTACCGGGACTCCTTATTTGAGAAATTGGCCGTGCGTACCAGGGTAGGCCTGGTATTGTATGCGATGAAGAATGGAATTATACACGTTTAATTAAGCACGCTCTTCTCCCGGACGATCTCGATACGCGGCTCTTCCTCGATCTTGCTCCATCCGCCCGCCACGTTCCGCAGGTTATGTATCCCCTGCCGCTTGAGCAGGCTGGCCGCAATGATACTGCGATATCCCCCGCCGCAATGCAGATAGATATTCTGATCCTCTTCGAGATTGGCCATATTGCCCGGGTCGGCCAGGTCGCTTAATGGAATATTGACGGCGTCGCGGACATGCCCATCGGCAAATTCGGCCTCGCGCCTCACGTCTACCACTACCAGCCGGTCGTCAAAAGGAATATCCATGGCCAATTCATCCGCTTCTACGTCGATGATCATATCGATAGGGTTCCCGGCAGCCGCCCATGCGGGAAAACCGCCTTCCAAATATCCTTTCATTTTATCGAAGCCTACCCGGGCCAGCCTGATCACGCTCTCTTTTTCTTCACCCGGCTCCGCGATCAGCAGGATCGGCTTGTCGAAAGGCAGCAGGTTGCCCGCCCATTCGGCAAATCGTCCATCCAGTCCAATGCTGATCGAGTCGGGGATAAATCCTTTCGCGAAAATGGTGGCTTTTCTCGTATCGAGCAGGATCGCATCGTCCTGTTCCTGGATGCTGCGGAATGCTGGGATGTCAAGTGATCTCAGCCCATTGTCCAATACTCCCTCCAGGCTCTCATAGCCTTCCTTGTTGATCCTTGCATTGATGGGAAAATATTGGGGGGGAACTTCCAGGCCTTCGGTGACCGCCTTGATAAATTCTTCCTTGCTCTGTTCTTTCAGCGCGTAATTTCCTTCTTTTTCCGCGGCCAGGGTGCTAAATGTATCCGGGCCCAGGTTCTTGCCGCAACTACTGCCGGGGCCATGCGCCGGATAAAGAACCACATCGCCCGGCAAGGGAAGTATCTTCGTTTTAAGCGATTCGTATAGCATGCCCGCCAGATCTTCCTTGGTAAGGTCGCCGCTGCTGAGGTCGGGCCTTCCCACATCCCCGACGAATAAAGTGTCTCCCGTGAAAATGGCATGCGGCCGGCCATCCGCCTCCCTGACCAGGTAACAGGAAGATTCCAGGGTATGGCCCGGGGTATGTAATACCTCGATGCTGATATCGCCCAGCGCAAAGACCTCTCCATCCACCGCTTTATAAATAGGAAAATGAGTTTCGGTATGCGGACCATATATGATCGGCGCACCCGTGGCCTTGGCCAGATCCAAATGACCGCTTACAAAATCCGCATGGAAATGGGTCTCCAGGATATATCGGATTGTTGCCTTTCGTTCCGCTGCAAGCTGAAGATAGATATCGATGTCCCGAAGAGGATCGATGATGGCTGCTTCTCCGCCGCTCTCGATATAATAAGCCGCTTCGCTCAGGCACCCGGTATACAGTTGTTTTATGAACATACCAGCGATTTTCCGCAAAGTTAACCATTAAAACCGATCTGTCGGCAGGGGGATCAGTCGACCCGTTTCAGGTGATGACCCCATATCAGTCGATCAATTCATCGACGCATTTCATGATCTCGCCCAGGCGGTCATGGTGGATAATGTAGTATATGAATTTCCCGTCACGTTGGGTTTTGACGATACCCGCCCTGCGCAGGATGGCCAGGTGCTGGGATGCAACCGATTGCTCCAGCCTTAACTGGACATAGATCTCCGTTACGGTGAGCTTTTTATTTTCATCCAGCAGACGGATTATCTGCTGTCTTAACTTGTGATTGAGGGCTCTCAGGATTAATGCGCCTTTTTTCAGGTTAAGGAAATCGACTTTGACCGGGGCGCCATCGGAGCCCTCAGCGTTAACTACCATCCAATAGTTATTATTGTTCATCGTTAAGCTCATAATCGGTTACCATATTTTAAGGGTTGCTACAAGATACAAGACAAACAGAACAAATTTAACCTGTACACTCAAATAAAAAGGGCCAGATAAGGCTAATGTGATAATATGGTCATTTTTTGGTATGAGTGTAGAATTCCTTCGTATAAACGGGTTCTCCGGAAACTACGTCGGTGAATTCCTTGTGTAAATATCGTAAAAAAGATAGAATACCCAGATACCCCACATTATAATTGATTTCAATGAAAACCGCACTGGGAGCAGTAAATAACGGTTTACACTTATGGCTCCCTCCGCCAAAAAACGACACCTTGTGGCTGGAAAGATAATTTTCGAAAGATCTTTCGTCAATTACCATGGCCTGCGGCGCCAATAGTTCTACCAGGTCGCTCCCATAAAGCGCTGTAAATACTTCCATTCGCCTGGCATCGATCATCGGGCAAAGAAGGCCCTCGGGAAGCCCCTGCCGGCTGGCTGCATAAGCCATCGTTCTCAGGGTGCTTTCTGTTATCAACGGGATGCCCAATGCATAGCTAAAACCCTTAGCAGCAGCCATTCCAACGCGTAGCCCCGTATAGGATCCCGGGCCCGCCGTCACCGCCACCGCCTGGAGATCGCTCATCCGGTAACCCGTCGTTTCCATCATTTGGGCAATAGCCTCATGCAGCCAGGAGGCATGGTCTTTCTGTTCCCGGTTTTGTAGCATATACAGGCTTTCTCCCTCTTTTGCGAGGCAAATACCGGCTGTTTCGGTCGCAGAATCGATATTTAAGATCAATGCCATCGGTTCAATCCGCTTATTTCTAAATTTTAATCAAATTTTAACTTTCTAGTTCTTCTTTCATAGCTTCCGCTGGGATATAACAGGCGTTTCCCCTTGCCAATACCCCCAAAAGTTCATAAATGGAAGCCAGACCGATCCGTCGGCCCCACTCAAATGGACCAAAAGGATAATGAGTGCCCAGTCGCATGGCCTCGTCTATTTCCTCCTTCGTGCTGACCCCGTCCTGTAGCGTGAACCAGGCTTCATTGATGATCGCCGCCAGGATCCGGCCGCTGATCATGCCGGGGATATCGGCGGCAAACCGGCAAGGCCAGCCCAGACTATCGAATAACTTCCCCACTGCGCTCTCCTCCGCCCGATCCTTTACCGCCAGTTCGGAGGGCTCCCGCTCTAACAGCCCGGGCCAGCCATTGATCCGGATAAAAGGCCGGCCCGGCCGGGGTAAGACTCCGACCCCACCGATGCCGCCGACCCCGTCGATTGCGGACAAGTCATGGATGACCGAATTGATAAGCACAGGGCCAGGCAGCCGGCCAAGCCGGCCGATACGGGCTTCATCCGGGGTAAAATCGAAGTCCGCGTATAGCACCGCGCCGCTTTGCTGTTCCAGGAGATCGATATTTTCTACCCAGGCCCATTCCACGCCCGGGTTGAACTTTTTTGACGCCAGGGCCTTTCTGCACCCTTCATCGCCTATAGCCGCAATCTTCATATTTTAGACTTGGCTGCAAAGATAACCCCAACCTTATAGCTATATTTGCCGCATGGAAAAAAAGGTCATCATCACCCCATCCGCTCCCGCCCCTATCGGTCCCTATAACCAGGCCGTACTGGCGGGCAACCTCCTTTTTATATCCGGCCAGATGGCCATCAACCCCGCTACCGGCAATATTGAGGCCGTGGACGCATTCGATGAGACCCACCAGGTCATGCATAACCTGAAAGCCATCCTTACCGAGGCGGGACTGGATTTCAGCCATGTAGTAAAGACCACTATCTTTTTGAGCGACATATCCCTGTTCACCATGGTCAATGACGTATACGGAAAATATTTCTCGGGAGATTTTCCCGCCCGCGAGACCGTAGCCGTAAAAGGATTGCCAAAGAATGTGAACGTCGAGATCAGCATGATCGCCGTAGTTTCCTAGACCCTGCCGCGACTCACCCACGATCCAGCCCTCACCACGCGTCGCCGTTATTTGAGAACGCCCAGCTCGCGGCCTACCTTCGCAAAGGCGGCAATCGCCTTGTCCAGGTGCTCCCGCTCATGCGCCGCGCTCAACTGAACCCTGATCCTCGCCTGTCCCTTCGCGACCACCGGGTAAAAGAATCCGATCACATAGATCCCTTCTTCCAGCAGCCGGGAGGCGAATTGCTGGGCTACCACCGCGTCGTAGAGCATGATCGGCACGATCGGATGATCCCCGGGCCTGATGGCGAACCCGGCTTCCGTCATTTTATCCCGGAAATATTTTGTGTTGGCTTCCAGTTTATCCCTCAGCTCGGTAGTCTCGCTCAACATGTCCAGCACGGCGATCGAAGCGCCCGTGATGGACGGCGCCAGGCTATTGGAGAACAGGTAAGGGCGGCTGCGCTGACGTAGCATTTCAATGATCTCCCGACGCCCGCTGGTGAACCCGCCGCTGGCCCCTCCCAGGGCCTTGCCCAGGGTACCGGTGATCAGGTCGATCCGGCCCATGACCCCGCAATATTCATGCGTACCCCTTCCCGTCTTGCCCAGAAAGCCAGAGGAATGCGATTCGTCGATCATAACGATAGCGTCATGGGCGTCGGCCAGCCCGCAGATCTTGTCCAATTGGGCGATCGTCCCATCCATGCTGAACGAGCCGTCGGTCACGATGATCCGGCTCCGGGCGGTCTTCGCGGCTTTCAACTGTTCCTCCAGATCCGCCATATTATTATGCTTGTAACGGAAGCGTTGGGCCTTGCACAAACGGACCCCGTCGATAATGGAGGCATGATTGAGCTCGTCCGAAATAATGGCGTCCTGTTCGCCGAAAAGAGGTTCGAAAACGCCGCCATTCGCGTCAAAGGCGGCGGCATACAGGATCGTATCTTCCGTACCCAGAAAGGCGGAGATCTTCTGTTCCAGCTCCTTATGGATATCCTGGGTTCCGCAGATGAAGCGAACGCTGCTCATCCCATATCCCCTGGAATCGACCGCCTTATGGGCGGCTTCGATCACTTTGGGATGAGAGGACAGGCCCAGATAGTTATTGGCGCAGAAATTCAGCACTTTTTTCTTGCCCCTACCGTCCGGGAGGCTCACGGTGATCTCCGCCCCCTGTACGCCCGCAATGATGCGCTCGGTTTTGAAAAGCCCGGAAGCCTTGATCTCCTCCAGCTCGGTGGCAATTCTGTCAACGAAGGATGCGTTCATAGAAAAGTTTTGAGAGAGCAAAGGTAAGCACTTACCCCAGGTAATTTTTTACGCCCCTGTAACAAATCTTTGCTTAATTTTGTCTAATAAGAGAAATGACTTCTGATGAAAGCCAAAACCTACATCCGCGTGCTTCTATTCATCCTGATAGCTTCTATCAGCATCGTTCTTTTTTCCTATTCCCGGAAGAACCCTTCCAACGGCCAGATTCCCGACTGTAGCGGAAAATGCGAGCAGAAAAAGTCACAGACCGAATTCATCCTTTGGGAGTCCCTTTCACGTAATTTACTTTCCCTTACACATTGATCGCCCCGTTTTTGTAACTTTTCTTCTTCCCGGCCGTATTAGTATTTACCGCAGGCGCTTATGACGGAAAAGGACTATAACGAATGTGTAACGAATCATGCGGACAACGTATACCGCTTCATCCTGAAGAATATCAGGCACGAAGAAGACGCGCGGGATATCGTACAGACCGCATTTGAGAAGCTGTGGAAAGGCCGTCGGGAGGTGGACGCCGTCAAATGCAGATCCTATCTTTTTACCATCGCCTATCACCAGATGATCGATCACCTGCGGAGAACGAAAAAGACACAGCTTCGGGGGGAATTCAGGGAAGAGACAAGGCTCGCCGACCGGCAAACGCCCAATTTGAAAAGAACGCTGGAACTCGCTCTATCCCGTCTCAACGAGACCCAACGCTCATTGGTGCTCCTCAAGGACTATGAAGGGTATTCCTACCAGGAGATCGGGCGCATCACCGGGCTGAATGAAAGCCAGGTAAAAGTTTACCTGCACCGCGCCCGTATACAGTTAAAGAATTATTTGGTCAGCCTGGAAAACATAATATAAATTCCATGATCACACGTCATAATTATGAAGAATTGTTCCTGCTGTACGTGGATAACGAGTTATCCGCGGCGGAAAGGCTCAGCGTGGAAATCTTTGTAAAAGAGAACCCCGATCTGCTCGAAGAGCTGGATGTCCTTCGTCAATGCAAGCTGGCTCCCGAAGAGAAGGTTTCGTTCGGCAGCCTGGAACTCCTCCTGAAAAAGAAAGACCGCCGTCCTCTTGTCATTCCCTTCCTATTCAACAGGATGACAAGGATCGCGGCGGCCGCGATCCTTGTCTTGATCGCAGGCCTGGCCATATTCAGAATCACCAGGCCCGTCGCCCTCCAATCAGCCGGCCCGGGGAAAAATGATCACGCGCTTGTAACTTCGGCTATGCCCCGGACGTTATACCCTACGACAACGAACACAAGTCGGACCATGGCTAAGACCAATAAAGATATTCCGCAGAGGGCAGCACAGACGGATCATGTTCCGATGCCTGCCGGTGCACATGCTCCGGTATTGCGCGTTCATGCTCCGGCGCTTGCCGATGGCCATGCTCCGGTTTCACGGGATCGTACTCCGCTGCTTGCCGGCGGCCATGTTCCTGCCCCGGATGACCGGATCTCCGATGATCAGATCCCCGGCGACCAGACCCGCGACCAGCAATTGGCAGCCGCGAGATCGCCGGTGAAGC
>OLLP01000641.1_pt1 | contig 11339 bp, 9 predicted proteins | sample 1604561 | NCBI WGS metagenome assembly OLLP01 (sample SAMEA104055722, study PRJEB20765) | soil metagenome | isolation source: soil | reverse complement strand
CGCGCCGTTGGTGGGCGGGGTGGCGGATAAGCGCAATCCGCGGATCGCCATCGGGTATGGGATCGGGCTATTGTGTGTATCTTTTCTTTTATTTTATATACGGCCCGATTCGGTAGGATGGATGATCGCCGGGATCGTCCTTTTGGATCTGGCCATGCAGGGCATTCATATTTCCAACCAAAGGCGGGTATACACGTTGCTGCCCGGCGCGCGCAACCGGCTGAATACGGTGTATATGACCACCAGCTTTATCGGCACTTCGCTTGGGTCGGCGATCGGGCTGTTCGTGTGGAACAGTGCGGGCTGGAGCGGGGTGTGCATAACGGGGATGATCATGGGAGCGTTGGCTTTTGGCGTATATGGGGGCACGTATAAAAAACGGATCGGTATAAAAAAATAAAAACTTTTGCTATGTCACAATCGCGCCCGGCGCTGGGCTTTATTTTTGTCACGGTGCTGATCGACTTTATCGGGTTTGGCATCATCATCCCGATCATGCCTGCGTTGATAGCGAAGATGATCCATGGGGATCTGAGCCAGGCGGCGACCTATGGAGGCTGGATGCTATTCGCGTATGCGGGGATGCAATTCGTGTTTGCCCCGGTGATGGGGGGCCTGAGCGACCGGTTTGGCCGTCGGCGGGTGTTGTTGTTCTCCATATTCGGCTTTGGGGTCGATTACTTATTCCTCGCCTTTGCGCCCTCGATCGGCTGGCTGTTCGTGGGGCGTTTGGTCGCGGGGATAACGGGCGCCAGTTTCACGACGGCCTCCGCCTATATAGCGGATATCAGCACGCCGGAAAAAAGGGCGCAGAATTTCGGGATGCTGGGGGCGGCCTTTGGCCTGGGCTTTATCATTGGGCCGGCGCTTGGCGGCCAGTTGGCGTCATGGGGTCTGCGCGTGCCATTTATCGCCTCGGCGATATTGAGCTTTTTGAACTGGCTATATGGTTATTTCGTGCTGCCGGAATCGCTGCCGGTCGAAAAGCGGCGTGCTTTTGAATGGAAGAGGGCGAACCCGGTAGGATCCCTGACGCGTTTGGGCAGATACCCGGCCCTATCGGGGCTTATCCTTTCACTGGTGCTGATCTATATAGCCGTTCATGCCGTCCAGACGACCTGGGCCTATTACAACATGGAGAAATTCCATTGGAACGAGAGATGGGTGGGGTATTCGCTGGCATTTGTCGGATTGGTCATCACGATCGTGCAGGCGGGGTTGATCCGGCTCATTATTCCCAGACTGGGCCAGGCGAGGAGCCTCTATACGGGCCTGTTCCTGTATAGCCTGGGCTTGTTATTATTTGGGCTCGCTTCGCAGGGGTGGATGATGTTCGCCTTTAGCATCGTGTATTGTCTCGGCGGTATTGCGGGGCCTTCGCTACAGGGAATCATCTCCTCGCATGTGCCCGCGAACGAGCAGGGAGAGCTTCAGGGCGCCCTGACCAGCCTGATGAGCGTCACTTCCATCGTAGGGCCCTTGTTAATGACGAACCTTTTCGCGTATTTCACAAGGAAAGGGGCGCCTGTCTATTTTCCGGGAGCTCCTTTTATCGCGGGCTCGGCCCTGGTACTGGTGAGCGCCATCCTGGCGTTCAGGAATATGAAAAAATGGGAGAGAGTTTCTAAGGGTCAGGGGGCCTGACGTGACCAGAACGGGGCAAATGGGGGCCGTTCGTTAACAAATTACTAAATGGCTGCGGTATTACGAGATGTGATTTGTTGATTCGTCTAAAATGAACTATCTTTGTGGAATCAAATTTGAGCTGATAACAGCATCAGTAAGTGAACGAATATCTCTGCTACACCAATCCCCGGTAATAGTTAGTCTTCTTTACTCCCTGCTCAGTTACTCAGATTGTTATTTATCATTTTTTAACCAGTTAATTAAGTATGAACATTTACGTTTCAAATTTAAGTTTTAACGTCACGGACGAAGACTTACACGACTATTTTGCAGAATACGGAGAAGTATCCTCTGCAAAAGTAATTATGGACAAATTCACCAGCAAGTCACGCGGGTTCGCCTTCGTAGAAATGTCTGATGATGAAGCCGCAAAAAAAGCCATCCAGGAACTGGACGGCGCATCTGTAGATGGCAGGACCATCGGCGTCTCTGTGGCTAAGCCCAGGGAAGACAGGAATAGCGCTGGAGGCAGAAGCGGCGGAAACAGCGGAGGCGGTTCGTTCCAACGCAGGAACAACAACTTCAGCAACAGCAGATACTAGTTTTAAATCATTCTGCTCGATAACGGAGGGTCTCTTTCAAGGGACCCTCTTTTTTATGCAGGTAAGTCCTGCTGTTAATTTTGTGAGTAAGGTTCCGCGCCCCCCGGACGGGATTGGCACTAACGGGATTCATAGAATGGGATCGAGGGAATGAAATCGAGGAGAATGGGATTGAGGGATAGGATTGAGTTATGAAATCGGGGGTAGTGGGATGCAGGTAATGGGATTGAAGTAGTGAAACGGAGAGAATAGGATGCAGTGTGTGGGATCGAGGCGAGAGGTGTATATGTTTGAAAAGCTGCAAAATGCAAACGAGATTTTTTCAAGTAATTGATAATGAAACAAGTGCAAAAAGTTCGTTTGCATCTTACGTTTGAGTAGAACATTATGTTAAATAGAAATCGTGATCAGGCGGCGTTAAGTATACCGATCGGGGATGTAGGATTATGTTAATCAGGCTGCGTTAAGGTTACGATGAAGCGTGAGGGCGACGGTCGTGCCGTAACTAGTTGTCTGATCGATGCTGATACTTCCGCCGAGTTGTTCAGCGGCATGCTGGACTTGCCGGAAACCCTGGGAAACTGTACGATAGAAATAGGCGCCTGCATTTCTGACCCGGATCATCATGCGGTCGCCTTCGACGACGGACTCGATGGTAATACATTCTTCCCGGGTGGAATGGACGACCCGGTTGAGCAGGTTCCATAATACATAGGCCAACATATGCTCATCGATACCGAGTTCCAGGCGGCGGTCAATTTCGTTTACGATCAGGCTTCTCCGATCCACGGCCAGAGGAAGAAGGCCGTCCGTAAGGGCGTTCACGAAATTATGCAGACGGATCTTGCCAGGGGTGCAGTTCAGGGTGTTCATATATTGGATTTTACCCTGAAATAACGAATGCAAAGAGAAAAATCAGATAAGAAAATGGAAGTTTTTGAGCGACTAGGTAGTAACCTTTACGAAAGAGCCCCAGGGGCTGATTAGTCAACCCCTGGGGCTTAAAATATGGATCAGTTTGCGAACGCCTTATTGGCATCACTGCCGCTCACCTTCAAACATCTCTCACGGCGCGCAGGACTATCTCCAGCCACCGCGATGCCATCTGTAGCCATGCCCGCCGTTCTCCCAATGTCCACCTGCCCATACATGGCCTGCTCTTCCCCTGCCCCAATGCCCTTCGTGCCAGGTATAAGCGCCGCCGCTCCAGACCCAATCGCCGTCGATCCATATATAGTCTGCGCCGGGAGATGCCGGCCTTACGTAGGTCACATCGCCGGGCTGTGCAGAGACCCAGCCTGCCTCGCAACTTGCCGCACCGGTGAGAATGGCTGCGGACAGTGCTATGATCAATAATTTCCTGTTCATAAATCTGCTTTTAATGAAGTAAAAAAAGTGTTTTATACAATTAGTCAAGGCGAATAATATGCCAGGGGAAGGCAGGCCGTTGGAATGCTATAAGTAATTAGACTATAATTAGTTAGATATTTATGTGACGCGGGGAAGACTGGGGTGGGATTTCCACGGATACGTTCTGTTTAACGAAGCCTTGTTTGACAAAGTGCAGATCCTCCAATCAGGTAAGCCTTGAGAAAGGGCAGACCCTTCGACCGACCAGGCATTGGGATAGCGCAGATCCTGTGACCGACGAGGCATTGATACAACGCATACCATTCACTAACGAAGCATTTAGCGGGGCGAGTTTGTCAAATTAGCGCGCAAACCTGTAAATTTGCCTTATGAGCGAACCACTAACGACCGCGCGGCCGGCCCTGACCGCCAAAGACTTTGCCACCGACCAGGAAGTACGCTGGTGCCCGGGATGTGGGGATTATTCCATCCTGGCGCAGGTACAGAAGATCATGCCTACCCTTGGCGTTCCCAGGGAAAACATAGTGATCATTTCGGGTATTGGCTGCAGCAGCCGATTCCCCTATTACATGAACACCTATGGAATGCACTCGATCCATGGCCGGGCAACGGCTATCGCTTCGGGGTTAAAGGCCAGCCGTCCCGAGCTAAGCGTCTGGATCGTCACGGGAGACGGGGATAGCCTGAGCATCGGCGGCAATCATACTATTCATTTGCTGAGGCGTAATTTCGATGTCAACGTTTTATTGTTCAATAACCAGATCTACGGGTTGACCAAGGGTCAATACTCGCCCACTTCCGAAGAAAAGAAAGTGAGCAAGTCCACTCCTTATGGCAGCATCGATCATCCGTTCAACCCGCTGGCGCTGGCCATGGGTGCGGACGCCAGTTTTGTGGCCCGGAGCATGGATCGCGATCCGAAGCATTTGCAACAGTTGTTGCTGCGCAGTCATGGCCACAAGGGAGCTTCCTTCCTGGAGATCTATCAGAACTGCAATATTTTCAATGACGGGGCATTCGAGATCTTTACGGAGAAGACCAGTAAACCGATGGAGACCTTATTCCTCGAGCAGGGCAAGCCCCTTGTCTTTGGTGCGGGGCAGAATAAGGGCATCCGTCTCGACGGGTTCCGGCCGACCGTGGTGGAATTGGGCAATGGAGTTAGCGCCGACGATCTTTGGATACACGATGAAAAGGATTTTTATAAGGCTCAGATATTGACAAGAATGTTCGACGATCCGCGGATCGAGGGGCATTTGCCGAGGCCTTTCGGGGTGTTCTATGAATTGGACCGCCCTTGTTATGAGGAGATGTTAAACCTCCAGATCGAGGAGGTGATCAAAGGCAAGGGGAAGGGCGATCTGGATAAATTATTGAGGGGTAATGAGACATGGACGATCGTGTAGGGCGACGGGTGCGCGAAAAAAAAATTAAAAAAGAGGCGGCTCGATTTTTCTGCCCGAGCCGGCCTCTTTTTTTCATTTGGTTTATTCACAGTGAAATTTTTTTTCTGCGGCAGCTTCTGTGGAAGCAAAAAAAAGAGCCAGCGATAGACATCGCCGGCCTGTGCTTACCTCTGAAACCACAAAAAGAAAGATGTCGAATATTTTTTCATGATCACTTATGTGCTCGAGTGTGAAGGATCTTTCCGGGTAGATCGGTTAAAATAAATTATTTGATTTTTTGAGGGGCTAGATCAACGGTCACCTATAAATTCATCGATGACGGTACTATCATTTTAAAAGGGTAGCGATGCTATCAGTAACTGCCCGATGCAGGAGGATGTAATTCTGGATATTTTTGGAAATTGGAATCTGAATGGAAATTGGATCGGAGTCGGCTTCTTGCGGGTTTGTGCTTATGCAGATGAGCATTTACCGCGTATCAACCGGGTAAAAATAAAGACGATTTTGTTAAAAAGCAATATTTTTTTTAAAGTTTTTTAATATAGTGAAGGGTTTAACGAAAAAACCGGCGCGGAGAGTGAACGGGAACGCTTACTGACCAATGATTTCGAGCTCTTTTTCTTCAGCCTAGAGAGTCCTTTCTTTTTTCATGTTAAACCACCAGGCGGGGGCCTGTTTTCTTCATCAGGGTGTCGATATCGCGCATTTCATGGTCAAGGATCACTTCATAGCCTTGCGCCAGCCGCAGGGCGGGGCATTTTTCCGGCTCCAACTTATTGTTGTCATTATCGGAATGGTGTGCAATTGACGAAGCTCAATACTTCCCAGGGTTTCCGGTATAGCTTGTCTTGTTCCCCAAAAGGGAATAAAAGAACTCTTTTCTCCCAATAAACTGTGTATGAAGGATATGCGACAGATCGATGTCAAAATGCATGTGTGTGATGGAGCCCTGGCCGCCAGGCATAGTCTTTTGTGATGCCAGGGGCGTGCTCGAAGATGTTGGTCTCTCCGACGATGGATTTAAAATAATCCCAATTCCATTTTTGATAAGCCGGCCATTGTTGTGCAAGATTGGAAATTACCACCGGCTTCATGGGCGTATAATACCGATCCAGGATCTACCGATTGCAGTTTCATCAGGCAAATTTTGGAAAACTTAATGCTTATCCGTGTTAAGAAAATGTTGTTACCTTACCGTATGTTATTGCCTCTCCATCCCGATAATCCTCAACCCAGGAACGTCAAGGCCATCGTGGAATGCTTGATGGACGGGGGCGTGATCGTCTACCCCACCGATACTATTTATGGCCTGGGTTGCGATATCTTCCAAAACAAAGCGGTCGAGCGGATCAGCCGCATCAAGCAGGTCGATCCCGCCAAGGCGCAACTCTCCTTTATCTGTTATGACCTCAGCGATCTGAGCAATTATACAAAGAGCATTTCGACGCCGCTGTACCGGATGCTGAAGACGCATCTGCCGGGCCCCTACACCTTTATCCTGCCGGCCAGCAAGCAGGTGCCGCGGATACTCAAGAGTAAAAAGGACACCATCGGTTTGCGCGTACCGGATAATTTTATCGCACGGTCGATCGTCCGGGAACTTGGCCGGCCGATCCTGAGCGCCTCGCTGCCGGGGGAAATACCGGGTGAAATGGTAGAAGAATATACCGATCCGGAGAGTATCTATTCCAGGTTTGGCCAACTCGTCGATATCGTGATCGACGGGGGGATAGGGGGGACCGTTCCTTCTACGGTGGTGGATTGCACGGCTGATGAATGGGTAGTGCTGAGAAAGGGCCTTGGGGAATGGGAGGGGGCGGGTTGAGGGTCGAAGCCGGTAAGAGGAAAAGAGTTTGACTGGAAGATGGTTTGACCGGATGATGAGAGCGAAGCGGATGAAGGAATGTGAAGGAGGAGTCGAGCCGGGAATTGAACAAAGAGCTGCGCTAATCAAGGAGTGGGATCTGGATCTCTGCGTCACGGGCCGGGGCGATGTTGAAACTTTTGCGGTGGTATTTGCAAAGGCCGAATTTTTCGATGGCGTTCCTATGTTCCTGTGTGCCGTACCCTTTATTGGTATGCCAGTTGTAATGAGGAAATTCTTCGTGCAGGTCTTGCATGTATTGGTCCCGCCAGGTCTTGGCCAGTATGCTGGCGGCGGCGATGGAAGCATAGGTGGCGTCTCCTTGAACGATACAGCGATGGGCGACCCTTTTGTAGCGGGTGAAGCGGTTGCCATCGATCAGGAGCAATTTTGGCCTGGTCTTTAACTGGTCGAGGGCCAGATGCATGGCCTTGAAGGACGCCCGGAGGATGTTGATGCGGTCGATCTCTTCGTGGCAGACCATGGCCACCCCGAAAGCGATGGCGCTCGTCTCGATGATGGGGCGTAGTTCGTTACGGTCGTTCACGCTGACCTGTTTGGAATCATTCAGCAAGGGGTGGAAAAAATTCTGCGGCAGGATCACGGCGGCTGCAAATACGGGTCCGGCATAGCAACCTCTGCCTGCTTCGTCGCAACCGGCCTCGATCAATTCATCCTGGTAAGAATTCTTCAGCAATGCGGGAATATTTTTTCAAAAATAAGGCAGATTGGTTAAAGACGGAGACTGTTAACAGGATGGTGGAAAAATATCGGGATGCTGATGGGGAATACTGGAAAACGCGAAGGAGGAGAAATATTGGGATTCTGATCGTAGATGCTGAAAAAACGAAGAATGAGAAATTGCCCGTCGAATGAGAATGGAGAGTACCTTTGCGGCCATGCCCCGTCAAAAAGAGCCCTTTTCCCAACCGGTAGCCGTCTGGATGATGACCGGCGTCGTTATGTTGCTGGTGCAGGTCATGCTCGGAGGCATTACCCGTCTGACCGGCTCCGGTCTGTCCATCACCGAATGGAATATCTTCACCGGCGCGATCCCGCCGCTGACGCATGGGCAATGGCAGGAGGCTTTTGACAGGTACCGGCAGACGGAGCAGTTCCGTGTGCTGAATTCCGGATTTGGCCTGCCGGATTTTAAATTTATCTTTTTCTGGGAATGGTTCCATCGTGCTTGGGCGCGCATGGTCGGGGTGGTCTTTATCGCGGGCTTCGTTTACCTGTTATGGAAGAAGGAAATAAAATCGCGGATGATCAGGCCCCTGCTCATTCTTTTTTTGCTGGGGGCCTTGCAGGGAGCGGTAGGCTGGATCATGGTGGTCAGCGGGTTTACCGGTGACGCCCTTTATGTGGCGCCCGCCAAGCTGGCCCTGCATTTTATCTTTGCGCTCGTGTTGATCGTGTATGCCTTCTGGGTGTGGCTGCGACTAACCATCCCCGTACAGGAGATCGTACGCAGCCGGACCATTCGCCGGTGGACGGCGCTCATCGTATTCCTATTGCTGGTGCAACTGCTGTTCGGCGCCCTGATGGCGGGAAATAAAGCCGCCGCTATCGCGCCCACCTGGCCGACGATCAACGGGGATTGGGCGCCGGCCGGGATGTCCATCAACGGGCATCTGATGCGAAGCGTTGCGGGGAATAAGATACTCATCCATTTTATCCATCGCAACCTGGCTTACCTGATCTCGCTGCTACTGGTCATATGGACGATCAAGGCTTATATGCTCGATGCTGTCCCCGCCTTTTTTCAACATACGCGCTGGCTGCCCATGTCGCTGGTCACGCTGCAGATCGTCTTTGGAATACTGACCCTGCTGGCCAGCCCGGGGATCGTTCCCAACCGGTGGGTGGGCTTTGACTGGTTTGCTCAATTACACCAGATAACGGGCTTGTTATTGTTATTAACAATGACAGGTATGTTGTATCTTGTAAGACCGATCAGACACTCTGTAACCGTATGATGCGAACGCTTAAAGCCATTTATTGCTTTTTCCCCATACAACTGGTGGTGTTGCATTTTAAAAAATTCCAGGTGCTGCTGGTATTCTGGCTGATCCTGTTCAGCACGTTGAACGGGGGATTTATGCGCTCTTACGGCGCCAACGCCCTGTTCCTTTCTCCCGAATACCTGGGCGAGGTAAATCCCATCAGCACCGCCATCGTGGGTATGGCCACGGGTATCTTCGTGATGAGCTGGAATATCACCACCTTCATTTTATTCAGCAGGCATTTCCGGTTCCTCGCCACGACGACCAAGCCATTCCTGAAATACTGTATCAACAATGCCATCGTCCCCTTGTTCTTCCTGATCTTTTATTTTATAAAAGTGATCCAGTTCAGCATGGAAAAGGAATTGCTGTCCGCGGGCACGATCTTCCTGCTGACGCTGGGATTTCTCACGGGGTTCCTGCTCATCGTCTCCGCCTCGCTGTTCTATTTTTTCCGTGCCGACAAAAGCATCATCCGCCGGATGACCCCGGTGATCAATAATCCGAAATTATTCAAGTCGCAGTTCAGCCAAGGGGATGCAAGGCTGACGGAGAGCCGCCTGATCCATGTGGAATGGTACCTGAATTCGCCCGTGATGATCCGAAAGACAAGGGATGTTTCGCATTATAGCCGGGAATTTATCGAGAGCATCTTTTCCCGTCACCATTTTTCCGCCATGGTATCGATCTTTGTCGCCTTTATCTTTTTGATCGTGACGGGTTTCTTCATGGACAGCCGGTTCTTCCAGTTGCCGGCAGCCGCGAGTATCCTGATCTTTTTCGCTATCCTCATTTCATTGTCCGGCGCTCTTTCCTATTTCCTGCAAAGTTGGAGCATCCCCTTTTTGCTCGGCCTTTTCTTTGTGCTGAACCTGCTGTACCATTACAATGTGATCGACCCCAGCAATAAAGCCTATGGCCTGAACTATACCAACCAGGATGACCGGCCTTTATACGACCGTGAGACCTTATCGGAACTGTGCTCGGATCCGCGGATCGCGCGTGACAAACAGAATATGCTGGGTATACTCGAACGATGGAAGAAAAGGCAGGCCGGCCCCAGGCCGGTGCTCTATATCATCAATACCAGTGGGGGTGGCAACCGGAGCGCCACGTTCACCATGAATATCCTTCAGCGCCTGGATAGCCTTTCCGGGGGGCAATTGATGCGAAAGACCTTCCTGATAACCGGCGCATCAGGGGGCATGTTCGGGGCCGCCTATTTCAGGGCGCTGGCCCGTCTGAAAGAGGAAAGCCAGCCCTCGCTCAATCTCCAGGATCATAAATACGTGGATGATATATCGCGCGATCTGCTGAACCCGTTGTTCTCCTCCTTCGTGGCCCGCGACCTGGCCTCTCCCGCACAGAAGTTCAGCGTGGGTCAATATCAGTATATCAAAGATCGGGGTTATGCCTTTGAGCAAAAACTGAATATCAATACCCGCGGATTGCTGAACAAGCAATTGAAGGATCTGGCGGCGGACGAGAGCGCTGCCCGGATGCCCATGATGCTGTTCAGCCCGGTGATCACCCGGGACAGCCGGTCGATGGTGATCAGTACGCAGCCTATCAGCTTCCTGATGAAGCCGAGGTATGATACCACGGAGATGCCTGCGCTGGATCCCGACGCCATCGACTTTGGCGCGCTGTTCGCTAAACAGGAGCCGATGAATTTGCGTTTGCTGAGCGCGTTGCGGATGAATGCGACCTTCCCTTATGTGCTGCCGAACGTGTGGCTGCCGACCAACCCCGTCATCGACGTCATGGATGCGGGTTTCCGGGACAATTTCGGCGAGCAGACCGCTATCCGGTTCATCAACGAGTTCAGGGAATGGCTGCAGCAGAATACGAGCGGCGTCGTCCTGCTGCAGATCCGCGACCGCAAGACGGGGGGATGGGAGAATCCTTATGAATCGAACGATATTACGGAGATCGTCACGAAGCCGCTGCTACTGCTGCAGAATAACTGGTATAAGATGCAGGAGTATAACCAGGACGATCTGTTGAGCCTGTCGCAGAACGGGCTGGGTTTTCCTTTTCATAAACTGGTCTTTCAATATGTCCCCAAGACGGAGGACGCGGGCGCCGCGCTGAATTTTCATTTGACTACGCAAGAGAAGCTGAATATTGCGGGGGCGCTGGATAATGAGGATAATAAGAGGGCGTTTGGGGATTTTTCTAAGTTTGGAGAGCGGCGAAATTAATCAAGGCTGTATCAGCATGAACGCCCCGGGGACGATGCGAATATCGAAATGCGGCGCCGTGGCGGCGGGATCGCCGTCGATATGGAGCGGGGCTTCGTCGGGATTGTCGATGGTCAGTGAGGGGGTCTGAAAATAGAGGATAGAAGATCTGTGCAGGTGGTCGGAGATGGCGCGGAGGCGATTGCCGCCAAGCACCTGGCGGAGGACGGCCAGCACCATGCGAAATTTCCCCATTTTTTTTACCGGGGTTATTAACCCCA
>OLLP01000632.1_pt1 | contig 11344 bp, 11 predicted proteins | sample 1604561 | NCBI WGS metagenome assembly OLLP01 (sample SAMEA104055722, study PRJEB20765) | soil metagenome | isolation source: soil | reverse complement strand
TCTGGATCGCCCTGCCCTTGCTGGTCTTGTCGCCTTCGGGTATCTCGTAAACGTTCAGCCAGTAGCACCTTCCCTTTTCCGTAAAGAAGAGCATCGTATGATGGGTGGAGGCGACAAATAAATGTTCGATATAATCTTCCTCCCGGGTCTTTCCGCCGATGGCGCCGCGGCCGCCGCGGCGCTGCTGACGGTAATCAGTGGCGGCCGTGCGCTTGATATAGCCCAAATGGGAGATGGTGATCACCACGTCCTCTTCCCGGATCAGATCCTTGATACGCACTTCGTCGTCCAGGTAAGTGATCTCCGTCTGGCGGGCGTCCCCGAATTTATCCTTGATCTCGAGCAATTCTCTTTTGATCACGTCGAACCGTTTGCCCTCATCGGCAAGCAGATCCTTGAGAAAAGTGATCAGTTTCATCAATTCATCGTATTCCGCGCGGATCTTGTCCCTTTCCATTCCCGTAAGGCGCTGCAGGCGTAATTCCAGGATGGCCTTTGCCTGTATCTCATCCAATCCCCAGCCTGCGTTCACAAGGCTCTCCTTGGCAATGTCAGGCGTGGAAGAAGAACGGATCAGTTTGATCACTTCGTCCAAATGATCGAGGGCGATCAGGTAGCCTTGCAGGATATGGGCTTTCTTTTCCGCCTCTTTCAGTTCGAACTGCGTACGACGGATGACCACTTCATGGCGGAACTCCACGAACTCGCTGATCATATCCCGGATATTCAGGGTACGCGGCCTGCCTTTGACCAGGGCCACATTATTGATACCGTAGGAGGTTTGCAGCTCGGTGTGCTTATAGAGCTGATTGATGACCACATTGGCCACCGCATCCCTTTTCAGGTCGATGACGATCCGCGTGCCTTCCTTGTTGTTCGATTCGTTGTTGACATGGGCGATACCTTCCACGACCTTCTCATTCACCAACTGCCCGATCCGGTCGCAAAGCGCGTCCCGGTTGACCTGATAAGGCACTTCCGTCACGATGATCTGCTCTCTGCCGCTGTTCTTGGTATCGACATGCAATTTGCCGCGAAGCACCACCCTGCCCCTGCCGAAATGCATGGCGGATTTTACGCCTTCCATCCCGTAGATGATCCCGCCCGTGGGAAAATCGGGGGCTTTGACATATTGTATCAGCTCTTCGATCGTGATATCCCGTTTGTCGATATAGGCAATGCAACCATCAATGACCTCGGAAAGGTTATGCGGCATCATGTTCGTAGCCATTCCTACGGCGATGCCGCTGGAGCCATTGATAAGCAATTGGGAACGCGCGTAGGCAATACCGTGGGCTCTTCGAGGGAATCGTCGAAATTCGGCTGGAAGTCGACGGTGTCTTTTTCGATGTCCTCCAGCATGGCTTCGGCGAGCTTATGCAGACGGGCTTCGGTATACCGCATCGCGGCGGGGCCGTCCCCGTCCTGGCTGCCGAAATTGCCCTGGCCGTCCACCATCAGGTAACGCATGCTCCACTCCTGCGCCATGCGCACCATGGTATCGTAAATAGAGGCGTCGCCGTGAGGATGGAATTTGCCCATCACCTCCCCGACGATACGTGCCGACTTCTTGTAAGGCTTGTTGCTGTGATTGCCCAATTCGTTCATCCCGAACAGCACCCTGCGATGTACCGGCTTCAACCCGTCCCTCACGTCCGGCAAGGCCCGGCCTACGATCACCGACATGGAGTAGTCGATATAGGCCGTTTTCATCTGTTCTTCTATATTCACCGGGACGATGCGATTGTTGTCCTGGGTTTCCAGTGGCTTGCTATTGTCTTCCATACTCGATCCTCCCTTTTGGGAAGGATTGCAAATCTACCCTTTTTGATATTGAAAACCTGAGCGTAACCGGCCTTTTTTAGGGGAGAGTTTTCCCACAAATGTGGATACAATTAGGCGAAGCCAGGGGCCTGGGAGGCTAACCTGTACAGGGCAAACTGATGGCGATCACGCTGCCACGCCCAACTTCGCTTTCGACCGTGATGCTGCCCTCCATTTTCTCGACCAGCTCTTTTACGAGAGATAGGCCGAGACCGGTGCCTCCTTCGTTCTTAGTGCCTTTGCGGGACGCCTTTTTCTGACCCTCGAACAGCAATTCCAGGATATAGGGAGGAATGCCGATGCCGGTATCTTCCACGCTGATCAGGACATTTTTCCGGGTAAGCGCCGCGTCGATGGTGATATAGCCTGTTTTTGTGAATTTGATGGCATTCGAGACGAGGTTGCGCAGGATGAACCGCAGCCGGCTCTCGTCGGAGACGAAATGCAATCGCGCGTCCACCTGGTTCTTCAGAACGAGCCCCTTGCGGACGGCCTGCATCTCCAGATCGCCTTTTACCTGGCGGACGATGGTCTCCAGCTGGCAATCCTTGTATTCCATTCCCTGTTCGTCCAAATGCAATTGGCCCCATTCGACGATATTGTCCAAAAGGGTCAGGGTTGCGCTCAACTGGTTGCCTGCCATCTCCAGGAACATACCGGGCTGTGCCAGACCGGCCTTATTTTCGGGCATGAGCTGTAATAGGCTTCTCAGGGAATTAAGGGGGTCCCGGATATCATGGGCAAGCAGGTGGATCACTCTTTTCTGCAATTCCACCAAATGTTGCAACCGGATGCTCTCTTCGTAGGGGTTCTGCGGCTTGGCCATGGGTTCACTTTGATTATCATCTTTCTGTCTGACTGGTAACGAATACACTGCTCATCAAACGCCACTAGTAAGTACTTATTACGGCCACTTTACTATTTAGGGATTTCCCCTTAGACATAGATAAATAGAAATCAACTTATTGGAGTAGTATTAAGCCTATTCGAGCCATGCGCCCGTAACACGCTCGCCCTCGACTTCCACATAGATATGATCCTGGAGGGTGGTAGCCAGGGAAAGGCCCCTGTAATCGGGCTGTACGGGGAAGGCTTTATGGCTCCTTTCCACCAGCACCAGGGCTTCTATCTTGCGGGGATGCTGTTCGAGAAAGGGCTTCATGGCGTATAAAAGGGTCTTACCGCTATTGGCCACATCGTCCACGACGATGATCACCTGGTCGTCGAATGGAAGGGAACGGCTGAGGGTCACTTCGCCGGGGCGCTTTTTATCGAGGGTGATCGTGATCAGCTCGGTGGACAACCCCTCTCCGGCGATCTCCCTTAGCAAGCGCTGTATATTCCTGGCGATCACGCTCCCGCTCTCGCGGATGCCGGCGAGTATCAATTTCTTCTCGCCCGCATTATTCTCCAGGATCTCGTAAGCCATGCGACGCAGCTTCTTTTCGGCGACTTGCTCCGTAAGAATATAATTTTTTCCCATCATCGCAAATTAAAGCAATCCCGCCAAATCGCTTAACTTAGTCGCCATAATAAATTTCCGTTATGGGCACTGTTCAGCAGATCCTTTTCATCCTGGCAGCCGGCATTGCCATCGGCCTGTTCGTTAAAAAGACCGGCCAGATCCGCCGGAATATCCTCCTGGGCAGACCGGAAAACTACGGCGACCGGCGCCCCGAACGCTGGAAGAACCTGCTGCTGCTGGCTTTCGGGCAGAAGAAGATGTTCAGGAACCCCCTCGTAGCGCTCATGCACTTCGTGATCTATGCAGGCTTTATCATCATCAACCTGGAAGTGCTGGAGATCATCCTGGATGGCGCCTTTGGAACGCATCGCCTGTTCGCACCCTTTCTCGGCGGCTTGTATACCGCGCTCATCGACGGCTTCGAATTCCTCGCTGCTGGCGTGTTCCTTGTCTGTGTGATCTTTCTCTGCCGCAGGAATATCCTCAAGCTCAGACGTTTCATCAGCCACGACCTGGACGGCTGGCCGCGCAGCGACGCGAATTATATCCTGTTGACCGAGATCGTCCTGATGACCCTGTTCCTGACGATGAATACGGCGGACACGATCCTGCAATCAAGGGGATATGGGCATTATGCGGCGCATACCACGGGCGACTTCGCCCTCTCCCACTTGTTGCATCCGCTGTTGAACGGGTGGAGCGATGAGTCCCTGGCCACGCTCGAACGCAGTTGCTGGTGGCTCCATATACTGGGCATCCTGGGCTTTCTGAATTACCTGCCATATTCCAAGCACCTGCATATTCTCCTGGCCTTTCCCAATGCCTGGTATGCCCGGTTGGCGCCCGAGGGCAAGCTGCGGAATATGCCGGCGATACAAAAGGAAGTGCTGTATGCCATGCAGCCGGAGACGGCCCCGGCGGCGACGGCAGAAGCCGCCCCGATCCCTAAATTCGGGGCCAAAGACGTATTCGATCTCAGTTGGAGGAACTTGCTCGACGCCTATTCCTGTACCGAATGCGGCCGTTGCAGCGCGGCCTGCCCTGCCAACCTGACGGGCAAACTGCTCTCGCCGCGAAAGATCATGATGTCCACCCGCGACAGGCTGGAAGAAGTGGGCCGGAATATCAATGCCAACGGGTCTTTCCAACCGGACGGCCGTTCCTTATTGGATCATATCGGCGTAGAGGAATTGAGGGCCTGTACGACCTGTAACGCCTGCGTCGAGGAATGCCCCGTCAGCATCAGCCCGCTGGAGATCATCATGGAGATGCGCCGTTCGCTGATCATGGAAGATAGTAATGCTCCCCAGGAATGGAATGCCCTGTTCGGCAATGTGGAGAATAATTTCGCTCCCTGGAAATTCAGCCCGGAAGACCGCGATAAATGGATTCCCCAGGGTTGATCATTTTTTTGCGAACACGGTCAGCGAGATCGTCACGGTATTTGAGATGGTGCCCGATCCGCCGATCCCGAAATCTTTCCGGTTGATCGTAAGATCCCCTTTGAAGATATAATCATTGCCCAGCGCGGTGGCGACAAAAGGTATGGAGACCTCCTTTGTCTGCTGCTTGATGGTCAGCTTGCCAACGACCAGGTAACCGCCTTCTTTGGATGCGGCAGCCACACGGGTAGATACAAAATGAACGAGGTGGTAATGCTCCACGTCGAAATAATCCTCTTTCTTTAAATGCCCGTCGCGCATTTCATTCCCGGTACTGATCGTCGAGGCGTCCACCGTCACGTCAAAGGAGGCACCGGACAATGCAGTCGGATCGAAGACGATCTTTCCCTTTATCCCGCTCAGGGAGCCGTCTACGGTAAATCCAAAATTTTTGATCTTAAAAGTAATGGACGAACCCTGATCTGCGGGCGTGTATTGCTGGGCAGTAGCCTGTCCTGCGAAAAATATCCCGGCGTTCAGCAGTAAGAAGCAGGCTGAAAGAAAATGTTTCATAGTTCCACCCGCTTTTGCAGTTTTTTTACGTCGAGGAAGCAGATCTCCTGCCGGTTAAAGGACAAGATGCCTTCGGTCTCCAGCTCGTTAATCATCGTGGTGACGGTCTGCCTGCTGCTGCCGATCAGGCTGGCGATATCCTCGTGGGTCAGGTAATTGGGCATGCAGAACCCTTCAGCGGTATTCTCCACCAGGTTCTGTTCCACTAGCTGCCAGAGAAAATGGATCAGCCTGGTCTTGACATCCTTGTTCAGTAGGTTTACCAGGCGGTTCTCTATATTTCTCAATTTGGCCCCGACCTGCTTGCTGTATTTCAAGGCGAGATCCGGTCTGTTCTTCAGTAGTTTCTCGAAATCGCCGATCGTGAACGCACAGAGGCTGACGTCGTTCTTATAGGCCTGGGCGAATTCGCCGTGGAGATTGCTCTTTTCCAGGCTGAATTGCCCGAAGAGCTCTCCTTTCCGGATGATCTCCTTGATCTTTTCCCTTCCCTCATGATCGATATAGCCGATCTTGATATAGCCTTCCTTTACAAAATAGATCTTGTTGTGATTATAGGCCTCGAAATAGATATATTCTCCTTTGGGAACGTCTATGACATGGTGTTGCACTTTCAGGTCGGCATATTCCGCTTCGGACAAATGACACCAGGGATCATAGTTCCGGATCAACAGCATGTTCTCCCCTTCCGTCATGGACTAATCGATTTTTATTATTAAAGTTACAGTTTACAATCAAAATTGTTCAAGCTCTTTTATTTCCTAGATTTACAAAAAAATAGTCTTCATGCAGGTACCCACGATGGCTGAAATGGCGGCTAAAGGAGAATCGCCGGATATTCTTTTCTGGGTGGGCTGCTCCGGCAGCTATGACCAGCGGGCGCAAAAGATCACCCTGGCCTTCGCCACCATCCTGGACAAGATTGGCGTCCGTTATGCCATCCTGGGAAAAGAAGAGCAATGCACCGGTGACCCCGTCCGGCGCGCGGGCAACGAATTCCTGTTCCAGATGATGGCCTATCAGAATATCCAGGTGCTGAACAATTACGGGATCAAAAAGATCGTCACGGCCTGCCCCCACTGCTTCAACACCCTGGTCAACGAATATCCCGAACTGGGAGGCCGCTACGAGGTGATCCACCATTCGGTCTTCCTGCAACAACTGATCGACCAGGGAAAAATAAGTATAAAGGAGGGCGGTCCCTTTAAAGGGAAGCGTATCACCTATCACGATAGCTGCTATCTCGGCAGAGCCAATAATATCTATGAGGCGCCGCGTCAAGTGCTTGAAATACTCGACGCCGAACTGGTGGAAATGAAGCGTTGCAAGAGCAAGGGATTGTGTTGCGGGGCGGGGGGCGCCCAGATGTTCAAGGAAGAGGAAAAAGGAACGACGCGGGTAAATTTCGAGAGGACCGCCGAAGCGATCGGAACCGGGGCCGCGATCATCGCGTCCGCCTGTCCTTTTTGCAATACCATGCTCACCGACGGGGTCAAGCACGGAGAAAAAGAAGAACAGGTGAAAGTGATGGATATTGCCGAATTGATCGCCGCTTCTCTTGCATAATGGGACAGTTTGTTTAGATTTGCAGACCGGACAATAAGCCGGGCATGCAATACACTGACTGATTAATAGCTATGGACATGAATTATTCGTATAAAGAATTGTTGCCGGCGGATTTTGCAGGCGAATCGAGGGTTTGGATCTACCAAAGCAACAGGCCTTTTACCGTCGCGGAAGCCCTGGAGATCGGCGAACTGCTGAATGAGTTCGTAAAGACCTGGCATTCCCATGGTGAACCCGTTAAAGGCTATGGCCATCTTTTCCTTGGTCAATTCGTGATACTGATGGCCGATGAATCAGGCACCGGGGTGAGCGGGTGCAGCACGGACAGCTCTGTCCGGATCGTCAAGGAGATCGAAAGGAAATACCAGGTAAGGCTTTTCGACCGGATCATGCTGGCTTTCCTGATCGATGACCAGGTACAATTGATGCCTCTTTCCCGTCTGTCCCAAGCCCTGGAAAAAGGGTCGATGAACGAAAACACACTCTATATCAACAATACGATACGTTCTAAAGCAGAATTGGAATCAAAATGGATAATTCCTATCAAGGACAGTTGGTTAGCAAATAAATTGCATAGGAATACCTTGTATTCGAGCGATTGATTGTTTGTCCGGAATATCTCCTATTTTTGTCAAGGCGTCAAGCAAGGGATACGATTTTATATGCGGGAGTAGCTCAGTTGGTAGAGCGACAGCTTCCCAAGCTGTAGGTCGCGGGTTCGAGCCTCGTCTTCCGCTCTTTTTCAAGGTCTTCGGCCAGGTTTATAGCCTTCCTTTCGGAGGGCTTTTCTTTGTTGCCCCATCCGGCTGCCGGATCGGCCATGATTCCCCCGGTCAATGGGTGGATCCCCTACCTCAGCAGCATGACTACTCCCTTTTTAGATACCGGGCGTTTTGTCTCTTCGTCAAAATAACGAACCATCCAGACAAAGGCGCCCGAAGGCAGTTTGGCCCCCTTAAAGGTCCCGTCCCAGGCGGATGAGGGATCAACGCTGCGAAATACCAGTTCTCCGTTCCTGTCATAAACAATCATGTGAAAATCGCTCATCTCACAGGCATGCAGGGGCCGGAAATTATCGTTTCTGCCATCCCCGTCGGGGGTAAAGGCATTTGGCAGATAGAGCTGGCACGCGCAGCTCACCAGATCCACTTTTGCCGAAAGCGTATCCTTGCCGCAACCGTTCTGCGCCACGACCGTATAGACTCCGCTCGCCGTTACATGATAAGTAGCGCCCATGGAACCGTCCTGCCAGGCATAGGAGTTGGCGTTGCCCCTGACCTGCAGCCAGAAATCCTCGCCCATGCAGAGGGTCGTATCGCCATTAAGGCTCAGCACGAGGCTATCGTTGAAACTGACGGTAAGCGTGTCCTTATACACGCATTGCCCGACGCTGGCCGTGATACTATAGGTACCGGGCCTATATACAAAATAAGTCGACTGGCCCGTCTGGTTCTGATCGTCGCGTTGCGGCGGAATGGCCTGCCAGTTATAGGTGCCCACGCCGAAATCCGCGTCCAGGCTGAGCGTACTGCCCTTGCAGATTGCTGTGTCATGAAAATCCAGCTTCCGGTCGCCGCGGTAACTGACCTGCACCGTATCGACCACCTGGCATTGGCCGCCGATAGTCACAAAGGCCCAATACAGACCCGCATCGCTTACGCTGATCGCACTGTCCGCTGCGCCTGTGCTCCAGTCATAGCCGCTGGCGCCCGGCACCGAAGCATTCAACACAATGACCTGTTTGGGACAAAGCAGCGTATCGGGACCCAGGCTGAAGGCAGGTGCATCCGGCAGGGCAAAGGTAATATTGACGGTGTCCTTATAAACGCCGCAGCCCGGCACGGTGACCATCGCGACATACCTGCCGCCGGGCGCGATGACCGGCAATTGCCCCTGCTGTTCGGGAAGGGCCGCTCCATTGAGCGTCCAGACATACTCGCCGTTCTGGGTAGTCACGTTGAGCTCGAGGTTCTCCCCGACGCAGAGCACATGATCCTTGCCCAGGTCGATGGCCGGGGTGCTGCTGATGAATACGCCCACGCTGTCTGTTACCCCGCAGCCGTTGATGCTGACCGTATATACGCCCGACTGTCTCACCCGCAGGGTATCGGTATGGCTGGTGCTGTCATCGTTCCAGGTATAGATGGCGCCGGGGATCGCAGGCGCGGTCAGCAGGGTATCCCGGCCTTCGCATAAATAAATGTCAGGGCCGAAATCATAGGTCACCGGCGTCACGACCATGATCGTGTCATGGAGAATGACTGTGTCTCTGGTATTGTTGACGACCCTCAATGAAATAAAATACTGACCCGTGGCCGAAAAGATATGCCTGGGCGTCTGCGCGCCCGAACTGTTGTTAAAGCCCGAGGCCGGGTCGCCGAAGTTCCATAGTACGGAGGTCGGGAAGGGCAGGCTGTCGAAGATCGGGGAACCGAAAAAAATAGTCGTATTCACGCAGGTGGAGCTTGCATTGATGGTATCCTTTCCGGCAGCCTGTGCGCATGCCGCGGAGCCCATGATACCGATCACGGCCATCAGGAGGGTAAGGCCTGATTTTCTGATTGAAAAATAATTACTCATGCGTGGCTTTAAGCATGGTTCTGACCTGCTGCACCGATTGATTTTGCAAACGCGCGTAATAAACGCCCGCGGCGATCAGCGCCGTGTCCAACGAGATCGTGTAGGTCCCTTGCGCATAGTCCTGGTCTACCGGTATCATCAGCAGGCGGCCCGCCGCATCGAAGATCTGTATCAACGTATGACCGCCGCCGGTAGTAAAGGTGATGCTGGTGCTATTGCCAAATGGATTGGGGGTATTAAAGATCAAACTATTGCCGGCGTTATTGAGCGCGTTGTAATTGTTATTACAGGCGGTCGTCTTCATGAAGGGCAGGTACTGGTAATTCTTTAGCAGGATCGTGCTCACGTCCGCCGGGGGAACGCAGAACCAGTCGCGGAGGATCGTGGAATACACCGAGCGGAAATCATATTGCATCTGGATATTACTCTCTACGTTAATGGCCGACATATCGGGGTTGTTACCCAGTACGCCCGTGGCGGCATAATCCCCGAATATGAATACGGGCTGGGCCGCGCCGTGGTCGGTGCCGAAACTGCCGTTGGAGATGATCCGCCTGCTGAACTCGGAAAAGGTCATGCCCAGCACCTGCTTGTTGATGCCGAGCCCCTTGCAATCGGCCATAAAGGCGGTGATAGCATCAGATACCCCTCCCAGCAATTGAGCGTGACGCCCCGTGGTCGTATCCCCGCTCTGCACCTGTCCCCCATGCGTGTCGAAGCCGCCCGTGCTCACCATATAAACGCGGGTCTTCAAGCCACCGGCGATCAGGCGGGCCACTGTCTTCAATTGAGCGGCCAGGTCATTGTTGGCGGGATAACCGCCGTATTGCGTAGTGATCTTTTTGGCGGCGGCCTCGATAGCGGCAGCGTATTTATTGGTCTGCCTCGCGACTGCGCGCAGATAGGTGAGCTCATTGCCCATGGGCGTATCGGGCTCGGGCTGGGTGATGCCGTTGATCAGGTCATAAAAATCCGTATCGGTCGGTACGGCCATAGCCGTGGTACCCCCTGCGGACATAAATACGGGTGAGATCACAGACCCAATCTGGATGGCGAGCGGATCGGGCATCATCGGGTTGGGATAGCCGACCGGGAAATTGGTATAGGTCTGTCCGAGGAAGCGTCCCGTCCAGCCCGTCTCGAGGTATTGATCGGAATCGGCGCCCGTCAGCCATATATCGGTAGAGCGGAAATGCGAGTCATCCGGCGAGGGATAGCCGACGGCTTGAAGGATCGCTAACTGGTCATTGTCATATAATGATTTCATGCCCGTCATGGCGGGGTGCAGACCGGCCTTGAGATAGCTGGTACCGAACTGCAATACGTCTGCCTCGGGAATGGCGATATTCGCTCTCGCCGCCTGGTAACCGGCATAGGAATCCTGCAAGGGGATCAGCGTATTCAAGCCGTCATTGCCCCCCGTAAGCTGTACGAGGATCAGCACGTGATCATTGTCCACAGCATCTTCCAGCCCTTTTAAAAAAGGCAGGTGCGACCAGGCATTGATCCTAAAGCCTCCCATAAAAGCCACCGGCGCGACGTTCCGGATAAAATCTCTTCTTTTCATAATGGTGCTTTAGATTAAATGGTATTCAGGCAGATCCATCAGGTATTTGTATAAGGCCGTCAGCCGGTTGTTCACCGTCGTATAAGCGTTCATGTCGGTCGGATCGGACTCGTAAGCGATCCAGGCCTGCGTCCAGTATTTATCATTGGTCTGGTTGCTGAGCAGGATCGTCTGCTTGAGCAATAGAATGGAGCTGTCGGGCAAGGGCGGGCGGAGCAGGACGGCCAGCGAATCGCTGATCAGTTGGTTAGGGTCGCCGGGATTGGACAGGAGACCGGCAAAATGCAGCGCGTCGATCTGCAAGGCGACGCCGTTCATCATGTCGCCCGTCCCGATCAGCAGATCGGTATAGAAATTCCTTTCCGTATAGGTAACCGAATTGATCCA
>OLLP01000610.1_pt1 | contig 11364 bp, 5 predicted proteins | sample 1604561 | NCBI WGS metagenome assembly OLLP01 (sample SAMEA104055722, study PRJEB20765) | soil metagenome | isolation source: soil | reverse complement strand
TCCGTGACCGCCCGAATGGCTGGAATGCCCGGAGCGGCCGGAACCCCCGGAAGAACGGGATTTGCGCGGATTATATTCCGGTCCCGGTCCGAACTGAGCCGGCAATTCGGCCTTTTCGACCGGCTTGCCCAGCAGCTCTTCGATACCCCGGAATTTGTTTTGTTCCTTTTCGCTGACAAAGGTGATGGCGACACCGTCCGTCTCGGCCCTTGCGGTACGCCCGATGCGATGTATATAATCCTCCCCGTCATTGGGCACGTCGTAATTGATCACGAGATCAATATTATCGATGTCGATGCCCCTGGAGAGGATATCGGTGGCGACAAGGATCGGCAAGCGGCGGCTTTTGAATTCCAGCAAGGCCTGTTCCCTTCCCGCCTGATCGAGATCCGAATGGATTTCTTTTACGGAGAAGCGGGAGCGTTTAAGCTCCATCGTTAGCTGCTTGACATTATGCTTTTTGCTGCAGAAGACCAGGATGCTTTTGAAATCCCGGGAACTGAGGATCCATTTTACCAGCGGGATCTTTTGGGTATCGTACACGATAAAGGCCTGCTGAATGATCTTTTCGGGAGGCTTGGAGAGCGCGATATTCACTTCGGCCGGATCCGTCAGGATCTTCCGCGCCAGATCCCTGATCTTGGGCGGCATGGTGGCGGAGAACAGGAGGTTCTGCCTCACGGGTGGCATGAAGGAGATGATCTTCATGATATCGTCATAGAAGCCCATGTCGAGCATGCGATCCGCCTCGTCGAGCACCAGGTAAGAAAGCCTGGACAGCTTGACATAACCCATGTTCAGGTGGGCGATCATCCGGCCCGGGGTGCAGATGACGATATCGGCGCCCTTGGAAAGGGCCTGTTTTTCGTTGTTGAAGCTGCTCCCGTCGCCGCCGCCATATACCGCGATCGAGCTGATCGGGGTAAAATAGGAAAGCCCTTCCAGGTTCTGCGCGATCTGGACGGCCAGCTCGCGGGTCGGCACGATGACCAGGCAATTCACCTCATCTTCTATGCGCGAAGCCAGCAGCTTATGGATGATGGGCAGGAGGAAGGCCGCGGTCTTGCCGGTGCCGGTCTGTGCCGATGCGATAAGATCCTTGCCTGCCAGGATCATGGGAATGACCTGTTCCTGTACGGGGGTGGCGTTCTCGTATCCGGAAGCGTCTATGCCTTCCAGAAGGCCTTCATTGAGACCAAATTCTTTAAAATTCAAAATAGAAAGAGTTAATAAGACCGGAAATTCCTGGGGAAGCTCCGGCGATGTTGATTGAAATTATGTGCAAAAGTAAAAGAAATGGCCGGACAATTAGTAACTTACTTTATCGAAAGGGGGTCGGACAGATAAGGACCCGGATAACGATTGCCTGTCTTATCACCTAATTTCGTAACCAATAGTGGATCGCCGGTGGGGGGAGGGCCTGTGGGAGGCCGGGATAAAGGGGAGAAGGGCAGGGGATCACACTTGTAGAAAAGAGTAAAATGACGGCAGAACACCAAAGACTGGCAGTAAATGCCGCTAAAAAGATACCGTTAGAGCTGTGGGGGCCGTATTTAAGTGAGCGTCAGTGGGGAACAGTGAGGGAGGACTACAGCGCCCATGGGGATGCCTGGCATTATTTTCCTTATGACCAGGCGCATTACCGGACCTATCGCTGGGGCGAGGATGGCTTAGCCGGGATCTCCGATTTCTTCCAAAATCTCTGTTTTGCGGTCGCTTTGTGGAACGGAAAGGATCCCATTCTGAAAGAGCGCCTTTTCGGGCTGGGCAATACCCAGGGCAATCACGGCGAGGACGTCAAAGAGCTTTACTACTACCTCGACAACATTCCCACGCATTATTACATGGAATACCTGTACAAGTACCCCCAGCGGGAATTTCCTTATAAGATGCTGAAGGAGGAGAACCGCAGGCGTTCCAAGGAAGAGCCCGAGTACGAGCTCCTGGATACCGGGGTATTCGACAACAATGAATATTTCGACGTGCATATCACCTATGCCAAGCTCAACTCAAAGGATATTTCGATCCGCATCCATATTCAGAATCGCAGTAACAAGGCGGCGGAGATCACCGTAGTGCCGACGCTCTGGTTCTACAACCGCTGGAATGACGAGGATAAGGGAAAGAAGCCGGTGATCACAGCCAGGAGCAAGACATCGGTGAAGGCCGTGCATAGCCGCCTGGAGCCTTATTACCTGTATTTCCAACCGCCTCAGTATTGCCTGTTCACGGAGAACGAGACCAATACGGAGAAATTATCGGGTGTTCCCAATAAGACCATTTTTGTAAAGGACGCGTTCCACGACGCGATCATCAAGGGGACCAACCGGGAAGAGCTGCACAAAAAAGGTTCAGGGACAAAATTCGCGTCCGTACACCGTTACCATATCGAGGGCGGCGGGTCCAAGACGCTCTACCTGCGCCTAAGCAATAAGATCATGGACAATCCTTTTCCGGGCGGCGCGGCCGGCATTTTTGCCAACCGGAAAGAAGAGGCGGATGCCTTTTACCGATCGATCCTTCCGCCGGATATCTCGCCGGAGATGGCCGGCGTGCAGCGGCAGGCCCTGGCGGGCCTGCTATGGAGCAAGCAATATTATCATTTCGACGTTGAGAAATGGCTCACCACCAGCGACGGGGTGACGCCAGTGAATGCCGGCAAGCTCTATGGCCGAAATCATGACTGGCGGCATTTGAAGAACCAGGACATCATCGCCATGCCCGATAAATGGGAATACCCCTGGTATGCGGCCTGGGATCTGGCTTTTCAAAGCATCTCGATGGCGCTGGTGGATCCCATCTTCGCCAAGCACCAGCTCTTGCTCATCATGCGGGAGTGGTATATGAAGCCGGACGGGCAGATACCGGCCTATGAATGGAATTTCAGCGATGTCAACCCGCCCGTGCAGGCCTGGGCTGCGTTACAGGTATACCGGATCGAGAAAGAGCGCAGCGGCAAGGGCGATATCGGCTTCCTGAAAAGGATCTTCCAAAAGCTGCTGATCAATTTCACCTGGTGGACGAACCGTAAAGACGGGGAGGGGAATAATATGTTCGAAGGCGGATTCCTCGGGTTGGACAATATCGGCGTGTTCAACCGAAGCCACAAGCTCTCGAACGACATGCAGTTGGAACAAGCGGACGGGACGAGCTGGATGGGGATGTACGCCTTGAACATGATGGATATGGCCCTCGAGATCGCGATCAAGGACGACTCCTTCGAGGACACGGCCACCAAGTTCTTCGAACATTTCGTCCTGATCGCCGAAGCATTGAACGAGCAGGGCATGTGGAACGAGGAGGATCGGTTCTTTTACGATACGCTCTCGATCGCTGGAGAGCCGGTGCAGTTGCGGATCCAATCCATCGTGGGGCTGACGACCTTGTTCGCGGTGTCGATCATCGAAAAGAAGGCTTTGCTGAAGCTGGGGGATTTTAAGAAACGCATCACCTGGTTCGAGAATTACCGGTTGAAGAACAAGCGCTACTGGCCCAATGAAGAGCATAGCGACGGGCAGCAGATCCTGTTATCGCTGGTGCCCCAGAAAAGAGTCGTTTATCTGCTGGAGCGTCTCCTGAACGAGGCGGAATTCCTTTCCGTGGGAGGCATCCGGGCCCTATCGAAATATCATGAAAAGAACCCGTATAATATCAATATCAGCGGGACGGAGTATAGTATCAAATACGATCCGGGAGACTCCACCTCTGACTTTTTCGGCGGCAACTCCAACTGGAGGGGGCCGGTCTGGATACCGATCAATTACCTGATCATCCAGTCGATCCGGCAATACGGGAAATTTTATGGCGATAACTTACTGGTGGAATACCCCGTGGGTTCGGGTATCCGGATGAACCTGGAACAGGTGGCTAATGAGCTGACGCGCCGGGTCATCAGCCTGTTCGAGAAAGATAGCGCCGGCAAACGGCCCTTACATGGGAAATACAACTGGTTTTACCAGCGGCCGGAAAACAATAACCTCCTCTTATTCTACGAATATTTTCATGGCGATACCTCACATGGCCTGGGCGCCAGCCATCAGACTGGCTGGACCTCGCTGGTCGCAGAACTGATCAGCGAACTCAATACCCGCGGCATTTTGGATGAATGATCCCGCCCGGGCATTCTGGACCGCTATTAACGGCAGGAGAATTCCCCGGCAGGAGGGTGCAGATCACTCAACAGGTCAATAATCACCCCTAGCTTGAAATAAGGGTATACCCCGGCGCCTTGCCTGGGATGGGAAACCCTTCCCGAAACCGGAAAAATCCCATATGCCAAATCATGTGTTACTTGCTTATTATCAATTAGTTATCAATGTGGCACCCGGTTGGTATGAATGCCGGTACACCTAGTAATTAATAATCCCTGAAAAGCTAAGTACCATGAAAACGATCTCTACCCTTCTTTTAACTCTTTCGGTTCTGATCGCGGCCAATACGGCCAAAGCAGCCACTTATACCATTTCAGCCAATAAGAACTGGTCAGCCGTCATGCCCGCCACTTGCGCGAATTGCGTGATCAATATATCTTCCGGAATCACACTGACCCTGGACGAGAACATTACCTGCCAGAGTTGTACCGTTACGGGCGGTAACATCAACATGGGTTCCAACTCGATGAACCTGCAGTCGGCCAGTGGTACCTATACCATTGCTTTCACCGGGGTCAATTTGTCGGATAACGGCGGTAGCATCACGCTCAACGAGCCATTGTCGATGACCAATTCGACCTTTACGCTCAACGGTACTTCTTCGATGACGACCAGCTACCAGGATGACCTGATCAACAGCAAGATAAAATTATATGGCAGCTCTACGCTGCAGCAGACGGGCGCAGCTACCGTGAATATCAATATGAGCAGCGGCAGCGTGATCCAGATAGGCGATGGCACCACCGGCAGTACGGCCGCCTATACCGTCAACGGCCCTACTTTGAATCTTTATGATACCTCTACCGTAACCGCAACAGCGAATACCAATAACTTTTTTGACTGGGGCACTTTTTACACGGCTCCTACCGCCGCGAGTACAAAAACTTCTCATTTGAGTTATAATAACGCCAATGCCAACCTGAACCTGAATTGCGGCGGCACCAATCCCCATGGATGTTCGAATCCCAATCTTTACGGCCCCGCTACGCTTGGCGCAACCGGAACGACGGCCGGAGCGATCCTACTGCCCGTGTTGCTGGTAGACTTTACCGCTACGCTGAACATCGAAAAGATGATCGTGCTGGATTGGGCAACTACGATGGAATCTAATTCAAGCCATTTTAATATCGAACGCAGCCAGGACGGCAGCGTGTGGAATACGATCGGCACCGTACAGGCGGCCGGGAATAGTTCTATGACGATCGATTACAGCTATACCGACGAAAATCCTGCTGCTGGTGTAAATTACTACCGCCTGAGCATGGTAGACCGCGATGGCCGTAATGCCTTCAGCGAAGTGAAGATCGTTCGTACCACGGCCCTGGTGAGTGATGTGAGCTTTTACCCCAATCCCGCCCGTGACTATGTAAATGTGTCTTTAGCGCAGTCCGCGTCCACCGGGGCAATGATCAGGTTGATCAGCCAGTCCGGACAGGTGTTGCAGGAAAAGAAGGTAGCCGGTAACGGTACTACGGTAACTTTCCCGGTTCAGCAGTATGCGACGGGTGTTTATATCCTGTCGGTAGCCGCCGCCGATGGTTCGCATGAAAGCAGCAAGCTGGTGATCAGCCATTAATAATATTCGACTTTTTTCATAATAGGATACGTTAGCGTATCAGGGTTAATTAGGTGTTAATAGTAAAAGGCCTCCATTTCCATGGAGGTCTTTTTTTGTGCCTGCCAGCAGGGCAAAGAGCAGCACAAACGCTTGACGCATTCCAGGTAATTGCCGACCCAAGCCGCAGGCAAATGATGCCGGCTTCATTTCTATTACGGATATCGGCAGAGAACGCCATTGCACATTGAGACAAGACGGATTTAACGAGTTACAGGACTATATCAACTACTTTGATAAATTCTGGGAAAGCAAACTTAAAAAATTAGAGACCATTTTGAACGGCAAAGCAAAAATGAAATTACCCTCTGCAAATAAATTTTGAGGGGTACAATTTTACGAATAAGACTAAATTTTGAAATATGAAAAAGCAACAAGACTTCAGCTATAGCCTGACTGTAAAGGCTTCAACAAAGGAAGCCATGGAAAAAATCAGCCAGGTCAATTTATGGTGGGCAGATAAGAAGATCGTCTGGCTGGTAACCGACTGCAATCTGCACTGGATAAAAGATAAGAAAGAGTGGAAAAACACGGAAACTATCTGGACACTTACCAGGAAGGGCGGGAAAACTCAGATTGACTTTGCCCATAAGGGGTTGACCCCGGACAGCGAATGTTATGAGAGTTGCAAACCCGGATGGACGCACCACCTCGAAGATAGTCTCGTGAAGCTCATCGACGAGGGAAGGGGTTCCCGGAATAAGGATATGAGCCTGCGGGATCCGGGCCCCAGCCCCCGGCCTTTCCCCGGCTCCGGGCATATAGGGCATACAAACCAGATAGCGAAGCCATGGGAAGAGACAGACAAGGGGCCAGTCCTGTTCCCCTGTCGATGAACCGAGACAACAGGCCGGGCGACTAATCAAACAATGGAAAGGCCCCGGCTGAAAGCCGGGGCCAAAGGAATATCTTGAAAATATCTTGAGGGCTACTGATCGGTTTTAATGTTTAACCAGCAATTTAATGATCTGCTGTTTCTGTCCGTCGACGTATTGCAGGAAATAGAGCCCGTCGGGCAGGCTGCCAGTGACGCTCAGGGGCAGTGTATTGGAGCCGATATTCGCCTGGTATTCGGTCTGCCAGAGCAGGGACCCTTTCAGATCGACCAGCTTGAGGCTGATATTACTCTGTGCGGTCGATGTAAAGCTGATCGTGGCCGAATGATTGACGGGGTTCGGATAGACGGACAATTTCGTTTCGGGCGCGGCAGCGCTGACATTTACGATCCAACTGTATTCGTATTTGCCGGAAAACTCAATCTCTTTCACGCGATAGTAAATGACCTGGGCGGTCGAAATGCCATTATTGTCGGTAGATTCGTAATGGTTGACTGCTCCTGCGCCGGCGTAGGCGATCGTTGTGACAGGTGTAAAGGTCTTTCCGTCCAGGCTCTTTTCCACAACATATCCGGATGTATTGACCTCATTTGCTACTGTCCAGTTAACCGACACATGGCCATTCTGCTGTTGTGCGGTAATGGATAGGAATTCAACGGACAATACCGAACAGTTGAGCGGGAAGGCAGCCTTCGAGGCAGCAGTGATATTTTGTGTAACCGTGCCGGAAGTCCCGGTTGATGCGCCATAATTGGAACCAGAGAAAGTGGTACCAGCTACTCCGCCAGTAGCAGAGCTGGCTGCATTCAGCGTGCCATTGGAGAAAATTACACCGCCACCGCCACCGCCACCGGGGCCGTGCATTGCGCCGCTTCCGGTATTGGTGCCGCCGTTGCCTCCATTTGCATTGACGGTAATATTGGAGAGACCCGCTCCTGTGGTGGAAAAGAGTAATGCGGTACCGCCCGCGCCGCCGCCGCCGCTACCGTCATTCAGAACGGTAGAATTTGCGCTAAGGCCGCTGACGTCTACCGTTCCTGTACCACTGAACGCATTGGCCATGGCGATCACTATTCCGCCTCCGGAGGCACCACTGCTGGCCCAGCCGCCGGAAGGCGTTCCTGTACCATTATTCGTGGTTCCCGAACCGCCCCCGCCGCCTAAAACAAAAGCTGAAGGAGTAACTTCGGCATACATGGCGCCGCCTCTTCCTCCTGTGGTAGACGCGGAACTCCATCCGTTGCCGCCGCCGCCGCCTGGGCCGCCGTTGCCACCCCCGCCACCGCCGGTATTCTGATCATTGGATCCAGGATTTCCGTCCGTTCCGCCGCCGCCAGCATTACCGGGAGCTCCGCGCGCGAAGCTACCCCCGGGGTATCCTTCAACGCCATTATCTTTGGACAATCCATTTGCAAACAAATACCTGGGCGTTCCCGCGATCCCTTCGCCCTTAGGCGCATTGGTCTTATTCGTAGCTAATGTTATAAAGTCTGCATTCGTTCCGGACGCGCCGGAAAAGGCAGTCCAGCCTCCGCCTCTGAATCCCATTCCCGAGGCACTGAGCGTCTGTCCGTTAAAAAGAATGCTGTCCACGGCATATAATACCAATACTCCGCCCGAATAGCCATTCCATGCCGGCGCTGTAATCGTGCCCGTGAGTTTCAATATGTCATATACCGGTACGCGAATGATCTGGTAAGTATATTGACCATTTGTAACGGTATCATATGCCGAACTTTGATATTTATGAATAAGGCCGGTCGTCAGGTTCAATGTTCCTCCTCCGATGGGTACGTTGTTATTAGCCACGACGTATTCCATATTTCCTACAAGAAATTTAGCGTTATTGATATACCCGCTGCCAGAAACACCCGATCCGGTACCATAGGCAGGGCTGTTGGTTGCAACGATCTGCACCCCCTGCATCTGTATGATCAGCAAAACATCGCCTTTCGTGATGGGGGTGGCTCCGAATGCCGCTGCCGTTACGGTAAGAGAAGTGGCGCCGGCGGCAACCGAAGAACTCTGGCCGGGATAGTACGTATTCGGATAGGTACTGATCGAGGTGATACCGGAAGGACAGGTTTGCCCGACCGCCAATTGGCCACAAAAAGAGATCATGCAAGTTAAAGCACTGGCAATCAGGTAATTTAAGGGCTTACGGTTGAAGAGATAAATATGTTTCATCGATAGCGGATTGACAAATGATTGGGAAATTTTCCCATGATCTAATAGCCAAACCAGTACCAATGTCATAGGCTATTAGAAATCAACCCTTTACCAATTGTTTTTATTTGCTATTTTTCTCTTGCCGGGAAGAGTTTTCCGGTTTTGAGACGGGGCAATTGCACGTTTTCCGATGCGAAATGGGCCTGGTCAGGGCTCCTTGGTTTAGGGTCGAAAACTGATGTCAAGTTAACGGTTTTTAGGGGCCGATGATTGTGTCTGCCCCTGTCTTTTCCTCTTCTCGATGAAAATTTCACATGGAAGGCATATTTGCACTTAGCCCGCCCAGTTTTGAACAAAAAAATTGGAAACTCCCGTATTGGGGAGCGTTGTCAGTGCAGGGGTGGATGCGCAGGAGGCGGGAACGGGGTTCAATGCAGGCGGATGCGCAGGCTTAGGCCGCCATTATAGGAAAGGCCGTATTCGCTTACGCGTTGCTGATCGCCAGGGTTCTTGATCTTTTTAAAATGGCTGTATTTCCCTCCCCGATCCTCGTAGTAGCCCAGTTTCCAATGGGAGTTAAAGTCCATATCGTAACCCAGGGCGGCGAAGAGGCCCAGTTGCAGGTTGCGATAGTGCAGGGCGTACCAGAATGCCCGGACGGCAGGCTCGACAAGCAGCCCGGCCCGGTGAAGGGATAATTGCCGGTTATATTGGGCGGCCAACGCCTTGTAATCCGCGGGCATGTCGCCATTGAGGGTGATCATGTCCGCATGATAGCCTGCGCCGAACCCCGCAAAGACCAGCAGGGAGTTGTTCCTGATCAGGGCTCCATAGATGCCGCCAAGCAGATCGATGGAAGTCAGGTCATGCGTAGAGGCCTCCGTGGAGACCCTCAGACTATAAAGAAAGCGGGAAGACGCCGGAATGGCGGCCAATTCGATATTTATATTCGGCGCGAAACGCGGCTCGGCGGGATAGTTGTATTTGGCCAGCCATCGATTGATATGCGGGTCGCTGGCATGCGTATAGCTGATACTGTTGCTGATCAGTAAGGAAAAGCTGGAGTCCCCCGGGATCTGCGCGGATACGGGCCCCGCAATGGATAAAAAAACCATGAACAGCAGTGACTGCGGACGCATGTTTAAAGTTAATCAAAAATGCAGGGACGTTAAATTTATTAACAAAAAAGAGTATCTGGACTGCATTTTTTTATCTATCCATTGGATAGAGCGATCCCACAGAAGGAAATTCGGTTATTTTTGCCCGGGAACGATTTAACATAGACGTCATGAATGAAGAAATGAAACGGTTTCGCCGCCTTGCGCTATACGGCCTGTTGTCCCTGCTCCATTTTTCCCGGGTCGGCGCACAAAGCGACCCGGCGACGGAAAAAAAGATCGATGACCTTATCGGGAAGATGACGCTGGCAGAAAAAGTCTCCATGATCCATGCGAATTCGGCTTTTACCGCGGCGAGCGTGCCGCGTCTGGGGATACCAGAACTCGTCACCTCGGACGGTCCGCATGGAGTGAGGGCGGAACAGGGCCGTTACTGGGTGCAGACGCAAAAAGTATTGGATTCGGGCACCTACCTGCCTACGGGCGTTTGCCTGGCCGCTACCTGGAATCCCGAGCTGGGCTATGCATTTGGCTCGGTATTGGGCAGCGAGGCGAGTTTCCGGGGAAAGGACGTCATCCTCGGGCCGGGGATCAATATCATGCGGTCGCCGCTCAACGGCCGGAATTTCGAGTACGAGAGCGAGGATCCTTACCTGATCTCCAAAATGGCCGTCGGTTATGTGCGCGGCGTACAGGATCAGGGGATCTCCGCCTGTGTAAAGCATTTCATGGGCAATAACCAGGAGACCCTGCGCGGCTCCATCGATGTGCGGATGAGCGAGCGCGCCCTTCGGGAGATCTATCTGCCGGGCTTCAAGGCGGCGGTGACCGAAGGCCATGTGAATACATTGATGGGGGCCTATAATAAATTCAGGGGGCAATGGTGTACACATAATGACTATCTCATCAATAAAATATTGAAGGGCGAATGGAAATTCGATGGATTGGTGATGAGCGACTGGGGCGCCGTGCATGATACCCGCGAGGCGCTGCTCAATGGTACCGATCTGGAGATGGGTACGGATCTTGGTATGCCGCAGCCCCGGGATTATCATAAATTCTTTATGGGCGACACGGTGATCTCGCTGGTGAAAAACGGTCAGATCAGGGAGTCGGTGGTCGATGAAAAGGTGCGGCGCATATTGCGGGTGATGTTTAGAACCCATATGATGGATCATAGCCGCAAAAAAGGGGAATACAATACCCCGGAGCATCAGCAGACGGCCTTGAGGGTAGCGGAAGAGGGGATCGTGCTCTTGAAGAACGACGATCATATCCTGCCGTTAGACAAGGGTAACGTGAAGTCCATTGCGGTGATCGGTGCGAATGCGGCGCGGGCCCAGGCGGGGGGCGGGGGCAGCTCGCAGATCAAGGCTTTCTACGAGATCACGCCGCTGAAAGGCTTGCAGACCCTGGCCGGCGAGGGGATACGGATAAATTATTCGCAGGGGTACCGGATTGAAAAAGGGGCGGGC
>OLLP01000738.1_pt1 | contig 11430 bp, 8 predicted proteins | sample 1604561 | NCBI WGS metagenome assembly OLLP01 (sample SAMEA104055722, study PRJEB20765) | soil metagenome | isolation source: soil | reverse complement strand
ACGGGGTTCATCGCCACGCCGCGAACCCTCGGACGGATACCTCTCCACACATTACGCCCGGCCTTGCCCATGCTCTGCAGCGAATGATCGCTGTTGGACACCACGCCTACGGTGGCATAACAGTTGATCAGCACTTTCCTCAACTCTCCCGATGGCATCTTCAGCACCGCGTATTTTTCTTCCTTATTCGTCAACTGGGCGGATGTTCCGGCGCTACGCACCAGCTTGCCTCCCTGACCAGGCTGCATTTCGATATTGTGCACATTCGTACCCAATGGCATGTTCTTCATCTGAAGGGCATTCCCCAGTTCGGGAGCTACCGCATCGCCGGACAGTACGACCGTTCCGACCTGCAATCCCTGCGGCGCAAGGATATAGCGCTTCTCGCCATCCGCATAATGCAGCAGGGCGATAAAGGCGGTACGATACGGATCATACTCGATCGAAGCCACCGTACCGGGAACTTCTTTCTTACTTCTTTTAAAATCGATGACACGGTACATTCTCTTGTGACCGCCGCCCATATAGCGCATGGCCCTTCTGCCCTGCACGTTCCTTCCGGCGGTGGATTTCACCTTTTCCAGCAGGCTCTTCTCCGGCTTGTCTTCCGTGATCTCGGCATACGCGTTCCCAATTCTCCAGCGCGTCCCTGCGGTTATCGGTTTGTATTTTTTCAGTGCCATGTTGCTGTTGCTTATTCTTTTAAATAATTTGTTCGTGTTCTGTTGCGATCGCCGCTCTTCATTTTCGCCGGCCGCCCGCTCTTCTTCTTCGAGCCCACCCGGGCCGCTTCGTCCGATCCCTCGCTTAGATACTTGCGTACAGATCGATCGTCTCTCCCTCCGCCACGGTCACCAGCGCCTTCTTAAAGGCTGGCTTGCGGCCCTGCACATAACCTGCCTTGGTAAAGCGGGTCTTGTTCTTGCCCGGCACGACCGCCGTATTGACGTCTACCACGTTGACCCCGTAGAAATCTTCCACGGCTTTCTTGATCTCCAGTTTGTTGGCCTTGCGATTCACCCGGAAAGCATATCTCCGCAGTTTTTCCTGCTGGGAATTCGCCTTTTCGGTCAGTATCGGTTTTACTAAAACTTCAGAAAGTTTCATCTGAGTGATTTTTTAATTTGAACCCTGGCCCCGGGGCCGTAGGCTTAAGCTTTTACTTCTTCCGCGACGTCGTCCGCAAATACCTTGGCAGCCGTTTCCGACAGCAGCAATACTTCCGCATTCACGATATCATAGGTATTGATGTCCGCGAGCAGCACCCCTTCCACCGTGGGGAGGTTACGCAAGCTCTTGTACAGATTGTCATTGTATTCAGGCAACACGTATAAGACCTTCTTTCCGTGTACGGCCAGCCCTTTCAGCGCAGCCGTGAAATCGCTGGTCTTCGGAGCGTCCAGCTTGATGTCTTCGACGATCATGATGGCATTGCCTTTGGCCTTATGCGCCAGGGCCGACATCTTGGCCAGATCCTTCACCTTGCGGTTCAGCTTGAAATCATAATCGCGGGGCTTTGGCCCGAAGATTGTGCCGCCGCCCTTGTACAGCGGGTTACGAAGATTGCCCTTACGGCTGCCCCCCGTTCCCTTCTGACGATGCAGCTTCTTGCTGGAACCCTTCACTTCCATGCGGGTCTTCACCTTGGAGGTGCCCTGGCGCTGTGCGGCCAGGTGCTGCTTGACCGCCAGGTAGATCACGTGGTCATTCGGCTCGATCCCGAAGATCTCTTCCGGTAACTCGACCGTTCTGCCGGTCTTCTTTCCTTTTATATTTAAAACGTCTGCTTGCATTTTCTTTTATTTTGTGCGCGGGCCGCAGGCCCGTAAAAGTTACTTCTGAATTAAGACGATAGAGCCGTTGTGACCGGGCACCGAGCCGCTCACCAACAGGTAATTCTTTTCGGGAAATATCTTGACGACCTTCAGGCCCTTCATCTTTACCCGGTCTCCGCCCATGCGACCCGCCATGCGGACACCCTTCATTACGCGCGCGGCGTCCGAAGAGTTACCCAGGGAACCGGGGGCACGCGACCGGTCATGCTGACCGTGCGACTGGCCGCCAACGCCATGGAACCCGTGACGCTTCACCACGCCCTGGAAACCCTTACCTTTCGAAGTACCGACTACTTCTACTTTTTCGCCTTCGGCAAAGATCTCTACGGTAATGGCTTCGCCAAGATTCTTTTCTATGGAGAAATTGCGGAATTCTTTTACAAACTGTTTGGGGGAAGTGCTGGACTTGGCGAAGTGGTTTTTTTCTGCAGCGGTAGTGTGCTTTTCTTTCTTTTCGCCAAATGCTAATTGAACGGACGTGTAGCCATCGGAGTCCTTTGTTTTCACCTGTGTGACGATGCAAGGCCCCGCTTCGATGATTGTGCAAGACGTTTGCTTGCCGTCGGAACTGAAGACGCTGGTCATCCCGATCTTTTTACCAATAATGCCTTTCATTTCATTTAAAATTTATGCCATCTGGTAAAAAGGATAACCCAAGACTTGTCAATTGGTACATGACAGCGGTCTATGATCTCAATCCCTCGTTTGCAGCCGACCTTTTCTCATTGTTGGCCCTTCATCCGCCTTGTGCGGATCCGGGCTCACAGAAGTACCGGCAGTAAACAAACCCAGAATGGCTTGTTCATATGTGCCCTAGCCCCGCCGGGGGCGGAAGCTAAGGAGTTTACTAATTTATGATCGCGCCCTCGGCATTCAGCCTCCGGCGCTATCCCGATCCAGCGCTGCTTTATCCCGGGATCAGCCGGAAGTTTGCAGATGGATAGTTAAAGAACTTTCAAAAATCTTACTTTCATCCGGCCGGGGACCGGCCCCAACCTCTTCAGCCCCGTCAGGCCTTGATCTCCACATCCACCCCGCTAGGCAGATCCAGCTTCGACAGCGCATCCACCGTCCTCGAAGAGGAAGTATAGATATCCAGCAAACGCTTGTGCGTATGCAATTGGAACTGCTCACGCGCTTTCTTATTGACGTGCGGCGAACGCAATACCGTGAAGATCTTCTTACGCGTAGGTAAGGGAATAGGGCCCGTTACCACGGCGCCGGTGCTGCGCACGGTCTTTACGATCTTTTCGGCGGATTTATCTACCAGGTTGTGATCGTAAGACTGCAATTTGATTCTGATTCGTTGAGACATAAGCCAAATCCCATTTTTCGAACGGGGATGCAAAGGTATGTTTAGTTTAGTTATTTGTCAAAAAGTTTTAAAACTTTTTGACAAATAGTTTGACTTCGATGCCTTCCCCCTATTTCGCCCCGCCGGGGCAGTTCTTCCGCAGGAAACTGGTATACAACGTCGCTAAATGCCGCCTCGTCCCCTCCCCCTCGAAGACCCCATGCGAACGGTTCGGGTAGGACATGAACTGGAACACCTTATTGTACCTGATGAGCGCATTCAGCAATAGCTCGGCATTCTGGTAATGGACATTGTCATCACCCGTCCCATGAATATATAAAAGATTGCCCCTCAAATTATTAGCATAGGTTAAGGGGGATGCCGCCGCATAATCCTCCGGGTTCTCGCTGACCAGCCCCATATACCTTTCTTCATAGATATTGTCATAGGTCACCTGGTCGGTGATGGCCGCCACCGCGATCCCCGTCTTATAGATATCCGGGTACTGGAACAGCAGGTTCAGCGTGCTGGCCGCTCCCCCGCTCCAGCCCCAGACCGCGATACGGGCCGTGTCCACAAACGGCCATTTGAGGATCTCCCGGGCTGCCATGGCCTGATCCCGGATATTCAGCCTGCCGATATGCCGATAGATCGATTTTCTCCATGCCCTCCCCTTCGGGGCTGGTGTGCCCCGGTTGTCCAGGCTCATATAAATATACCCGTCCGCCGACATATCGCCCGTATACAGGAAATTGAACCCGTTCCCATAGCTGTCCTCCACGGTCTGGGCAGCCGGTTCCCCGTATACATAGAATACGACGGGGTATTTTTTGGTACTGTCGAAATCCTTCGGCTTCACCATCCAGCCGTCCATCTCCACCCCGTCCGCAGTCCGCACCTTAAAGAATTCCACCTTTTTCTTCGGCTGCGTCCGGGCAAACCGGCTCAACATCTTGCTGCCGGACTCCACGCCCCTGGCCAGGGACTTGTGCGTCGCCAGGCTCAACCAGTCCTGCTCCTCTTCGGTATTGGCATTGCTATAGGTATGCAGGGCCCATTGCGCGTTGGGGGAAATATCGTAATCATGCGTGCCGGGCTGGTCGGCCGGCGTCACCCGTTCCAGCTTCCCTTTTCCATCCAGCTTTGTCCGGTACAGATATTTTTGCGTGGCATTCCCGGGGCTGGCGATAAAATAGACATAGTTATCCTTTTCATCGACCAGGCTCATCGTGATGATATCGTAATTGCCGCGGGTGATCAGCGTTTCCTTTTTACCATCCCGGCTTACCCGGTAAATATGGCGCCATCCGTCCTTTTCCGTCACCCAGAGAAATTCCTTGCCCCCTTTCAGCCAATCCCAGCCCGCCACGACCCCATCCTGCCAGGCGCCCTTGCATTCGATAAAGGCGCTGTCCTGCTCCTCACTGAGTTTTGTCGTGCCGCCCGTGCCTATATCGCAAAGAAGGATCTTGCTATCGTCCTGTTTACGGTTCAACTGTTGCAGGATCAGCTCCGAGGAATTGTCCGCCCATTCCATCCGCGGCAGATAGGTCTGCCTGGGATCGCCGGGTATATCCATCCACCTGGTCGCACCCGACGAAAGATCGATCACCCCGATCTTATAGGGTGAAGGGTCTTGTCCCACCGTGGGGTATTCCACCGGAACGACAAAAGGGTACAGGCTGTCCGTCGTATTCAGCATCAGGTAGTCCCTGATCTTGTTGGCGTCGATCTGCCAGTAAGCAATACGCTGGCCATCGGGGCTCCAGCGGAACCCGTCCCGGCAATCCAGCTCTTCTTCATAGACCCAGTCGAAGGTCCCGTTGATCAGTTTGTGGGTGCCTTCGGTGGAGGTCAGGCATTTGCCGCCCCCGCCAGTGCCGCCGCCGGCAAGCCCTTCGACATATATATTATGCTCACTCACATAGGCGACCTTGCTGCCATCGGGCGAGAATTTGGCGAACATCAGCGAGGCGGACGGCCTGTCCTTGCCCAGTTGGCTCAATTGTTTCGTTACCAGATCCAATACCCAGTAATCGCCCCGGGTATTGTAGCGCCAGACCTTCCGGGTATTGGTATAGATCATTATTTTTTTGCCGTCCGCCGAGAACGAAAAGTTCGCGACCTCCAGCGGATTTTGACCCGGTGGCGTCAGACGATCCTTGGTGATGAACACGGTCTCCTTGCTATCGGGCATATCGACCCTAACGATCTCTCCATTGACGGTCTTGTAAAAGGAATTCCCATCAGCGGTCCATTTGAGCGCGTCGGCGCCAGGCTGCGCAAATACCCCGGTACAGATCAGGATAAGGGCCAGGGGGAGACAAGTGCGGTACGATCGCTTTGAAAATAGCAGCATAGGTTTTTGTTTAGACGCGGAAATTAGGACTTTCTTCCCGAATGCTCCCGCCTCCCATACAAAATGAAGCCGTCCAGGTGAAAAGATCACCTGGACGGCTTACTAAAGTTTTATTCTTTAAAGGCTATGCGCTTCAAAGACTATGCTCTTGCGGCAGAGCCCATGCCAGGCCCGGCCATCGCCATTAACGCCTTCTCCAATGACCGGGTCTCCAATAATGGCCCCTGCCGTCATGCGCCCAATGTCCGCCGACCCATACGTATCCGCGATGAGGCGGTTCGGCCCAATGACCCCCGGTGTGGACGTAAGCGCCATTCCGGGTTTCCCATTCTTCACCGATCCACACGTGTCTTGGGCTGGGACGTTCGGGGCGTACGATCACCGGCGCTACCGGTCTTTCATGCACATGCACATATACTTGTGCGGAAGCGGAAATACAAGGGCCTGCTACGAGCGCTCCTACGATCAGGGCCAGAGCAGCCCATTTGCTCAGATGTTTTTTCATTTGTTCGATTTTTAGCTTTACACAGGGGATGCAATTCCCATGCCCGGCTGCAGTCCCCCACGCTCCACGCGCCCCACCCGACAAAAAAACCCGGCATTCCTGCCGGGTTTGTAAAGTTTATGCATCGTTGCAACGTGATCGCTTACCTGTGCCTCCAATGACCGGGTTTCCACATATGGCCCCTGCCATCATGCGCCCAATGACCAGGTACCCATGCCCATCCCGGATGAGGGGGCTCCGCCCAGTGGCCGCCGGTATGTACATAGGCGCCATTACGGACTTCCCATTCTTCGCCGATCCATACATGTCTCGGGCTGGGCGCTGCGGTGCGGACGACAACCGGCGCTACCGGGCGGACGTGGACATAGATCTGGGCGGATGCGGAAAAACTGGCTGCGGTGACAAGGATAGCCACGACGGCGAAAATGCCGACATGCTTCCTGCCCGCCTTGGGGATCGATCTTCTAAGGAATGCTTGGAATCTTGATTTCATATGCTTGATTTTAAATTTGACCGTTTGATAGCCGCCCAATGATAAGGTTTAATCCGATCTCCGTTTTTCACAAAATATTCATACCGATTGCCCACCCCTGCAGGCCCAGCATGCACCACCCACGCTCGTCAGGGCCGCAACGCCAGCATCTTTATATAGCCGATCACTCTGTGCCCGGTCTCGTCATAGACACGCAACAGGTAAATACCCCCTGAATTGGACGTGACAGGCAAGATGGCGCTGGTCTGTCCCGCAGCCATGACCCTTACCGTTTCCTGCCCGTCTGAATTGATCAGGCTGATGGTATAGTTCTTCGCGGGCTGCAACCCGTCGACCTTGATCTGCGACGGGAAGGGGTTCGGTCCCGCACTGATCACCTGACCGGGATAATCCGGGTCTACGACCCCGACCTTCGCGGCGCCTCCGCCCTGCACCCCGTCGGGCCTACGCACCAGGACGATACTGTCCTCCCCATACGGGGCGATCAGACAGGTATCGGTGCTGTACATACGCACATGGAAGATATTGTTCCCGACCTGCAGGCTGACCGTATCGACGGTCAGGGTATTCAACGGGCCCTGCGTCTGCAGCACGGTGCCAAAGGCGATATCCTTGCTCCAGGAATAGGTCGGGTTATTACCCCCATTCGCGATATCGGTGGCGGTGATCACCACCTGCGCAAGCCGGCTGGCGCTATTGCTGCTCAACATGACCAGCGGCCTTACCGGGGCTATGACCTGGAAGCCGGTGACCAGCGTGTCGGCGCCGGTTCTGTTGGTATAGATAATGGTCAGGTTATGCGCTCCCACGGCTATCGCACCGGGCGCGAGGCTCAGGCTGCTATCGGCTGCTATGGACAGGGCATTCCCATCCAGACTAGCCTCCGCCGTGACCGAGTCGGATACGGGGGGGATATTGACGATCCTGATCTTTTGAGCGCCCGAGAGCTGACAATACTGGCTGCTCAGCCCCATGATCACAGGCTCCGGTGGCGGAGGAAGGAAGCTGATGCGGTTAGAATTCACGAGGGTTATCTCTGGACCCGTCGGTTGACCGGAATTAAAATCAAAATAGATCCACGCACTATTGCTGATCCGATCCCCGCCGGCCAGGCCGCTCACCGGCTTCACCCGGTAAGCGACAAATCCCACGCTGCCCGGGTCGTTCTGTATGCTCGAGGGCAATTGGATATTGGACAGGGTCCAGGTGAGTATATTGCCATTTTTGATAGTCAGTTGATAGGGAGCGCTGGCGCCCATCATCTCGACGGTCGAAGGATCGACTTTATTGCTTAGGGTGTCCCGCAGCACAATGTTAAAGGCGGTGTCGGTGCCCGTATTCTGGAACCTGATCGTGTACTGCAGGTATTTGCCCCGGGCAGCGTCTGCCGAATCGATCGTCCCTCCGAGGGATTCAAATTTTTCGTTGGGGTCATACGCATCCGTGACTACCTGGCTCAGGATGGACAGGTTGTCGTGCGGGGTCAGGTCGCCGGTCGAATCGACGACTGCCGAATTTACCAGGGTATCGCCCGCCTGCGTGCCCGGTGGCGCAGGTATCTGCATAGTGGCCAGGATCAGGACGGTGTCCCTTGGGTTCAGCCGCGCTATAGTCCAACGGATCGTGTCCCCCGCAACGGAACTTTGGGCCGGCGTCGCCGAGATCAACGTGATCCTGGGATCCCTGATGAGGGATACGGTCCGGTTGATCAGCGTATCAGTGCCCGCATTGGTACATTCCAGCCAATAGGTGCAGGTAAAGCCCGGCCTGGCCCGATTCAAGGTGAACAGGTTGATCCGGTAATCGCGTTGGGAGGGGACCGGTTGCAGGGCAAAAGAAAAGCTGTCCAAACTGTTATAGGAACTGAAATTAGAGCTCTTGACTAGCGGTAACGGCGAATAATAAGGCAGTGCGGTCAGCACCCTCGTCGTATACGCGCCGGTATCCACCGAATTGCTGAACACTCCGTTGAAAGTAGAACTGGAAGCGAGCGTGGCGCCCTTCTGGCTCTGCACCAGGATATCGTTCACCAGCGGCTCCCCGCCGTCCCGGACCCCGTTGGCGTTATAATCGAGATAGACGGTTCCTTTGATCGTATTGAAATTGTTGAACTTCACGATCCAGAAATCATTTCCCCCATGGTTACCCGAAACATCCCCGTCATTGGAATTGGAATAGCCTGCGGCAATAAAGTTGAAATCGTCGATGGCAACGAGGCCCTGAAAAACGTCATAGCCCGAACCGCCATAACATTTAGCCCAGGTGACAGGAGAAAAAGTCGCCAAAAAGCCATCTGATCCGCCTCCATGGGTACCCAGTGACAAATGGCTCAGGTTCGGAGAAAAGGTGATCGCCGCCGTATCCGACGAAGCGCCGGCCAGTATACCCGCCCCGGAACTGGTCACTGCCATGCTGTTCCCTCCTATGCTGGTGCTATACCCCAGTTGGGACGGGTCAATGGTTCTCCCGCAGACGCCATAGACATTATTATAGGTTGCCGATAAAAATCCATTTTGAGCAAAGGCCGTATCGGCTAATGAAAGGGAAAGGCCATTATCCGGATTCGCAGGCTGACAATAGTTGAGATGCTCCAGCAAATAAAATTGATGACCGTTGAGCGGGAAAAATCCATACACGCTGCTTGTACTGCCTGCAGCCTCCGTTTCGAGCAATTGACCGGTAGCGCTGATCTTGGCCAGCCAGGCGACGGGCCCCTGGCCCCCTCCGGAAAAATTGCCCGCTGCGCCGCCACCGCCCGCTGCATCCGCACCCAATAAATAAGTGCCGTCAGCCAGCGGCAGCACATCATAGCCGATCGCCCCGGAAGCGGTGCCATAACAACTTTCCCAGGACAGATTGCCGAGCACATCCAATTTAGCCACCCACAGGGAATTGACCGGATATTGACCGGGCGGATTACCCGTTACGTCCCCATCGTCGGAATTGGTATTGCCGATGAGAATATAACCACCGTCGTTGGTCCGCCGGATACTGGCAGCCTTGTCGCGCAGACTGCCCCCCAGGCATTTTTGCCAAAGGATATTTCCATTCCGGTCAATCTTCACTACCCAGATATCCCAGTCCCCATGATTTCCGGAAACATCGCCGTCATTGGAGGAGGTATGGCCGATGGCCACATAGGCTCCATCGTTCGTCGCAATGACCTGATCCAATTCGTCCACGCCGGAACCCCCGATGCTTTTTTGCCATTGGATCGTTCCGGTTGAAGACAACTTCACCACCCACGCATCGGTCGAATCCGTCGAGCCATGATGCCCGGTTACATCGCCGTCGTTGGATTTGGAGGTTCCCACGATGATGAATCCGCCGCCCGGCGTCTTTACGATGGAATTGGCCTGATCATCCCCGCTCCCGCCCAGGCTTTTCTGCCAGGCGATCCCGGGCGCCGATTGCTGGGCCACCCCGGTAAAAGAGGCAAGGCAGATTGAGACACCGGTGAGTAGATAGCGTAGCTTTTTGTTCATATGACGGTTTAGATAACTGCTAAATCTACTCCAAAATTGCATGAGGTCAAAATTCCCGCCGGCCCATACACGGCAATCATGTCCCTCGCCGTCCCGGCGCCCCTTCCTCCGCCGCCAGGCCAGAAAAAACCCCGCCGGAACAATGTCCGGCGGGGCCTCTTATTTTAATTCGATTTTAATCTATGCGTTCGCTTTGGCTTTTGCTCCCTTCACCTTGGCGATCACTTCCTCGGCGATATTGTTCGGCGCCGGGGCATAATGCGAGAATTCCATAGTCGAAGTGGCACGGCCGGAAGACATCGAACGGAGTTGGGTCACATACCCGAACATTTCGCTCAACGGCACCTTGGCCTTGATCACCTGCAGGTTAGCACGGCTGTCCATGCCTTCCAGGATACCGCGGCGGCGATTGAGGTCACCCGTCACGTCTCCCATATATTGATCGGGGGTCAGCACTTCCACCTTCATGATCGGTTCCAGCAGGATGGGCTTTGCCTTGCGGCCGCCTTCGCGGAAACCCGACCGGGCGCATATTTCAAAGCTCATGGCGTCGGAATCTACATCGTGATAGCTGCCGTCGAACACACGTACCTTCATATTCTGCACCGGGTACGCGGCAAGTACGCCGGTAACCATGGACACTTCAAAACCCTTCGAAATGGCCGGGATGAATTCCTTGGGGATGCTGCCGCCGTAGATATCATTCACGAACTGGAAGGCTTTGCCTTCATTCTCCTTCAGCCATTCTGCGTCGGCAGGCCCGATCGCGAACTGGATATCGGCGAACTTACCGCGACCACCCGTTTGCTTCTTCAATATCTCGCGATGCTCGATCGTCGTGTTGAAAGCTTCCTTATAAGCAACCTGGGGTGCGCCCTGGTTGACCTCTACCTTGAACTCGCGGCGCATACGGTCGATGATGATCTCCAAATGCAGTTCGCCCATGCCGCGCAGGATGGTCTGACCCGTCTCTTCATCGGTATTCACGCGCAGGGTGGGATCCTCTTCCACCAGTTTGGCGATGGCCATGCCCATTTTATCGACATCCACCTGGGTCTTTGGCTCCACCGCGACGGCGATTACCGGCTCGGGGATGAACATATTTTCCAGGGTGATGGGATGATCCTCGTCGCACAAGGTATCGCCCGTCTTAATTTCCTTGAAACCTACCGCTGCGCCGATATCCCCCGCTTCGATGAAGTCGATCGGGTTTTGCTTGTTGGCGAACATCTTCAAAATACGGCTGATACGTTCTTTCTTTCCGCTTCGCACATTCAATACATAAGAACCGGAATCGAGGTGACCGCTGTAACAGCGAAAGAAGGCCAGACGACCCACGAATGGATCGGTCATGATCTTGAAGGCAAGGGCGCAAAAAGGTTCTTTTGCGTTGGGTTTGCGGGTCTCCGTTTCGCCGGTATCCGGGTTGATGCCTGCCGTGTCTTCAATATCCAGCGGC
>OLLP01000753.1_pt1 | contig 11536 bp, 9 predicted proteins | sample 1604561 | NCBI WGS metagenome assembly OLLP01 (sample SAMEA104055722, study PRJEB20765) | soil metagenome | isolation source: soil | reverse complement strand
CCGTCGCCACCGGCTACCTGCGTGGCGAGTACAAGGCGTTGGGGGTCGATTTCGCCGAGCGCAATGCGCTCTTTGACGATGCCATTCAGGCGATCCTGGGCATATGGACCCAGAGCGACTTCGCGCACGAAGGGTTGACCTACACGGCCATGGGTCAGACGGCGAACCCAAAACCCGATCCGTCCTCCCCGATGCGATTCTCCTTCGGCACTATGACGTCGTTGAAAAGTATACTATGAGTATCGCTGCCCCTGATACCGAGTTTGTTCTCCTTCGCCCCCACCACCACCCCGGGACTGTTCTTTTCCACGATCAGCGCATTGATACCGTGCGATCCCTTCGAAACGTCGGTCTGCGCCATCACGAGGTAGACCGATGCGGAGTTGCCATTGGTGATCCAATTTTTCGTTCCGTTAAGCAAATAATGATCCCCCTTGTCCTCTGCGGTCGTGCGCTGCGAAGTCGCGTCGCTACCGGCTTCGGGTTCGCTCAACAAAAAGGCGCCAATATACAGTTCTCCGCCCTTGCGGCCCTGGGCAAGAGGAACCAGGTATTTTTGCTTTTGAGCTTCGGTGCCGAATTTTTCCAGCCCCCAGCACACCAGGCTATTGTTAACGCTCATGCAAACGCTCACGCTGGCGTCTACCTTGCTGACTTCTTCCATCGCCAGCACATAACTCATGGTGTCCATGCCCGCTCCCCCGTATTTGGGGTCTACCATCATGCCCATGAATCCAAGCTCGGCCAGTTGGATCACCTGTTCTTTTGGAAAGCGTTGGTGTTCGTCGCGGTCGATCACGCCCGGCAGACATTCGTTGTGCGCGAAATCCCGGGCGGCCTTCTGTATCATCAGATGTTCCTCGGAGAGTTGAAAATGCATAATGCATTACGGGTTTGATTGCCGGCAAATTTAGCAGAAAGTTGCTTAGTAAACTAACAGTTGGTAGTTTTTTTGCAAGGGCGCTTTTATGCCTTGTCATCCAGCAGCCCGATCGCCGTCTTGAAAATGACCACGAACAGGCCCGCCTCTTCTTCGGTGAAATTGCTCTCTTCGTCCTCGCCGCCTTCGCCGTAAATGATGGCGGCGGCAAAACGCAACAGGTGGGGCTGACCGAAAGAATCCATGATGTTCATCGCGTCCGTTTCGTCGAACCCGTCATGGAAGACCTCTTCCATTTCATCAAATTCCTTGTTGAAGGCGCTTTCGAATTCGGCTTCCGTCACGGCGGAGATGCCGGGTCTCATCTCGCGGAAGCTGAGAAAAATAATAGTTAAGATATAGGCGACGTCCTCGCGCGCATCGGGCGTTTTTAATTCGCGGCTCTCTCCCAGCACATAGCCCACCAGGGCGGGCTGCTCATGGGCAAAAGCATCCCAGATATCCTCCACCTGTGTCTCATCCATATCCTGGATGCGTTCATTGATGGCGTCGATCATATCGTCAGTGATTTTCTGCATATCACCCCTTATTTTCTTTCAAACCTACGTTAAATTGCTGTCCCAATCATTATTTTCAGGTAATTTTAGCGGTCACATAGCCTAAACGACCAATATTTTTATGACCAGGCAGCATCCACATAAAGCACGGGTATCCGTATCGTCCGAGATCGGCAGGCTTCGGCGTCTATTGGTGCATAGCCCCGACAGCGGGTTGGGCAAAGTCGTGCCTTCCAAGGCGCAGGACTGGCTATTCGAGGACATCGTCCATCTGGACACGATCCGGCGCAAAGAATATGATTTCTATACAAAGTTGCTGTTATATTTCCTCGACCCCGAAAAGATCAGGGGCAAACTGGCGTCCATCGACGACGAACGGCATCATCGCCGGTTCTATAAACCCGGCGACGAGCATTTCTTCCGTTCGGAAAAGGTCGTGGAGCTCCAGTGGCTGCTGTCCGATATCCTGGGGGACGAAGAGATAAAGTCCAAGCTGGTGGCCTCTGTCTGCGCCATCGAGGCCTGCTCTTACGATACCCAAAAAGAGCTGCAAAAGCTGTCCCCCGTCCAGCTCGCAAAGACCTTTATCAGCGGCTCGCAGAATGACGAGACCATGCTGTTCGCACCCATTCCCAATTTCATTTTCACCCGCGACATCGGCATCGTGATCAACAGCTATGTCCTGCTGAACAAGCCGGCCAAGAAAGCCCGCACCCGCGAAGCCCTGCTGGCTAAATACATATTCTTTAATCATCCGCTCTTTTCCGACTACCAGGACTCCATCATCGAGCTATCCGATACGCATAATCATTTCCTCCTCCCAAAAGAAGGCGACGATAAAAAGGTGACGCTCGAAGGCGGGGACGTCATGGTGGTCAGCAAGGATCATATATTGATCGGCGTCAGCGAACGCACTTCCCTCGAAGCCGCTCACCAGGCCATCAAAGTGCTGTTCGAAAAAAATGTCGTCAAAAAGATCACGATCATCCGCATCCCCAAAAGAAGGGATTATATGCATATCGATACCGTCTTCACCCAGGTCAGGCGCAATGTCTGGATCATGCTGGGCGTATTCTCCAGGAAGGCCGTCAAGCACGAGAACGAGGACACGGTACAACGCATCCTCGAAGGCAATAAAAAGGAAGACAAGCTCCGGATCATCCAGTTCCGCAAAAAAGACACCGCTAACCCCGAGTACTTCGATAACCTTGAAGACCTGCTGACGGATATCAGCCGCAACGATCTCGGCTGCACGGAGAAGATCAAATTCATCTATTCCGGTAATAATGAATTCCCTTTCGACGCCAGGGAGCAGTGGACGGATTCCTGCAATCTCCTGGCGCTGAAGGAAGGGGTCGTATTGGGCTATGACCGTAACGACAAGACGATAGAGGCATTCCGGGAAAACGGCTTTGACGTGATCCATGCCCATGAGCTGATCCAGAAGCTGGAAAAGGGCGAGACGTCTGCCGACGAACTGGAGAATACCCTGATCCTGATGCCTTCGGCGGAATTGTCCAGGGCGCGCGGGGGATTCCATTGCATGAGCATGCCCCTGCTGAGGGACGAGCTTTAGTTCAGAGTTTGGAGTTTTCAGTTTGGGGTTGACTTAACTAATTCAAAAGCCATTGACACTTATAAGTAGAACTACAAACCCGAAACCTCAAACCCATATGCAGACCACAAGCCACTTATTAATGATACGCCCGGTGAATTTCGGATTCAATGCCGAGACCGCCGTGAACAACGCGTTTCAGGTGGCGGGGGCGGCGGGCACGGAAGCGCGGGTACAGGAGCTGGCCCTGGCCGAATTCGAAGGTTTTGTCCGGGTACTACGCGACAACGGTGTGGACGTCACGGTCATCGACGACCTCCCGGCGCCCCATACACCGGATTCCATTTTCCCCAATAACTGGGTTTCTTTTCATAACAACGGGACGGTATGCCTGTACCCCATGTACGCCGAGAACCGAAGGGCAGAACGCAGAGAGGATATACTGCTGGAAATAAACAAAAGATTCAGGATCGGCCGGACCCTCGATCTTACTTTCTATGAGAAAGAAGGCCGGTTCCTGGAAGGCACGGGGAGTATGGTGCTGGATAGGGACGAGAAATTCGCCTATACCTGTCTATCCCCAAGGATGGATAAAATAGTATTGCTGCGCTTTTGCGAATGGATGGGGTACAACCCGATGACGTTTACTGCGGTGGGCGCCGATAAAAAGCCGATCTATCATACCAATGTGATGATGTGCGTAGCCGACAAATACATCGTTTTCTGCCTGGACTGTCTGCCTCTCCAGGAAGAAAAGGTCTGGCTCATCAATACGATAAAGAAGTCCGGCAAGGAGCTGGTGCTGATCACCATCGATCAAATGAACCATTTTGCCGGCAATATGCTCCAGGTGCAAAATGCAAAAAATGAAAAGCTGCTGGTCATGTCCAGCCAGGCTTATTCATCGCTCACCCAGGGACAGATCGCGACGCTGACCCAATACAACAGGATCATTCATTCGCCGCTCACCACGATCGAGGCCAATGGCGGCGGCAGTGCCCGTTGCATGATGGCGGAGATCCATTTGCCCCTTCGATCCCATGCTATCAGGTAGTTACACCCGTGTCATCAAATAAACCGCATATATGAAAAAAATGCTCTCCGCCGCGATCTTTTTATGCTTTGCCCAGACAGCCTATAACCAGTCCCAGAGGATATACATGGACTCCATCACGGCATTTCGCACGAATTATATAAATACGCATGAGCTACTCACGACAAAAGAGGATCGCGCCTTGCTCCAATTCTTTCCCATCGACCCGGCCTACTACGTGAAATGCAAATTCGAGCCGATCAGCAACGGCGAATGGTTCCCCATGCCCACCACCAGCGCGGGAAATCAAATAGACCGCAAATACGGTAAACTGAGCTTTACCATCGGAGGCAGATCCCTTAGCTTGTTCGTCTATCAGTCCAAATCATTGCTGCAAACCAGGGACTATGAAGATTACCTCTTCGTTCCCTTCACCGATAAGACCAACGGATCGGAAACCTATGGCGGAGGGCGTTACCTGGATTGCAGGATCGGCGAGATCCATGACGGCTATCTGGTACTGGATTTCAATAAAGCCTATAATCCATATTGCGCTTACCGGCCAGGATATAGTTGCCCGATCCCCCCCAAAGAGAATGACCTGCCGGTGGCGATCAGGGCGGGGGAAAAAACCTACGGCAAAGCCCATTGATCCGTTCAAGGCAAACGATCCGTCGGGGCGTTGATCCGTTCAAGGCGTTGGGCGATCGGTCAATTGTCCCCTCTGAGTTAAGCACAATTGATCATTTCATGAACATCCTTTCCCTTATTGGTTGCCGATTCAATGCAAATCCTTATTTTTGGGACTTCTTGTTAGTTAAGATAGAAAATTTTCAACAAATCTTGCCATTGGTTAACGATTTTTTAAACACCAAAGCATAGAACAATATTTTTGATGGAAAGCAAAGTCTCTAAAATTGGCGTACTCACCTCTGGCGGCGATGCACCGGGAATGAATGCAGCCATCCGTGCCGTCGTCCGAACCGGGATCTATTATGGGCTGGAAGTATTTGGCATTATGCGCGGCTATAGCGGGATGATCGAGAACGATATCGTACCCATGCATTCCAGGAGCGTGGCCAATATCATCCAACGAGGCGGCACCATCCTCAAAACCGCCCGTTGCAAAGAATTCTTTGAGAACGAAGGCAGAAAAAAAGCATATAACAACCTGAAAAAGCTAGGCGTCAACGGCCTGGTCGTCATCGGTGGAGACGGTTCTTTCCGGGGAGCGCATAAACTCAGCGGCGAATTCGACATCCCTTGTATCGGCCTGCCCGGCACCATCGATAAGGATATTGCCGGTACCGATTTTACCATCGGGTTCGATACCGCTGTCAATACGGCGGTCGAGGCCATCGACAAGATCAGGGACACGGCCGACGCGCATGATCGCCTGTTCATCATCGAGGTCATGGGCCGGGATGCAGGTTATATCGCGCTTCATAGCGGCATCGCCACCGGGGCCGAACATATACTCATCCCCGAACGCAAGACGGATATCGAAGAGCTGGTAAGTTCCCTTCTGGAAAAAGAACGCCGTAAGAAATTGGTGAACCTGGTCGTCGTGGCCGAAGGGGATAATTTCGGAGGCGGCGGGGACGTGGCCAAGGTCATCAGGGAACGCCTGCCGATGGCCGATATCCGGGTCTGCGTGCTCGGGCATATCCAGCGCGGCGGGGCGCCCAGTTGCATGGATCGCCTGATCGCGAGCCGCATGGGCTATTCGGCGGTGGAATGTCTGCTCGAAGGGCGCCACAACGTGATGGTGGGGATAGTCAATAACAAGATGCACTATACTCCGCTGGAAAAAGCAGTCAAGGCCAAACAAAAGATCAGCGACGATTGGTTGAAGATCGTGAAAATATTAGCTTCATAAAAAAACACAAATTTCCCGTACATGTCAAAAAATTTATCGAAATACCTCTACCAGCAAATGGATAAGGAGGCTGGTCTGCAGCATACTTTTCATAAAACCAAGATCGTCGCCACCGTAGGGCCGGCTTGCGATACCTATGAGAAGCTGCTCGAGCTCGTCAAGGCGGGGGTGAATGTGTTCAGGCTGAATTTTTCGCATGGCACGCACGAAGACAAGGCGAGGATCATCGTGCATATCCGCAATATCAATATCACCCAGCCTTATAACATTTCCATTCTCGGCGATCTGCAAGGCCCGAAGCTACGCGTCGGCGAGATCAAGGACGGCGCCCTGCCCATCGCCCCCGGCGATATCCTTACCTTCACGTCAAGGGAAAAAGTGGTCGGCACCAAGGACAAGATCTATGTCTCCTACCCCAATCTCCACAATGACGTGGAAGTTGGCAATAAGATACTGATCGACGACGGTAAGCTCGAAGTGGTTGTGGTGAACATCACCCCCGAGGGCGATGTAAAGGTAGCTGTCACTTATGGAGGCATCCTCTTACCAAAAAAAGGCGTCAACCTGCCGGATACCAAGATATCGCTGCCTTCCATGACCGAAAAAGACGTAATCGATCTGGCCTTTATCATCGAGCAGGAATTGGACTGGGTCGCCCTTTCTTTCGTGCGCAAGGCGGAGGATATCGTCGATCTGAAAAAGCGTCTCGCCGAAAAGAACAGTACGACAAAGGTCATCGCCAAGATAGAGATGCCCAGCGCGCTGGACGATCTGCGCAATATCGTGCTCGAGTCCGACGCGGTGATGGTCGCCCGCGGCGACCTGGGCGTGGAACTGCCTGTGGAAAAAGTACCCGCCGCGCAACGCGAGATCATCCGTAAGTCCATCCATCGTGCCAAGCCCGTGATCGTCGCCACGCAGATGATGGAAAGCATGATCGATCACGTGAAACCCAACCGGAGCGAGATCACCGATGTCGCCAATGCCGTGCTCGAAGGCGCCGACGCCGTCATGCTCAGCGCCGAAACCGCCACCGGTTCGCACCCTGCCCTGGTCGTGGAGACCATGCGCAAGATCATCCTGGAAGTCGAAAGGACAGAATACCGCTATAACCGCGAACAGGATCTGATCCCCCAGCCTCATTCACCCTCGTTCCTCAGCGACGCTATTTGTTACAACGCCTGCAAGCTGGCGAAGGACGCCAATGCGGATGCACTGATCGGTATGACGCAGAGCGGATATACCGCCTTTATCTTATCGAGCTATCGCCCCAAGTCGCCGTTATATATCTTTTCCAAACAGAAAAGCCTGATCAACCAGCTCAGCCTGAGCTGGGGCGTGCGCGCCTTTCATTACGCGGAAGAAGAGAGCATGGACGATATCCTGAAGGATCAGCATGCCATCCTGAAAGAAAGGGGATTTATCAAGAGCGGCGACGTGATCGTGAATACCGGTAGCCTGCCCGTGGACAAACACGTTCCGACAAACTTGTTGAAGATCACAAAGCTCGAGTAGTTCGCGCCGCCGCGAGCAGATTCGAATCATCCGTTGCGGTCAGCAGCAATTCGCGCGCCAGCCGGAACTTGCGTTCAATACCAGCTCCCCGCTACACACAATTTATCTTCGGTATTGCTCTTCAGGGCATAGCTGAACCCTTTTTGCAGGGCGTAGGCGCCGACCTCAGCTTTTTTATTCACGGCAAGAAAGGCGATCTGCAATTCTTTTATTTTTTCTCCTCTTAATTTGACCATCCTTTCCACCGCGCCCCGGCATGCCTGTTCCGGGGACAGGCCCTGGCGCATCAATTCTACGACTGCATGGGTACCGCAGATGCGGATGATCTCCTCCCCCATTCCCGTTGCGGTGGCGGCGCCAATCTCGTTGTCCACATATAGCCCCGCACCAATAATGGGGCTATCGCCGATCCGGCCGCGCATCTTAAAGGAGGTGCCGCTCGTCGAACAGCAACCGCTGAGATTACCCGCGGCATCCATGGCGATCATGCCGATCGTGTCGTGGTTCAATTCGCCGGGGACCGGCTTAAAGCCAGTCTTTTTCAGCCATTCTTCATAGGCCTTGCGCGCGTTGTAGGAAAGTTTTTGGGGTTCCAATGGAAATCCTTCGGCCAGCGCGAAGGCCTGCGCGCCGCTGCCGACCAGCATCACATGAGGGGTCTTTTCCATGACGCGCCTGGCCACCGATACCGGGTGTTTGATCCTTTCCAGGAAACCGACGCTGCCGCAGTTGCCGGACTCGTCCATGATACAGGCATCCAGCGTGACGATGCCTTCCCTATCGGGGTTGGCGCCGAGACCCACGCAACAGTTGAGAGAAGATTCGGTGAAATTGACGCCCGCCTCGACTGCGTCCAACGCCCTTCCATTCGACCCCAGTACTTGCCAGGCCGCGCGGTTGGCTTCGAGCCCGTTGCCCCAGGTGGAGACCACGAGCGGCGAACCTACGACTGGCAGTTTCAGTCCCTGCGAAACGGCGACCGGCGAACCTGCGATCCCCGGTTTCAGTCCCTGCGAACCCGCTAACGGCAAACCCGCAGCCATTATTTTTTTCCCGGCCGCGAGACCAAGAGAGCTGAGCAAAGAGGATCGTAAGAAGTTACGGCGATTGAACATGGGCTCAAGGATTGGGGTTTACGAGAATTAAAAATACGTATAAAACAGATCGGCCAAAATAAAAAAGGGTAAGGGCTAACCCCTACCCTTCTGTGCTCATGTGTACTTTATTCTCGTCGGTCTTTCTTATTTATCCCACCAGACATGAGATGTAAGCAAGTCTCCACCCGGCACCGCGCTATGCGCCGCATTATAGTTCACGGGGTTCGTATTCGCTTCCGCGAGCGGGTAGGGGAACCGGCGCGGGATCGTAGCGTTCGTTGCATTGTTCGGATAATTGACCGGGGTCAAGACGGGGAACCCGCTCCTTCTCCAGTTACACCAGGATTCGTAAAAGTCCAGCAGCGTGTTCACGTGCAGCCAATATTGCGTATTGATCATCTGCAAACCATTGGCAGGCACATAAGGATTGGCAGTTAAAAAATTCTGCGCCGTGGTGCTGTCGATCGCGATACTGGGATCGTACTGCGTCAAAAAGGTCATGGCAGCCAGTACCCCATCGTGGTAATGCGTTGCCGGATCGCCTCCGATGCCAAAACGGGCAGCAGCATCGGCCCATAACAGTTCAGACTCCGCATAGGTTAGAAAGAAGGTCGGGCCATCCCTTTTTATCATGCCCGGATTGGGAGAAGAATAATCGGTGAAGCTGGTAAAACTGGGATCCGATCCGATCGTCTGTCCCGGGATACCACTGAGGTCTTTTCCATTGGGCATTCCTTTCTGAACGGCGGGATCGGGGTTGAAGCCAGCGTTCTGCACTTTTGTCTGATCGTTCACATAGAGGTTCGTCACCGCTACTTTGCCCAGCCGTGGGTCATTGTCGGATTTGAGCATGTTGATGAAGGTGGCCGACCAACGGGTATAATAGTTCTCCTGGCCTCCGTCCCCAAGCAGGATCTGGCTATTGCGGTTCTGGGTCGCCCTTCCTCCCGAGATATCGCCCATGACCTTGGCATTATCGTTATTGCTGGTCATCGTCTTGCCGACGAGCTTGGTGACCCATGTCTGGGCCGTGGTAGGATCTACCTTGCTCAACCGCATGGCGATACGCAATAAGAGCGTATTGCCGAACTTTTGCCATTCGGCGATCTGGCCATGATAGATCACGTCGCCGCTGGGTTGGTCGGCAGCCGGATCCAATTGGGTCGTCGCATCGCTCACCTGGGCCAGCAGATCGGTATAGATCGAATCCTGCGAATCGTATTTGGGAAAGAAATCGCCGTTATAATAGCCCATCCCTGCATTGAAATAAGGAATATCGCCATACAGATCGGTCACGCGTTCCAGCATCATCGCCCGGAGGATACGCGCGATCTGGTGCAGGTTCTTGTACTGCGGTTTGCCTACGGTGGATTGCATGATATCCACGATCGGCTTGATCTGCTCGGGGTAGGCGCCATCTGCGCTGAATCCCCAGTAAGCCGCCGTATAATCCGAATTCAGCAGGTATTTATCACCCGCCCAATAACCGATCACGGAGGAGAATCCCTGCATCATCACGGAACTGTAGATCAGGTTGCCCCTCCAGGTGTCGTAGGCGAAGTCGGTGCTGCCCGTGTAGCCCAGCTCTGCCGAGGTCAGCATGAAGTTGGGATCGAAATTAGTCTGGTTATAGGACGAAGGATCGGTGTTGATCTTCGTGTAATTCTTCGTACACCCCGCATTCAGAAGAGCGATCAGCGAAAAAAGCCCGGTGTATTTTATCAATGACTTATTCATGGTAAATAGAATTAAATTTATAATGGATCAGAATTTGAAATTCAGGTTCACGCCGTAAGTCTTCGACGGCGGAACACCGGCCAATTCCAAGCCCTGCGCATTAGCTGTAAAGGCGGCTTCGGGGTCGATATTATCCGTCCGCTTCATCAGGTAGAACAGGTTGCGCCCGACCAGGCTGATCGTCGCTCCTTGTATGGCGTTGTGAAATAATTTTGCGGGCAGCGAATAGCTCAGACTGACCTGCCGGAGCTTGATAAAGCTGGCATCCTGTACGAAAAGCCGGGAAACGTTGTTCTCGAGCGTGGAGTAATAGGTAGCCGCATTGATGGGATTCGTAGCCGTGCCAAAATTGCCTTCCCTGTTCACCAGGGTAGCTTTATGCAGCCCGAAGAGATAACCGTAGAAATCAGTAGCCGAGAAGATCCGGCCGCCGAACTTGCCGTCGATCAGGAAGGACACGCCCAGTCTCTTATAGCTGAATTCATTCGTCCATCCGCCATTCCATTTGGCATAAGCCGATCCGAACGCTTTCAACAAACCCTGTACGGGGATATTCGTGTTGGGGTCGGTCACGATAGCGCCGTGCGTATCGTATTTATAATCGAAGGCCATCACCTGGTCGGCAGGCAGCCCGACGACGTCCTGGGTGAACCCATTGCCCGTGCGGGAAGTACCTACGGCCAGCGAAGAGGCGCCCGCGGCCAGCGCGATCACCTTGTTATTGTTAAGCGCGGCGTTCACCGTGCTCGTCCAGCCGAAATCCTGGCCTTTGATAATGTTCCCGGACACCAGCATTTCAAATCCTTTGTTCTGCAGTTCCCCGATATTGAGCACCGCGCCGACATAGCCCGATGTAATGGAGGCCGGGGCGGGCAATATTTCGTTAATAGACTTCTTGTCATAATAGGTCAGATCCAGGCTCAGCCTGTTCTTCAGGAACTTCAGTTCCGTTCCGACCTCGAACTCCTTGGCTTCGGAGGCTCGCAGGGTGCTGTTCGGCACGCTTGTGTTGGAGATCATACCGAGCGGCAGTGCATTCAAGGTCGCCGAATTAAATGTGTAACTCAACTGGGTCTGGTAAGGAGTCGTCGCTTGTCCGAGCACGGCGTAACCCGCACGCAGCTTGCCAAAGCTGAGCCAGTCCGGCTTGACCACTTCGGAGAACACGAAAGAGCCGCTCACCGAAGGATAGAATAAATTCAGCTTATTGTTCTTGCCCGGGGTGGCCAGCGTCGAGAACCAGTCGCTACGCAGCGAACCATTCAGGTAAAGTAGTCCCTTAT
>OLLP01000766.1_pt1 | contig 11709 bp, 5 predicted proteins | sample 1604561 | NCBI WGS metagenome assembly OLLP01 (sample SAMEA104055722, study PRJEB20765) | soil metagenome | isolation source: soil | reverse complement strand
CATGAGCGCCGTCCGGAACGAAGGCGCCCAGGAGGGAGACGATGCGATCCGCGTCCTCTCTGCCGATGGGCTGGAAGTCATCATCGATATGACCGTCCTTTACAAGGTCATTCCTTCTTCCGCCCCGAATATCTTACGCGAGACGGGGATCGATTATACCGATAAGATCGTACGCCCGCTCACCCGTACCAAGGTGCGCGATAACGCCGTCTATTATGACGCCGTATCGCTCTATTCCACGAAAAGGGACGAATTTCAGACCCGTATCGTCAACTCCATCGAACAAGAATTTCATAAGCGCGGATTATTGCTGGAGCAATTGCTGATCCGTAATATCGCCTTGCCGCAGGCGGTCAAGACCAGCATCGAGCAAAAGATCTCCGCCGAGCAGGACGCACAAAAAATGCAGTTCGTCCTTCAGAAAGAGCGGCAGGAAGCCGATCGCAAGCGCGTAGAGGCCCAGGGTATCGCAGATTACCAGCGCATCATCAGCGCCAGCCTCACCGACAGGCAATTACAGTACGAAAGCATCAAGGCCCAGCTCGAGATCGCCAAATCGCCGAATGCGAAGGTGATCATCATGGGCAAAGGCAACTCGCCGGTCATCCTGGATGCGAAGGGGCAGTAACGGGCATTTGAGATGCGATCAATTGCAGCAGCTTCCGTTTCTTTTCCGGCCATTCCTCGTCGATGATGCTGAAGACTACGGTATCGCGCCGCGAGCCGTCGTTGCGGATGGCATGTTTGCGCAATACGCCTTCCTTCACCCCGCCGATCTTTTCCACGGCCCGCTGCGAACGTATATTCTGATGGGCGACCTTGAATTCCACGCGGTTAAATTTCAGGGTCTCGAAAATGTATTGCAGCAATAATAGTTTACATTCCTTATTATAAACCATTCCCCAGACGGAAGGGATATACCAGGTATGACCGATCTCCAGCCGTCTTTCTTTCGGTTCGATCATAAAAGTGCGGGTCATGCCAATGACGGCGCCGTCGCTCACGCTACGGATGACAAAAGCCTGGTTGCCCGTCTCCGGCGGGCGCATCGCCAAAGAAAAATAATCGTCGAATTGCAGATCGAAATGATCGTCGATGAGAAGGGTCTTGGTAAACTCCCAGATCCGTTCGTCCCTGGCCAACGGCCGGAGGATCTCTTTATCCGAGAGCAGGAGAGGCTGAAGGTAGACCGATTGGCCACGGAGCGCTGCCGGATCGAAGCTGATCATGTTTGGGTTTTATGACAAACATACGAACACCTGTACTATTCAACTAGTCCGGCCTGAATAAATGTGGTAGTCCGCCGCCCTTACATGATCATGATCTTCCCCGACTCGAGGAAGGGATGTTGGCCGTCGGAGATGCGGTAGATATATATACCTTTTGTCCATCCGGAAGTATTGATGTCGAAATAACTGCTGTTGACCAGGTAAGATCCCATCAAGCGACCGCTGGCATCGAAGAAGTTGACCGTCATCGGTTGGCGTGGGTCGGTATTCTGAGAAAGGTGAAGCGTTCCGCCCATGGTCAGTACACTGGGCTTGAGAGCAAGCGAGATCCTATCGCTCATATTCACGGCAACCACCGGCGAATAAAAGGCATCCCCGTTCTTCAGGACTACCTGGAGGCGGTAATAACTGACGGTTCCTTGCGGGGCATCGTCCCGGTCGTCATAAGCCTCTGCTGCGCCGTTTCCATTGCGGGCGACGATCTCATGCAGCGGGTCGAAATGGGCGGGATTGAGCTCGGTAGAACGTTCCAGCACAAAATGATCGGTATTGAACTCGCTTTGCAGTTGCCAGTGAATGGCGACCCGGCGGCTTGTGCGATCGTCATTACCATCGAAATATGCGGAAAAATAGGGTGTTCCCTGAGCCTGTGTGGACGGTAACGCTCCCGGACCGGTAACCCCTTGCGCCTGGGCGGCATGCGCTACCGTGTCTTCAGGTCCCCCGGTTGGTGTTTGGGCAATTGACCGTCCTGCGAGGGAGAGGCAAAGGGCCAGCATGGGAAGGCATCTCTTTTTCATACATCACTTTTTAGTCTGATAGGGCTAGTGCAATTCCGGTGCCCCACCCGATAGACCCTATTTCTGTCCCCCGTGCCAAACCCGGTTTTACACTCCAAAAACGGGGATTTCCCTGATATAAAATAGAGAAGTGTGGAAAAAATTCCACACTTCTCTATTTTAAAAAAAACCAGCAAATTAGACCTTAAAAAAAATAATAGCCCCTGTTTTTCAGCTTAGTTGTCGCGGAGCCACAGTTTTACTATAGAATTCGTGATCTCGATCAATTCGCCGAAGGAATCGGGCTTTCGAAGGAAACAACTGGCACCCAATTCGTAGGAAGCTTTACGATCCTGGACGAGGGTGGATGTCGTTAGCACGATGACGGGAATTTGGCCGAATTTCTTATTGCCCCTGATCTCCTTGAGCGCCTGGAGCCCTAGCATACCAGGCATATTCAAATCCAGGAGGATCAGAGCGGGGTAATCGGATCCCTCGGAATATAGATTCTCCATCAATGTTTCGGCATTCTCTATAAAAACATAATCGATCGCAGGGCTGTTCTCGAGAAAGGCATCCAGGATGATCTGCCGGTCATCCGGATCATCATCGACGATAAAAATCAAATTCTGTAAATTGTCTTTCATAAAAATAATTGAGCTGAACAATAAAGCCGGGCTATAGTTGCTGAAAGGGTCCCAAAATTATTAATTTACATTTAATTAGATATTTTCTTTCCGACATTAAAATAGGATTAAGGGTAAATTCCTTCAGTGTAATACTAGAACCTTGCCAATAATAAAATTAAATCGATAGCAACTATGGGAACTGTTAAAGCCACAAAAAAAACGCCTGTCAACGGGTTATCCTCCCGGGGCGGTTCCTCCTCACGATCCAAAAATGAGCCCGGTTATGGAGCGGGTACCCTTCCCGCGACGGAAAAAGGGAAGAAGAACGGCAATGGCCGGGCGACATCCGCGCCCACCGGAGCGGCGGCTGAAGAATGGGTGCTCGACAGCAAAGACCTCCTTTGGGTATTAACGGAAGTGAGAAACGGTAATTTCAGTGTACGCATGCCGATCGACCAGGTGGGCGTGCGGGGAAAGATCTGCGATACGCTCAACGAGATCATTTCGCTGAATGAAGAAATGATGAAGGAATTCACCAAAGCGGGGAATACCGTGGGCAAACAGGGGAAGCTTACCCAGCGTATCGAAGTGCCAAACGCAAAGGGTTCCTGGAGCACCGGTGTGGATTCGCTCAATACGTTGGTCTCCGACCTTGTGCATCCGATCATCGAGATCGCGCATGTGATCAGCTCGGTGGCCAAGGGCAATCTCTCGCAGGAAATGCCGCTGGAGATCGGCGGCCACACCCTACAGGGAGAGTTCGCGCGTATCGCCAAGGAGGTAAACGATATGGTGAAGCAGCTGAACCTCTTCTCCATGGAGGTCACGCGGGTGGCGCGTGAAGTTGGTTCTGAAGGGAAGCTGGGGGGGCAGGCCAAAGTTAAAGGCGTGGGTGGGGTATGGAAAGATCTAACCGACTCGGTGAACCAAATGGGGAGCAATCTAACCGCCCAGGTGCGTAATATCGCGGAAGTAACGACGGCGGTGGCCAAGGGTGACCTTTCCAAAAAGATCACGGTGGACGTAAAAGGAGAGATATTGGAATTGAAGAATACGATCAATACGATGGTGGATCAGCTCAACTCCTTCTCGTCGGAAGTGACGCGTGTGGCGCTGGAAGTAGGTACTGAAGGAAAGCTCGGCGGGCAGGCCCAGGTAAAGGGGGTAGCCGGCACCTGGAAGGATCTTACCGATTCCGTGAACCAGATGGCCTCCAACCTGACGGGCCAGGTGCGTAATATCGCGGAAGTAACGACGGCGGTGGCCAAGGGCGACCTGTCGCGTAAGATCACGGTGGACGTGCGCGGGGAGATATTGGAATTAAAGAATACGATCAATACGATGGTGGATCAGCTCAATTCTTTCTCGTCGGAAGTGACGCGCGTGGCGTTGGAGGTCGGTTCGGAGGGCAAGCTCGGCGGCCAGGCCAAGGTAAAAGGCGTAGGGGGTGTATGGAAGGATCTTACCGATTCCGTGAACCAGATGGCCTCCAACCTGACGGGCCAGGTGCGTAATATCGCAGAAGTGACGACGGCTGTGGCCAAGGGCGACCTGTCGCGTAAGATCACGGTGGATGTGCGCGGGGAGATATTGGAATTAAAGAATACGATCAATACGATGGTGGATCAGCTCAACTCCTTCTCGTCGGAAGTGACGCGCGTGGCGCTGGAAGTGGGTACCGAAGGAAAGCTGGGCGGGCAGGCGCAGGTGAAGGGCGTAGCCGGGACCTGGAAGGATCTGACCGACTCGGTGAATGGGATGGCGGGTAATCTGACCGGGCAGGTGCGTAATATCGCGGAAGTGACGACAGCGGTGGCCAAGGGAGATCTGTCGCGTAAGATCACGGTGGACGTAAAAGGGGAGATATTGGAATTGAAGAATACGATCAATACGATGGTGGATCAGCTCAACTCTTTTGGTTCGGAAGTGACGCGCGTGGCGCGCGAGGTCGGTTCGGAAGGAAAGCTGGGCGGCCAGGCCGACGTGCCGGGGGTAGGAGGAACCTGGAAGGATCTGACCGACTCGGTGAACAAGATGGCCTCCAACCTGACCTCGCAGGTGCGTAATATTGCGGAAGTGACGACGGCGGTGGCAACGGGTGACCTTTCGCGAAAGATCGACGTGGACGTGAAGGGGGAGATATTGGAATTAAAGAATACGATCAATACCATGGTCGACCAGCTTCGGGGGTTTGCGTCGGAAGTGACGCGCGTGGCGCGAGAGGTCGGTTCGGAGGGCAAGCTCGGCGGCCAGGCCACTGTAGAAGGCGTAGGTGGCGTATGGAAAGACCTGACCGACTCGGTGAACGGAATGGCCTCGAACCTGACGGGCCAGGTGCGTAATATCGCGGAAGTGACGACGGCGGTGGCCAAGGGCGACCTGTCGCGTAAGATCACTGTGGACGTAAAAGGGGAAATACTGGAACTTAAAAATACGATCAATACGATGGTGGATCAGCTCAACTCCTTCGCCTCGGAAGTAACGCGTGTGGCGCGTGAGGTCGGTTCGGAAGGAAAGCTGGGCGGCCAGGCCGATGTGCCGGGCGTGGGAGGAACCTGGAAGGATCTGGCCGACTCCGTAAATAAAATGGCTTCCAACCTGACCTCGCAGGTGCGCAATATTGCCGAGGTGACGACGGCGGTGGCCAATGGCGACCTGTCGCGTAAGATCACGGTGGACGTGCAAGGGGAAATACTGGAACTTAAAAATACGATCAATACCCTGGTGGATCAGCTTCGGGGATTTGCGTCGGAAGTAACGCGCGTGGCGCGCGAGGTGGGTACGGACGGGAAACTGGGCGGGCAGGCCTTTGTGCCAGGCGTCGCCGGAACCTGGAAGGATTTGACCGACTCGGTGAACCAGATGGCGGGTAACCTGACGGCGCAGGTGCGTAATATCGCGGAGGTCGCCATCGCGGTGGCCAACGGAGATATGTCGAAAAAGATCACGGTGGATGTCCGGGGTGAGATCCTGCAGTTGAAAGAAACGCTCAATACGATGGTGGATCAGCTTCGGGGGTTTGCGTCGGAAGTGACGCGCGTGGCGCGTGAGGTGGGTACCGACGGGAAACTGGGCGGACAGGCCTTTGTGCCGGGCGTCGCCGGGACCTGGAAGGATCTTACCGACTCGGTGAACCAGATGACGGGTAACCTGACAGCCCAGGTGCGTAATATCGCCGAAGTGACCAAGGCGGTCGCCAGCGGCGACCTTTCGAAGACCGTGGCCATCGACGTGAAAGGAGAGATCCTCGATCTGAAGAATACGATCAATACGATGGTGGAGCAATTGAACTCTTTCGCCTTTGAAGTAACGCGTGTGGCGCGTGAGGTCGGTACGGAAGGCAAGCTGGGAGGGCAGGCCGAAGTAAGGGGCGTGGCGGGGACCTGGAAAGACCTTACCGACAGCGTGAACATGATGGCCTCCAACCTCACCAACCAGGTGCGCGGGATCGCCAAAGTGGTCACCGCCGCGGCGACCGGTAATCTCAAACAAAAATTATCGATCGTATCACGGGGCGAGGTTGCCCAACTAACGGATACGATCAACGAAATGATCGATACCCTGGCGCTGTTCGCCGACCAGGTGACGACCGTGGCGCGTGAAGTGGGCGTTGAAGGCAGGCTGGGAGGGCAGGCCAGCGTACCCGGCGCATCTGGTATCTGGAAGAACCTTACGGAGAACGTGAACCAGCTCGCGCAAAATCTTACCACCCAGGTGCGTTCCATTTCGGAAGTGGCGTCCGCGGTGACTAAAGGAGACCTTACCCGAACCATCCGCGTAGAGGCGAAGGGCGAGGTGGAAGCCCTGAAGGATACGATCAACCAGATGATCGCCAATCTGAAAGAAACGACCCTGCGCAACCAGGAACAGGATTGGCTCAAGTCCAACCTGGCCAAATTCACGCAGATGCTGCAGGGGCAGAAAGATCTGAAGACGGTTACCCAGCGTATCCTTTCCGAGCTGGCGCAGGTGGTAACGGCTCATTACGGCGCCTTCTACATCCTCCATCAGAACGAGGATACGGGGATGGTGAAGCTGAACCTTTTTGCTGCCTATGGTTACCGTTCGGAGAAGAATATACCCATTGAATTCGCCATCGGCGAGGGGCTGGTCGGGCAGGTGGCCTTTGAAAAAGAGCGTATTATCCTGTCCAATGTGCCGTCCAATTATATCAAGATCAGCTCGGGGCTGGGGAGAGCCAAACCAGCCAATCTCATCATCCTGCCGGTGCTGTTCGAAAATAAGGTCAAGGCGGTCATCGAGCTGGCTTCGCTGGATGCATTTAGCGAAACGCACCTGGACTTCCTTAGCCAGTTGACGGAAAGTATCGGTATCGTGCTGAACACGATCGAGGCCAATACGAGAACGGAAGAACTGCTCGCCCAATCGCAATCGCTGGCGGGAGAGCTGAAGATACAGCAGGAAGAATTGCGCCGGACCAACGACGAGTTGCAGGACAAGGCCCTGCTGCTCGTCAAGCAGAAGAACGAAGTGGAAGCGAAGAATAAAGAGGTCGAAGAAGCGCGTCGCTCGCTGGAGGAAAAGGCGGAGCAGCTGACCCTTACCTCCAAATACAAATCGGAGTTCCTGGCCAATATGTCGCATGAACTGCGCACGCCGCTGAACAGTCTGCTCATCCTTGCCCAGCAGTTGTACGAGAATGCGGAGGGCAATCTCTCGGACAAGCAGATACGCTATGCCAAGACGATCCACTCCTGCGGGGATGACCTGATCCAGCTCATCAACGATATCCTCGATCTTTCCAAGATCGAGTCCGGGTTCATTTCCGCCAATATTTCCCCGGTGCGGTTTGGCGAGATCGCCGCTTTTGTAGAGACTACCTTCAAGCCCATATCCGAGGCCAGGCATCTGCGTTTCACGATCGAGACCGACGCCCGTCTGCCGCAGACCATGGAAACAGACCTGCAGCGGCTCAATCAGATCCTCAAGAACCTGTTGTCCAATTCCTTTAAGTTCACTGAAAAGGGCGAAGTGAAGCTGCGTATTTACGAGGCCGACAAGAACTGGAAGCAAGGGAATAGTATGGCGCTCGACAGCGCGAAAAAGGTCGTGGCCTTTGCGATCAGCGACACGGGGATCGGTATCCCGCAGGAAAAACAAAACATCATCTTCGAGGCCTTCCAGCAGGCCGAGGGTTCCACCAGCCGTAAGTACGGCGGAACGGGCCTGGGGCTGTCCATCAGCCGCGGTCTGGCCGAATTGCTCGGGGGCACCATCGAGCTGGAAAGCCATCCTTCGAGGGGCAGTACGTTTACCTTATTCCTGCCCGTAGACAACGTGACCGGCGTCCTGTCCCGGGAAACCTCCGGTAACCTCAGTGCTTACCGGCAGCTTCAGCTCGGGGGCGATAGCGGGGAGATCGAGACCCTCCTCAACAGCCTGCGCGTCACCAACGAGGGATCCGATGGCGTTAAGCTGAATATCGTCAATGAGATGATCAATGAAGCGGGCGACGACCGGACGGCGGTACAGCCCAACGATAAGATCGTGCTTATCGTGGAGGACGATCTCCGGTTTGGCAAGATCATCATCGAAAAGGCGCATGAATTCAATCTCAAGGCGATCGTGGCTACCAATTATCTAGAAGTGTTCGACTTTATCAACCGTTTTACGCCTATCGCCATCACCCTGGACGTCAAGCTGCCGGACACCAGCGGATGGAAAGTATTGGATCTGCTGCGTAACGATCTCAACTACCGGCATATCCCGATCCACCTTATATCGGGCGAAGAGAACAGGTCGCTGGCCTTGAAGCGGGGGGCACGGAGCTTCCTGCTCAAGCCGCTGGAGAACGAGCTGCTCAACGAGTTGTTTACGGATATCCAGTCCTTCAATCTCAAGGAGACTAAGAAGATCCTGGTGGTGGAGGACAACGAGCTCGACTCGTCGCAGATCAGCAAGATGCTGAAAAGTGACAATATGGAAGTCATCATCGCCGCGACGGGCAGGAAAGCCCTGGAAATGGTCGATATAAAGGATTTCGATTGCATCATCCTGGACTATACGCTTCCCGATATCTCGGGGGTGGACCTGGTCACCCGGGTGAACGAGAACAAGAGCAAGCTGACGCCCATCATCGTCTATTCCGCGAAGGATTTCGATAAAAAAGAACTGAATCACCTGAACCGCGGCGCCAACAGCATCCTGCTCAAAGGCGTCAATTCGCTGGAGCATTTGCTGGAAGAGACCGTCCTGCAGTTACATATCAATCATAAGGAACTGGCGCCCGAAAAAAGACGGGTGATCGAAAATATCCGGATGAAGGACGATATACTCACGGGAAAGAACGTCCTCGTCGTGGATGATGACGTGCGTAACCTCTTTGCCCTTACCACGGTGTTCGAGCGCTACAACATGAATGTGATCACGGCTGAGAGCGGTAAGGAAGCCATTAGTATCATCAATGACGAGCGTCAGCGCGTCGATATGGTGCTGATGGATATCATGATGCCGGAGATGGACGGGTATGAGACGACACAAAAGATCAGGCGGGAACATAAGAACAGTACTTTGCCGATCATCGCGGTGACGGCCAAGGCCATGAAGGGCGACCGTCAGAAATGCGTCGAGGCCGGGGCTTCGGACTATATCACCAAACCGTTGAAGATCGATCAACTATTATCCCTGATGCGGGTATGGTTCTATAAATAAAATATCAGCCGATGCAGCCAAAGATACTATTGGTGGACGATCGAGAGGATAACCTGCTCTCCATGGAAACGGTGCTGGAGTCTGACGGCTTTAAGGTCGTTAAGGCTTCCTCCGGGCGGCAGGTATTGAAGATATTGCTGTCGGACTTTGACTTTGCGTTGATCCTCATGGACGTGCAGATGCCCAACCTGAACGGGTTCGAGACGGCGTCGCTGATCTACGAGCGGGAAAGGCTGCGGCATATTCCTATCATCTTCATCACCGCTAACAGTTTTGGCGAGGAAAATGTCTTTAAAGGATACCGGGCCGGGGCAGTCGACTATATCTATAAGCCCGTCAACCCGGATCTGCTCAAGGCCAAGGTGGCTGTATTCGTGGAACTTTATAAAAAGAACCAGCAGTTGATCGCGCAGGAGCAGAAACTGGTCACGATCAACAGGAGCCTGGAGGTGGAGATCAATGAACGGATCGCCTCGGAGGAAAAAGTGACCCAGCTCAACCGGCAGTTGCTGGAAAACATAGCCCGTTTGGAGACGGCGAATAAAGACCTCGATTTCTTCGCCTTTATGGCCTCGCACGACCTGCAGGCCCCTCTCCGGAAGATCAGGATGTTCAGCGACCGGCTGCTGCTAAATAGCAAGGAGACGCTTAGCACGGACGCCCAGCTCTATCTTTCCCGGATCCAGGAAGTATCCAAAAGGATGCAAGATCTGATCAACGACATTCTGCGCTTCTCCAAGATATCGATGGAAAAAGAGGAGCCTGAAGAGGTCGATCTGAATACGATCCTGGGCGAGGTGCTGTCCGAAATGGAAGGGGTGATCAGGGAAAAACAGGCCGAGGTCATCGTTGATCTGCTACCCGCGCTGCCGGTGAATGCCGTGCTCATGGGGCCCTTGTTCTCCAACCTGATCAACAATGCGCTGAAATACAGCCGGAAGAAAGTACCCCCCGTGGTACGGATCCGGTCGGACATTACCACGGTCGCTACCGGGTCGAACGGGTCGGCGATCGAGACGAAATATTGCCGGATCTATGTCGAGGACAATGGTATCGGATTCGACCAGAAATATGCGGAGCAGATATTCGATATGTTCCGAAGATTGCATCCCAGCGCGGAATACGAGGGTACCGGTATCGGCCTGGCCCTTTGCAAAAAGATCGTCGAAAAACACAAAGGTTTCATATCCGCCAGGGGCCGGCCGGACGAAGGTTCCGTTTTTATATTATCCTTACCTTTAAGCGCCTCTAAAAAAGAAGTGTAATCTATGCTGGCTCCTCTCTTGCAAACGCGTATACTGATCATAGAAGACGATGAAGACGACTTTCTCATCATCCAGGCTTGTATCCGGGATATTCCGGGCAGGCGGTTCATCATCGATTGGTGTTATAAATACGACGAGGCCATGGATCATATCCGGAATGCCCGGTATGATATTTATTTCGTGGATTATCTCCTGGGGGAGAAGACGGGGCTCGATCTGCTAAAGGACGCCATCCATTCGGGCTGTGAAGACCCGCTGATCTTGTTAACGGGTATAGGAAACCGGGAAGTGGACGTGCAGGCGATGACGATCGGAGCGGTGGATTACCTGGTCAAGTCGGAGATCAACACCGAGAAGTTGGAACGCTGTATCCGCTATGCGCTGGAAAGGAGCGCTTATATCGGCGCCCTGAAGGCCAATGAGCGTAAATTCCATAGCATTTTCGAGAAATCCAAGGATGCCGTCTTCCTGGCCGACGAGAATCTGGTCTTCAGGGACGTGAATGACGCCACCTGCGAGCTCTTTTCATACAGCAAGGAAGACCTGCTGAAGACAAGCCTGATGGCCCTGTTCGCCCGGGAAGGGACGGCCGCGCTCCTGGAAGGCAAGCTAAAGGCCGACGGAGAGGTGGAAGACGAGGAAGTGGAACTGCTGAACCGAAAAAAGGAAAAACGGAACTGTATCCTGTCCATTTCCCGCGAATTCAACCCCGATGGGGGTGCCTATATGCAGGGGATCATCCATGACATCACGAACCTGAAGCGGATCGAGCGGGCGACCTTCCAGATCGAAAAACTGCGATCCACGGCTACTTTGCTGCGTACCCTGGCCCATGAGGTACGAAATCCCCTGACCAATATCAACCTGTCGATAGAGCAGTTGAAGCCGGATCATACCGAAGGGGAGGCGGCTATCTACCTGGATATCATCACGCGAAATTGCGGGCGGATCGACGCCCTGATCTCGGAATTACTGGATCTTTCACGCCCGGTGGAGATATCCCTTCAGCGCCATGCGCTGCAGTCGATCATGGATAATACCCTGGCGGCCGCCGCTGATCGGATAGCGCTCAATAGCATCCGGCTGGAACTGGAATATCCCGAGCAGCCTGCCCGGGTGATGGCGGACGCCGAGA
>OLLP01000555.1_pt1 | contig 11720 bp, 10 predicted proteins | sample 1604561 | NCBI WGS metagenome assembly OLLP01 (sample SAMEA104055722, study PRJEB20765) | soil metagenome | isolation source: soil | reverse complement strand
CCATATCTCCGATGGGCCGTTATGTTGTATCTCGGCAAGCCTGCCGCTTACCACGATCACCTGGTTGAGGTATTTCTGATCAGCCGCACGCTCGTCCCGCTGGTATTGCGTGAACAGCGAGTCCGCCGGGATAGAAAAAGCCACTGCCGCATCCCCGGCGCTCCGGTGAGGCTTGTTGTACAAATAATACCCCCATGCTCCCAGAACTAAAAGAAATAAAAGTATCCCTAACCAAAAAAAAGTCCTTCTTTTCAGCGTCATGCTCAGCAATTGATTGTTTGTCACCAGATCCGGCGCGTAATACCCAGATTTAGGCCAGCGCTCAAAATGGATAAGCTTCCCGTGCCAATGCCCGAGAGCGGGATCCTCAAATAGGGTTCTATCCTGAGGTTGCCTATTTTACCCAATTTTTGTTCATATCCAAAACTCAAATCAATTATGGAGAACAGGTAATGATAGGGATTTGTATACGTGGACGACTTATTCACCATTCCATAATTGCTTGCAATCTGATAAGCATACCATTCTTTGGACATGAGATAAGTGGAAAGGCCGGCCGTTGCGAACAACGTGCGTTGTTTTCCCCCAAACAGATTGTATCGAAGATTAAGAGGTATCTCCACCATATTGCAGTCGCCGTTCACGGTCCGGAGATCGTAATAAGGATTCTGGAGCGCAGGCACCTTTTCCGTGTTGAAGTAATGGCCATCGGTGAAATATTTTTTCTTGTCCAGGTAGACGCCGGTTTCAAGGCTGAACTTCGAATTGAACGTATAGCCGGCTAAGATCCCGTAAGTCGTTCCCACCGACTTAACTGCCTGGAAATCGATCGTGCTCAGGTCGGGCGCTCCGAGGATACCCACATAAATGGAATGTTTGCGCGGCTTACTGTTGGCTGTCAGCTTCTTTTGCTGAGAGGGGTCGATCACCCTGGCCGCACCTGGCGTCTTTTGCCATTTAGATCTGATATCCGCGCTCACGGAAATATCGCCCTTCGTCAGTCTTCCCGGGCTGGCCACCCTGCTGTATTGAGCATCACGGGAGATCATTGCTGATACCGGTGTAATGTCCGGCGTTGATCCCGGTGCAATTTTAGACAGTGATCCCGGTGTGATTTCCGGTTTGGTTCCTCCATAGATTGCCCGGAAGGCTGGGCGCTTTGTATTGCTGCCAATCCGATCCGGTGTATTGCTGCCTGCCCGATCCGATCCGGTTACGCTCCCTGATCCCGCGGGGATGAGAATTTCCTTCGCCATTGTTGTCCTCGCTGTTTTCCCCGACATTGCGTTCCCGCCACTGCTGGCCGACACAGGCGACTTTAGGCCTGTAATGCTCTTATTATGGTCATTCGCGTTATGCTCCTCCGCGCCGGCCATATTATCCCCGGGCACAGCTTTTGCATCTAAATTATTTTGTTGACCCGTGACTTGGTCTTTTTGTATAGAGTCATTATTTTGTTGTTCCTGATTTTGATTTTGCAGTTGCCGGCTGGCCATCGTCTTGGACCCCGCATGAGGGCTCTGCCAGGCGTAATAGCCTATTCCGCCTGCAAGAAGGGGCAGGAATAGCCATAGAATACGCTTTCGTCTGCGTTTGTTATCCTTGTTTTTGACCTGAGGGGAGGTCAGGGAAGGATCAGCTGCTTCCAGGGCGCCCGACAATTTTCCCCAATCAGAACTGTCCGTTCTGAGGGGGTATTGATCCGAGGCCTGCCGAAACAGGTCGTCCATATTGTTCCCATTTATGTTTGCCATAAGACAGTTTCTACGTTTTCGGCTACCAATGCCTTTTGCAAATGAGCTCGGGCTTTGGAGAGGTTTGATTTTGAAGTACCGGTCGTGATACCCAGCATTTTTGCAATCTCCGGATGAGAATATCCCTCAATCACGTGCAGATTGAAGACAAGCCGGTAAGCCGGCGGCAATTCCTTGACCAGAGATATTAATTCTTTGTATAACAATGAGTTATCAGACAATTGACGATCATCCGCGTGTTCCCATACATGCTCGGGGATGGGATAGTTTTGGTGATTGTTCATTTCCCGTCTCATATAATCGATGGCCGCATTGATAATCACCCTGCGGATCCAGCCCATTAGCAACATTTCCACTTTTTCCTGATCCCTGACCTCGAAACGGGAAAAATTCCTGAACATCTTCAGATATCCGTCGTGAACGACCTCCACGGCCTGTTCATAGGTATTTACATAGCGAAAGGCGATCTTAAGGCATAGGCCATAAAATTTGTCGTACAGGAGCTGCTGACAATGACGATCCTGAACTGCACAACCTTCGATGATATGAAGCAATTTTTCCAAATTATCCACCTGCCCTAAATGAATGAATTTTAACAATATCAAACGCCTGATTCTGCTTAGGGGTTGCCTATAGCAGGACGTTCAGGATGTTCTTCCCGCGTCTATTATAAAAGTACTCTGGTTTTACGAGATTTCTATTCTTTGCCACTTTGTTGCAAAAAATCCGGCAAAGGCCCGTGCGGGCAGGCATACAATAGGCGGGTGGTAACCAATAGTTGGCCGATATGCCGCTGCACGTGCTCGGCGGCATGTACCAGCAAACCCAATACGGTAGAGGGCAGTTGTGCCCGTCCCACTCCCCGGGTCTCTGTCAGCAACGACTCCGGCGTAGCCCGTAATTGATCCAGGGCCAGATCAACTTGGAGGGCAAACCGGTCGAACAATTCCCCGGTCGACAACGGATCGCTCTCCCCGGATACCGCGTTTTGGTCTCCGAAGACGGCGTTGCCCCCCACAGCCATCGATTTCCCTTCGCCAGCCAGCGCGCTTAACTGTTCATCGCTAAGCCTTTCGCCCCGGGCGTAGGTAAACAACCGCTCCAGCACTCCTGTAAGGTGCTGTAAGTGGAACCCGGGCGATGCGAGCCCGGCCGGACGATCCCAAAGCCGTTCTTGCGGGAACCCCTCGATCAATTCCTTTGCTTCTTCCCTCGCCTGTAACAAGGCATGCGCTACAGGTTGAAGAAAGGGTGACAAACCGGGCAAAGGCCCGCGCAACCAGACTTCCGGGATGATCTTCTTTTCCATGCCCATAAAAGATAATTAACTGGTACAAATTAGCAAATTTTTCCCCCCGGCTTCGCTATAATGGTTTATCCGTTATTTTTGAAGGATAAAGCCCCTTTACATGACCGCCGACAAAAAAAAGACCGTGTTTATCTCAGGAAGCGCCTACGGATATGGCAGACTAGGAAGCGCAGGCAAATTCTTTATCAGGGATCTCGCCAGGGCCCTGGTGAAAAATGATTTTAAGATCGTTTCGGGGCACGGGCTCGGGGTAGGCACGCATGTCTTGGACGGTGTGCTGGAAGAGATCTACAACAGAAAAAAAGAAAGGATCGCCGACCGGCTTCAGGTTTTTCCTTTCCCATCCGAGCCCTATACGGAAAAAGTTAGTCATTCTTACCGTGAGGATATGATCTCCCGGGCAGGTATTGCCATTTTTCTCTTTGGCAACAAGCTCCAGGATATCGCCGTAAAAGAGGCCGACGGCCTGCTAAAAGAATTCGAAATAGCAAGATCTCATAAGGTGGTATTGATCCCCGTAGGCGCGACCGGCTATGCATCTGAAAAATTATGGAAAAGAGTAGTTGCCGATTACGATGACTATTTCGGGACCAGGGAAAAATTCAATCTGTTCGAACAGCTCGGAGACCCATCCACCGACCCTGAAACCCTGATCGATCTTGTCGTCCGTGCCGCCAACTGACCGCATCCGCAACGAAAATCCTCCGACCAAATAAGCCAATACCCCCTACATGAGCCAAAAGAAAAAGGTATATATATGCTTTGACTTCGACCAGGACAAGTCATTGAAGGATCTCCTGATCGCGCAATGCGTGAATAATAATTGCCCCTTCGACATCATCGACACATCGCTGAAAGAGGCGATGCCGGAAAAGGACTGGGAAGATAAAGCTTTTGAAATGATCAAACGAGCGGATACCGTACTGGTGCTGCTTGGACACCTGACCCATCGGGCGCCCGGCGTATTGAAAGAAGTGAAGATGGCCCGTTCGCTGGGAAAAAAGGTCATCCAGCTCATCGGCCACAAAGATCACAAATACAAACGCGTGGCTTGCGGAGGGGTTCTGTACAACTGGACCTGGGAAAATCTTCACAAGCTCTTCCCCTGATCGCCCGGGGAATGATCCTTAGGAATATCCAGCGCAGAAAAAGGATAAAGATTGGCGGCGGGGAAAAAAATTGCCGGGAAAATGTGATTTATATGTAATTTCTTGCCTACTTTGCAAAAAAAAGCCCCATGTAGAAACATCGGGCGCTAACGATTGCTTGCCATATGAAAAAAGGTAGTAATATCTTTTGAGCTGATTTACTCAGCTTTACTAGCTGCCAGCCTTGTCTTAAGCGAAGGACTGACATTTTAAACGAATGAGCCTCTACCGAATGCCTGCTTGACGATTGTTGCCGTATGATCTATCTCATTCTCTATAACAAATTTACGATCCGCCGGGCGACCGTACTAATCAACTTATGGACGGATTTATTATGTCAAAAAACGATTTGCAAGGCCAAAATCCTTTACTAGCCTGACTTTCAGGATAATTTTCGCATTATGGCCAACCGGTTTTCAGATACATTATTTCAGTTGATTCATTCCCTTGAAAAATCCGAAAAAAGGCATTTTAAGCTCTATATCAAAAGAAGCTCCACCAAGGAGGATCTCAAGATCGTCAAGCTTTTCGATGCGCTTGACAAATTGAAGGATTATGACGAAAAGCTCCTGCTGAAAAAACTGCCAGGCATCGAAAAGCCACAACTGTCCAACCTCAAGACCCATCTCTACAAGCAGATACTCGCCAGTCTCCGTCTCCTTAAAAGTGCGGAAAGTATTGATCTCCAATTGAATGAAATGTTCGATTACGCTCATATCCTGTATAAAAAAGGGCTGTTCGTGCAAAGTCTCCGGATCTTGGATCGGGCCAAGGAAACCGCCAAGGCCAACCAGAAATTCAATTTTCTTGCCCAGGTACTCGCATTGGAAAAAAGGATTGAGACCCTCCATATCACGCATAGCATGCAGATGCGTGCGGAACTGCTGTCCGCAGAAGCGCTGGAAGTGAGCGGTCGTATCGATATGGTCGCCCGTCTTTCCAATCTCGCCATGCAATTGTATAGCTGGTATATCCGCAATGGCCATGCGCGCAACGAGAAGGATGAGGTGGTCATCAAGACCTTCCTGGACGCGAATCTTCCCGCAAATGCCCGGGAACAAACGGGTTTTTACGAAAGGCTATACCTCTACCAGATCTATAACTGGTATGCTTTCATACGCCAGGATTTTCTGATGTACTACCGGTATTCGCAAAAATGGGTGGATATTTTCGACGAGCAGCCCCTCATGATCCGCGTGGAGACGGGGCATTATATCAAGGGATTGCATAATCTGCTCAACGCCCATTTTGATCTGCGCAATTATGAGAAATTCAGGATCACCCTGCAAAAATTCGAAGGATTCGCCCAGACCGACCGGGTTAAGCAGAATGATAATTTCCGCATCCAGTCCTTCCTTTATATCACCACCGCAAAGATCAATCAGCATTTTATGCTGGGCACCTTTAAAGAAGGGTTGCTGATGGTGGCCGGCGTCGAGCAGAAGCTGGAAGAATACGATCTGTTCATCGACAGCCACCGCATCCTCGTATTGAATTATAAGATCGCCAATCTCTATTTTGGCAATGGCGACTATGCGGTTTGTATCGATTATTTACAGCGGATCATCAATGACCAGGTGGACATGCGGAACGATCTGCAGTGCTACGCGCGTGTCGTACACCTCATGGCGCATTATGAATTGGGGAATTTCGAGCTGATGGAGTCGTTGACCAAATCGGTCTACCGCTTCATGGCGAAAAAAGAGAACCTCACCCGGGTAGAAGAAGAAATGTTCAAATTCCTGCGCCATACCTTCCACGCTTCAAGGCACACGCTGAAGGCGGAATTCGAAAAATTCCTGCGCAAACTTAAGGAGTTCGAAAACAATCGGTTCGAGACCCGCGCCTTTGCCTACCTGGACATCATTTCCTGGGTAGAGAGCAAGGTCTATCAAAAGCCCATGAGCGAGATCATCCGCGGAAAATACCAAAATAGCCGCAAGAGGCGCTATCCCCAGGCGCCCGCGTCCTTGTGATTCACTTGCGATCCCACGGCGAAATGCTTCGCCGTAGGTCGCGGCGAGATGTCTCCGCAATGCCCAGGCTGCCCCCAAGACGTTCCTTTGCCCTGGAAAAATTTCATGTTTTGCCAATAATCCAGTAAATTAGTAGAATAATAAACCCGATGGATGATCATGAAAACAGCCAATTCATGCCCGGTCGACCATATCCCTGTTAATGAGAACCAGGTCAGGATCACGGCGCTTTTTGTGCTGCTGCTGTCCTCTTCCTGTTTGCTCGTCAGCCATTGGACGATCCCGCTATTCCTGGTCATCGATTTTTACCTGAGGGGTTTCGGGTATGGCGCTTACAGTCCTCTCAACCTGCTAAGCGGCTGGCTCGTGAAGAGATTGTCCATTCCGAACAAAGCCATCGACCGTGCGCCCAAATTGTTCGCCGCCCAGATAGGCTTCTTTTTGTCGGATATCCTGCTGATCGCCGTGGTCGTCGAATTAAGAACGATCGCTTATGCCATAGCCGGTCTTTTGATCCTGTTCTCCTTTCTGGAGTCGGTGTTTTCCTTTTGCGCAGGCTGTCATGTATACTCTCTTTTGAAAAAATTTTTCCCTAATATGATCATAGTCTCCTGAACTAGCCCTGAAAATTCTGCCACGATTCCCGATAAGCTCAGCGACTTTTCCTGCTCATGGTTGGTCTCGTTCGCCGCCCCCGGCAGCAGAAACATTGACCGGTTGATACCGGATCATTTAACGCTGGATATCCTTCTTATCGGGAAGGCCTTTTTTAGTCAGCAGTTGAATTGCAGTGCAGGTGCCCAGATCGACAGTTCCCCAGGCAGAAAGCTTCCATACCAATTTCTTATCAGGCGTCACTTCGAAAGCCTGTACGCTTCCCGGCCATTCTTCCTTTTTCTGGTCACCGCCTATCCAATTGCAGATGATCGTATTCCCATTGGCCAGGCGGTTGGCTGTTTGCGTATTATATAATTTAAATGGCACATCGGCTTGGGTAAGTTCCCATACCGTCTTACCGGATGGATCTACTTCCCGCGTATAGCCCGCTGCATCCCCGGAGATCATCGTATTACCATTCGAGAGCCTGATGGCTGACCAGGGCGATTTAGCCTCCACGGACCACAATTCTTTTCCTTCCAGCGTATACTCTACTACCCTTCCTTCCGACAGCAGGGGAACTACGATCGTGCCTTTGTCTGTAAGTCGTACATGACGAAATTGCCCATGCGTGTTTTTAGTAGTCGTCGGGATCGTAATCTCTTTAAGGATGGTACTGCTGGCCGTATTAATGATCAATACTTTGGCAGGATTTCCGTTCAGCACCATGAGCACGCTGTCCGTGCCAATGGGAACGCAAGAATGGGTTTCTGTACCTGGCGGGCAAACAAATTCCCAGATCAGCTTCTTATCCGGAGTGACGATACCCGCACCTGACATTCGTGCAAAGACGATATTTCCGTTCGGAAGCATGGTGATATCGTCGAATTCCTGATTGACCCCCGGGCTCGGGTGCATGGGGATCGAATAATCCCATACGGGTTTTCCCTTCCGTATGAGGAATATCTTTTGGGCTTCGGGATGCCGCGAATCCCATTCACCGACACTTAAAAAAGAATGGCCTTTGAGTCCCGTATCATCCTGCCGGCGCGTGGGCGTTTGAGACAACAGGGTTCCCATGCCCGATCCCAGACAAAAGACAAGGAGCAGCGATCTGCATTTCGATCTTTTCATGTAGCGTCTATTTTATGGTTGCCGATCATTTTATTTAGCGATTGCTTTTTTCAATCTCAGTACGATCACATCGTGCGAGGGGAGGGTGGCAGAAAAGGGAGCCGATGTCTTTCCGACAGTCTTTTTCTGCCACATGTCGTATAAGCCGTATACGGCCGAATGTGTATCCAGCGTCATATTCGCGACACTGTCCATGATGGATTCCTTTGCCCAATCGAAGGATAATTTTTTTGCGTTGAGCGAGCGGTTGAGGAAACAAACCGCCCAATCGCCGCCCTGTAGTGGCCTTGCCCAGGTCTCCAGGCTGTCCTTATCGGAGTATTTGATCCCTTCGGCGCCCATAGGATCCTGGTCGATGGCGATCAGTTCTTTGTCGGTCAGTATCGACGTGGTTTGCGGGGACATCTTCCGAAGATCGTTACCCGAGATCAGCGGAGCCGCGAGCATGCACCACATCGAGAAATGGGTACGATCCTCCGCCGGAGTCATGCCATTCCCGACTTCGAGCATATCCGGGTCGTTCCAATGGCCCGGTCCGGCATATTTCTGCAATCCGTTCTGCAGGTCGACAATGGTCATCACACCATTGGCGTGCCAGTTGCCATAGCTCTTGATGCCATCATAGATGCCGGTGATATCGCCAGTAGTGCGCCAAAGTTCTCCCACGGGGGCGGCCCATAGCCAGGGTTTGTTATTCCCCCATTCGCATAAGCTGAAGATAATGGGGCGTCCCGCCTTGCGCAGGGCCATGCTCATCGTCGTATAGGCTTCTTTTGCATTGATGCCGTCGGTATTGCACCAGTCGAATTTCAGATAGTCGACTTCCCAGGCGGCATAGTTCCGCGCGTCCTGGTATTCATACCCGCGCGTACCCGGATAGCCTGCGCAGGTCTTCGTGCCCGCACAATTATATAAGCCAAACTTCAACCCTTTCGAATGTACATAATCGGAGACCACCTTTATACCATGGGGAAATTTTTCCGGATCGGCAACCAGGTTACCCTGGGGATCCCTTTCCATCGCCATCCAGGCATCGTCCAGGACGAGATAGATATACCCCGCGTCCTTCATGCCTGAGGATACCATGACATCGGCCATATCCATGACTAATTTCTCGTTGATATGAACGGCGAAAGTATTCCAGCTATTCCACCCCATCGGTGGCGTCATCGCCAAATTTTCGAATTTTTGCGCCCGGAGAAAGAGTGCGCAGGAACAGAACAGCAAACAGGCAAGCGTCATTTTTCGCATGGCAGTAAAGTATTTAAAATGTCGGATCGACAATATTATCGCTTTTTCCAATACCGGCAATCATCCATTTTAAATCATTCCTGCGCATTTTCCTACCTGAAGTCGAACCATAAAGAGCCCTTTACGGAGCCATAGTTCAACTGGATGTTCTTTTGACTTTGCGGGCCGAGCAGATCGGGTTTTTGAAACCGCGTGCCGATGGGGGGAATGGCGGTCATGAATCCGATATTCCCGGAAGGAAAGGCCGGGATCAGTTGCTGGTGTTCGTATTTCGAATGATCGGGCTTGCCTATCTGCAAAAAGACGGACGGATCGTCCGTATAGACGGTGAAAGGCGACTCTTTATTCTCGATGACCACCCAATACAGATCGGCATGATAGCCCTTGAACTCGGGATAATCCCAGGAGGCGCCCGTGATCGTATTATTATAGTCCTTATGCCATACGCCGAAGGCCTGTCCTTTCATCCTGTTCTTCCATACCCGGTATGGCCCGCGCCCGAGCCATTTCATCCCGGTGATCTTTTCTTCCGGATAATCGAACCCAAGACCCATCAGATCGACCCCTGCGGCCTGGGACCAATGTTTGTCATAACCGTATTCATACTCCAGCTTCACCGGTCTGCGGGGAGAAAAGATCCACCTGATACGCAAAAAACTATTTCCTTCATAGACCGGCTCGACGATAAGCGCATCTCCCTGCCTGGATGTCGAAAATACTTTCAGCACGTGATCCACGCCTGTCTGTACCGGTCCGCCGGACAAAGAGATCGAGGTCCGGCTATTCACCACTTTCTGCAAACAGCCGGTCGAAGCATCGAAAAAATACCGGATACCATCCGCTGTCACGACAAAGCTGCCTACCTGCTGGTCGATGGTGATCCCGCCAGGTATAGCGGCGGCATCTCCGTATACCGGTTTTTGAATAGCCTCCGGTTCTTTGACCGGCCAGGTCCAGGTGAACACCTCCCGCCCGTGCGGATCGGTCGCCGTCAGGTAAAGGGCATCGCATTGCCGCCAGATCGCCGGCAAATGCAAGGGAAGGAGCCCTTTTTCACCCGGAGCCAGCGCAAAAGGGGAAGCGGCACCTTTCCCCCTGATCAGGGGTTGTATCGAGGGCTCACCCGGTAAAGGGAACTGTATCAGTTTCCATTTGAACCGGCATTGGGACAGATTAGTATAACTATAACGGTTCTCCACCGCGATCTTTCCGTCAAAATCGGGGGGAATAGCCTTCCGGTCGATCATGATGGGCGACCATAATTCCTTTACGGTAAAATAACTCGCCTCTTTTTCGCGATGAGGCCCCAGGATACCATCCGGCGCGCTATCATTCGCGGTATCCAGCACGCTGTCCTTGTCGGTGCGGAGGATACCGCCGTCGGCAAATACCCATAAGAAGCCTCCGGCCCCATAAGGATGTTTTAGGATCAGGTTCCAATAATCTTCCAGCCCCGCGCCTATCCCCCCATCATAATTCCCATGCATGAACTCGGTCGGGAAAAAGACATCGTGGCCATACAATACGGAATTGACGACATAATTATAATCGGGGTAGTGCCGCGTGTCCGTGCCATTGAACCGCTCCCAGGGATGAATGACCTGGCGATCCTGCGGGTCATAAAGTTTGAACTGGTCGTCGAGGGCTGTATTCCACCCGCCTTCGTTCCCATTATCCCACAATACGATCGAGGGATGATTGACGTCCCGCTCCACCAGTTCCCTGACCAGCTTCTTCCCGATCACGGTATCGTATTTTGCCTGCCAGCCGGTCAGCTCATCCAGCACGAACATGCCCAGGGAATCGCATACATCCAAAAAGTGCTGATCCGGGGGATAGTGTGACATCCTCACGGCATTCATATTCATGTCCTTCATCAGGCTGACGTCGAGAAGGCTGATGCCCTTGCTTAGGGTGCGACCGGATTCGGGCCATTCGCTATGACGGCAGACGCCTTTAAAGATCACCCGCCGGCCATTGACATAAATGCCGTCCTGTCTCCTGAGCTCCATCGTGCGAAAGCCGATCCGTTGGATAACGGTATGTATGGGTGCGCCTTTATCATCCATAAGAGACACTACGAGATTATACAATTGCGGAAACTCCGGGTTCCAGGGAACGATCCCGGCAAAACGGCCCCGTAACGTGATTGGTTGTTCGGCGCTGTCGCTTGCCCGGTTGGTTTGCTGACCGGATTGCTCCGCACTGCCCCTCGCGCTACCGGTTCCAGGGCCGGAAGACAGTGCCTCCCCGATCCTTTTCCCGCCGAGCGTTCTCAATTCGGCGCTAATCCTGTTCCGGGGGCCGGCGCCGGCTGGATAGACATCGACCCGGACGTTCCCGTCGGCTCTGGCATCGATGGCCACGCGATCGATATGCGTTTGGGGAACGATCTCGAGGTATACCGGGCGGAAGATGCCGCCGAATTGCCAAAAATCTGCATGGCGCTCGGCCACATTGATCGAAGCATTCTCCGATCGCTTGCTGACCTTTACCTCCAGCATGTTTTCGCCATCCTTGATCAGATCCGTTATATCGTATTTGAACCGGT
>OLLP01000175.1_pt1 | contig 11852 bp, 12 predicted proteins | sample 1604561 | NCBI WGS metagenome assembly OLLP01 (sample SAMEA104055722, study PRJEB20765) | soil metagenome | isolation source: soil | reverse complement strand
ACTGGCTAAATTGGAGGCAGGGCTGATCAAACTCGGGCAGGAGCGTCAAAATGCCGACCCCGCGGCTATGACTGCCAGGGCGCCGGTCTACCACATTTATCCCGCAGCTTCGTTTGACGCCTTGTTCACCGTGCATTTGGCGGCGCCGGAAAAGATCGCCACGGGCAAGCCGGTTAGCATCCGGATCATGGCGACCTCGCCCGCGCGTATCAAATGGGTGCGTCTGTATTACCGCGCCGTCAATCAGCAGTTGGAATATAAGAACATCCCGATGAAGCCAACCGGCAAGCGGGATGAATACGAAGCCGTGATACAGGCCACAGCGATCGACCCGACCTATGACCTCATGTATTATGTGGCATTGATGGATGGGAATGGCCATGGAAGGATCTATCCCGATCTGAACAAAGAGACTCCTTATAGGATCATTACCCTCATCAGGCCGTCAAAATAAATTCGCGGGGATCGCATTCGTGGGCTGTATCCGGATCCCTTTGTAAAAGACCTCGGCGCCTTCGGATTGAATTTGCAATTTGCCTTTGACCATGGGCAGGTAGGTTCCCTTATCCGGCTGTCTGGAATGATAGAGGGCCATCATTACCTGGCCATTGACTACGTGCACGCAGGTGTCTCCATGACAGTACAGATCGAGCGTATTCCATTGGCCCGAGGTTTTCTCGGCGTCGCCTCTTTTCGTGCAATGCCTGCCTGCCGGGCTGGTCGCATTAAAGGTCGACAACTGGCCGGCGGGATCATAGACCCATTCGCCATCGACCCGCTTAGTGACGGGTATATCCTGCGTTCCGCCGCCTACTCCCCAGAAATCGCCCACATTCCCCTCTTCAATCTGGAATTCCTGCGAACGCTGCCAGGCGCCGTATTCTGCTCCAAAGGGACCAACTGAATGATAGAGCAGACCGCTATCCTTTTTCTTATTCTTTTTCTGTCCCCAGGTCAGGGTTCCCCATTTGAATTGCAATTGAAAATGATAATCCGCATATTCTTTTTGGGTAGAGATGGCGCCCCATTTTTCCCCCGAGATACGGATCAGGTTCTCTCCGTCCTGCTTTACGATGGTGAAGACATGATCGGGGTCTTTATTCAGGCCGATGGGCTCCTTCCCGATGATCTTCCCCGAGTCGTCAAGCGGAGGTCCGAGATAGGTGTCCCAGCCGGAGAGATCCTTGGCATTGTACAGAGATTCCCATCCATCCATTGTTGGGGCGGGCTTTGCGAGATGGGATGGATGCGCCAAATGGGAGGCGGGAGAAAAGGACAAGGCGATCAGGCAGCCTGTCGCGTAGAGCAGGAGATGGCGGAATGGGCGCATATAGTGGTATTTATGGCGTTAACAAACTTGAACAGTCCAGCAAATATATTAAACCCCGCTCCATATCCTCCTTGCATATTCTATATATTTAGGTCACAGATCTTAAAACAGACCGTCATGAAAAGGCTAACGATCATTTTGCTGTCATTTGTTCTCTTGTCAATAACGCTGCAAGCCCAGAAACCCGGCGAGACCGGGAAACAGCAGCGGCAGCGCATGCAATGGCGGTCGCGCCCGACAGCATTGCCAGCGTGATCGCGGTGAAATTCAAAGGAGAGCCTGTTGTGCCCCCGATCGCATCGCTGGGCCGGGCTGCCACAGCCTCATCTGCCGATAACGCTGACGAAGGCGCCGCCAATGCCTTTGACGGCATTGCAAAAACGGCCTGGCATGCCGCCAAAGCCGATACCACGGCCTGGTTGCAAGTCGGCCTGGGCAAGCCGGTCACCATCAGCGGGGTCGCTATGCAGGAAGGAAATAACGGCGGAGAGCAGAATATCCGGGCCTACCGGTTGGAATACCGGGAAGGCAGCGAATGGAAGACCCTGTTCGAAGGCGGGAAGATCGGTCAAGGCCTGTTGAAGCCCGTTCAGCCGGTGAATGCGCAGGTGTTCAGGCTGAATGTCACTGCGGCCTTACCGGGGATATAGTTGGAAGAATTGATGTTGATGAGCGAGTAAGGGCACTATTATTGCAAACTTATTGTAGTTTGAGGATAAAGGACTAACAACAGGTCAATATAACTGAACATGGAAAAAAGAATACTGGGCATTACGCTCGCCCTCCTGGGTGTCGCCGGTCTCGTTATCGCCGCCATTGTTTTTATTAATGGGGGAGGGAGCGAAAAGCACATAAAGACCATCCTTGTGTATGGTGTTTTAGGAGCTATTTTCTTCTTCTCGGGAATCGGGTTGGTAAGAAGGACGAACGATAAGGCTACCTAGCTTTCTTCCTGGCCGGAACTGCCTTCTTAGCCGCTTTTTTGACTGCGGTTGCCTTCTTTTTTGCACCACGAGCCACTACTACAGCCTTGTTCTTTACGACTACGACCTTCTTTTTAGCATTGCGGACAGGCGCTCCCTTCTTGTGCGTGATATTCTTGATGGCTTTCTTTACCGCAGTGAACTTTTCGGAAGCGACTTCGACCACTTTGTCTTTTCCTTCGACGATCTCTTCGCCCAGGACGCTGAATGCTTCCCCGGCAAGCGCTAAAAATCCTTTCCCGTTATGTGATGGGTTGACTGGTTTAACCGACTTTTTCATATGTTGTTTTTTGGTGGTATATTTTCTTTAAACAACTTTAAGTCCAGAGTTATATGGCCCGATTTTGCCTGCTAATTCCTGGAGCGAGGGTGATTTTGGAGGTTTTCAGCCTTTCAGAAGTCTTAAGTGTGGATTATTTGACCCAAATTGTGGGAGAAGGTAACGAGACTTTCTATAGAGATCAAAAAAGACAATAAATTTGAATAATGACCTGCATAAATATTCATCGAATCTTCAGGGGTGCCTACACTAAAAATAAGCTGTCTAAATGGCGATGGTAAAGGATTGCATATTAATAGACGATGATCAGGACGATCAGGAGATTTTTTTAATGGCCTTAAAAGACGCCGATACTAAAATCAAATGCCTTACCGCGAACGATGGAGTAGATGGAGTTAAAATGCTGTCGGATCCTTCTTGTGCCCCGCGCTACATTTTTATCGATATTAACATGCCAAAAATGAATGGAATTGAGTGCCTCCGTCATATTAAAAAGTTTGATCATATAGGAAGCAGCAGGATAATTATGTACTCTACCTCCGTAAATAAGGGGATGATTAATCAGTGTAAAGAGCTAGGGGCGGATGAATTCCTCGTGAAACCAACCGCATTTGCGCCATTGGTGGCAGCTTTAACTAACATCTTTAAACGCTAAATGCAATAATGATAGAGAATAAGGAGCATAAACAGCCGATCCCGCCCAATAAGGTTTTGAAAACCTATGGAAATATTTATTATAAGATGGTCGAAGAGGTGGAAGACTACGCGATCTTATTATTGGATGTGGAGGGCAGCATACAAAATTGGAACAAAGGAGCGCAAAAGATCAACCAATATACAGAAGCCGAAGCGGTGGGTAAGAACTTTAGTATGTTTTACCTTCCGGAAGATCGTGAACGCCATCTTCCAAAACAAATGCTGGAAAAAGCCGAGACCTATGGCCGTGCCGTGCATGAAGGGTGGCGTATTCGAAAGGACGGGACCAAATTTTGGGGTAGCATTACCCTTACCGCCTTGCATGGTAATGACGGTGAGACTATTGCCTTTTCCAAGGTTACGATAGATCTGACCGAGCGAAAGGCCGCGGAAGATAGTCTAAGGAATTATACCGCCAGCCTGGAAAATGGTAATGACGAACTCCGAAAGAGCGAAGAACAGTATCACCGGATGATCGCCGAAGTACAGGATTATGCGATCATCCTGTTAAATGAGAATGGCGATATTCTGAATTGGAATGCGGGGGCTCAGAAAATCAAAGGATATTCTGCTGAAGAAATTGTCGGTAAAAATTTTAGGATCTTTTATCGGCCCGAAGACCGGGAGGGGGGCTTGCCCGAAAAATTGATAGCGGAAGCAGCAAAAAATGGCAGGGCGGCGCATGAAGGCTGGCGGGTAAAACGCAATGGGGGCAGATTTTGGGGAAGCATAGTGATCACCGCACTTCATAATGAGGCAGGAGCGACCATCGGATTTTCAAAGGTTACCCGCGATCTTACTGAAAGAAAGCTGGCGGAAGAAAAACAGCACAAATATCTTTTGGAACTGGAAGCAAAGAACCGGGAGTTGGAGCGATTTGCGTATGTGGCTTCTCACGATCTGCAGGAGCCCCTACGAAAGATCAGAACCTTTATCGATATCGTCGGAAGCAGCCTGCACGACGAAAAGCTGGTCAGGAGCATATTTTCCAAGATCAGCCTTTCTGCAAAAAGGATGAGTGAATTGATTAATGCTATTCTGAATTATAGCCGGCTTGAGAAGGACGATGAGCGGGAGACCGATATCGATCTGAATAAATTGTTAAAAAACGTATTGAGCGACTATGAAGTGAATATCCAGGAGAAGAAGGCAACGATCTCGAGCGAAGAGCTTCCTTCTGTTCGGGGGATTGAACTTCAAATTGGCCAGGTTTTTTCAAATATTATTGGAAATGCGCTTAAATTTTCCAATAAAAGGCCCGAAATAAAAATTTATAGCAAGGTTGTGAATAGCGGCCAGGTGGGTGATTGGCCAGATTCCGTGGCCAACGGCAGATATTTGGAGATCGTTTTCGCAGATAATGGAATTGGTTTTGACCAGCAGTATGCCGCGCAAATATTCCTGCTATTCCAACGGTTACACGCAAAGCATGAATTTTCAGGCACGGGTATCGGGCTAGCCCTTTGCAAAAGGATCATGGAAAATCATGGCGGTTTTATTTCGGCGTCCGGCGAACCGGGAAATGGCGCAAAATTTCGCGTTTATTTTCCTTTTTAGATCAAAGCCGGCGCGCACCCAATGCTGGTTAATAATTGACCAGAACTTCCTACATTTATGGCATGCTTGAACTTGTCATCGAAGCCAGAAATGCAGCTATCAGCCAATCCATGAAAGTCAAACGCATCCTGCCGTTCAGGTTGCGGAGGATGGTGGGGCCGTTCATTTTTATGGATCATGCCGGGCCGGTGACCGATATTCCCGCCGTTACATCCTCCCTGGACGTCCTGCCGCATCCGCATATCGGGCTATCTACGGTAAGCTACCTGTTCGGCGGGCAGGTGACGCACCGGGATAGCTTAGGCGTCGAGCAGATCATCCGGCCGGGCGAAGTCAATTGGATGACAGCCGCGAGCGGCATCGCTCATTCGGAAAGGTTTGAAGACCCCTCCTCCCTGGCTGGCGGACAGCTCGAAATGATACAGACCTGGGTCGCTCTCCCTGAAAGAGACGAGGAAGGCGCTCCATCCTTTTTTAATTATACGCCGGATCGGCTGCCCGTATTTACCGACAAGGGGGTGTGGATGCGATTGATCGCCGGTGACGCCTTCGGGCTGACGAACGATGTAAGGACAAATTCATCCTTATTCTATCTCCACGTAATCCTGGACAAAGGCGCCAGGTTCGGGTTGCCCAAAGAGCATTCAGAGCGTGGGTTTTATATAGCGAAAGGCAGCGTCGATGTTGCGGCATTTACTTACCACGCCGGGCAGATGTTGGTCTTTACAGCCGGAGCGGATCCTGTCATCGTCGCCAGAGAACATACTACCTTGATGCTATTGGGTGGTGAGCCCCTCGGCGAGCGGTTTATCTGGTGGAATTTTGTTTCTTCCCGCAAGGAACGGATAGAACAGGCCAAGGAGGATTGGAAGCAGGGCCGTATCAAATTGCCGCCCTCCGATGACAAGGAGTTCATTCCTTTGCCCGAAGAAAGATCCGGGCCTGCAAGTGCTACGCCAAGGCCGGAACCACTGTCATGAGGTCAAATCCCTTTAACCAGCGGCGGACAGGTGAAATACAAGAATTTTTAGTGAGAAAAACTACTAATAAAAAACTTTGGTGAATTTTATAAATTGATTTAAAATAAATTCCCTTTCTTTATACTGCGCTATTATTCCCGTTTACGATCACATAGGATTGTTTGCCGGAGGCTCCCGCCGATTTGCTTATGAAACAATTTGTACTTTGCCATAGTGATGCCTTAGAGTTGCGGGTTTTGCCGCCTATTACAGAAATTGGAAGAATTAAGAATACCGCTATCCACCTGGATGGCTTTCCTGCATTAACTTTAAATATAAAATCATGACCAAGTATTTGTTCTTGTTTTCGATGGCCATCAGTGCCAGCCTTCAATCCTATAGCCAGCAGGTACAGATCAGCAAGGACGAGCTGATTGCTCTGACATCGGAATGGAAAGGCGAGCGCTTTTCCGACGGAAGGCCCAAAGTGCCGGATGATATTATCCGCAGGATGAAATCTGTAAGTGTCGAAGAGGCCTGGGCCACCTTGAGCAATGCGGGCTATAAGTACCAGGTTGCGGAAGGATGGGAAGTTATCAATCCCGATAGTGTATTGGTGGGCAGGGCGGTGACGACCACATTTATGCCCGGACGTCCCGATGTCTGGAAGGCGGTCGATTCAGTAGGAAAGAAAGAAGGCAGGCGGGCGCAAAATGTATGGGCCGTGGAAATGCTGGTTAAAGGGGATGTTTATGTAGCCGATCAGTTCGGGGCGAAAAGAAACGGACCTACCATTGGAGATAACGTAGGTAATGCCATTTATGCAAGAACGGGGAACGGAATCGTATATGATGGTGCAATAAGGGATTTGGAAGGCCTGAAAGAAATTGGCGGCTTCACGTCTTTTTATACCAGCTATGACCCGTCTTATCATAATCCGGGAGCAGGGCAGAACAAGGATCTGACGACTATGATCATTGGGATTAACCACCCTACCCGCATACGAACTGTGACGGTAATGCCCGGCGATGTTGTGTTAGGTAAAGTGGGAGTTGTTATCTTTATTCCTCCTCAATTAGCGGAAAGAGTTGTAAAGACCTCGGAGATCATTCGTTTACGTGACCAGTTCGGTCACTTGCGTTTGAGAGAAGGGAAATATTCGGCCGGGCAAATCGATGCCCGATGGACAGATGAAATTGAAAAAGATTTTTCGAAGTGGCTCAACGATCATATCAGTGAGTTGCCGGTAGGCAAGGAACAGATACAGGAATATCTTAAAGACCGCACATGGTAAAAAAAAATAATGTAAAAAAAACCACAAACGATGTCAAATTCAAGAAGATCATTCATTTCAAAAGCTGCAGTAGCTGCAGCGATAGCGCCATTTGCCTCTTTAACAAATACATTCGGGCAGGGTCTTACCAAGGCAATTGAAAAAACACCTAAGGCTTCTGCGCCGTCTGACCTGAAGATTACGGATGTTAAATGCGGGTACTCCGGGGGAGGCTTATTCGTAAAAATTTTTACCAACCAGGATATCTGGGGTAGCGGTGAGGCTGTGGATGCGGTCGGTGGAACCTATTATTTGGTTCAGCGACTGGGCAGGCAATTGAGAGGAAGAAGTCCTTTAACCCCAAATCGCATTTTTGAGGAATTCCGCAAAGGCGGTTTCTTTGGCGGCGCCCAATCGGGCATGTACGTAGCTGTTTTGAGCGCTTTTGACGCTGCTTTATGGGATCTATGCGGAAAAGCATTGGGCTTGCCCGTCCATCAATTACTGGGGGGCAAATTTCGTGATAAATTAAGGGTATACTGCGACACCGAGTTATATGCACGTCGCAATCCCATCCCGGATGATTACGCGAAGGCCGGTGTGGATGCAGTTGCCAGGGGATATACTGCTATTAAATTTGATATTGATTCGGCTACCGATCCAAATAAATTTGACAGGTACAACTGGACGGCAAGCAATGCTGAATTGGAAAGAATGTATGATGCCATCGCCGCTGTCCGGAAAGCGGTGGGATCGCATATTGATATCTGCGTGGATATGCATGGACGGTATGATGCGCCTACGGGAAGAAAGGTGGCAAAAATGATGGAGCCTTTAAATCTGATGTGGCTGGAAGAACCCGTTCCTGCCGACAATGTCGAAGTTTATAAAACCATCACGCAGGAAACCAGCACCCCTATTTGTGCCGGGGAAAATTTTTACCTGGGCTATGGATACACCCGTCTATTGTCAGAGGCGGCCATTGATATAATAATGCCCGATCTTCAGAAATGCGGAGGGCTTGGGGAGGGGCAGCGCATAGCAAACCTCGCTAATTTATACTATACTCCCTTTTCACCGCATATGGTTGGTTCCTTCCTCGGAGCGATGGCCACGGCTCATGTTTGCGCCTCCGTTCCCAATTTTCATATCCTCGAATGGCAGACACTAAGCGACACGGAAGCCAAATGGAAAGAGATCGTAACCTATGATAAACCTTTCATTGAAAAAGGATTTCTTACGGTATCTGACAAGCCGGGCATTGGTGTAGAACTCAACTTGGAAGCGTTGAAAAAATATGCTACCCCCAACATGCCATTCTTCGAATAGGCTGCCCTATACGAATGAAAGCGCCCCTCACCATGCGAGGGGCGTGGTATCGCTCATTATTTCGTCCAGTTCAGCACCAAAACATTGTATGAACTCAGGAATAACCAACAAGACCGCACTAGTCAGCCTGCTCGCGCTATGTTCAACTGCATTGATGCAATGCAGTCCCCATAGTATAGCCCCGAATTTGGAGGCCGGTAAAATAATAAGCACCCAAACCCTGGATATTATTCAATTGTACCCGGGTATAAAGGGCAGGCTTTTTTGGGGTGCAGGTACGATGGCTTGTGTCATGCAACTTGACTCGGGCGCCAGGATACCGGAAGAGACCCTACCTGCCGACAAATTTGTATTTATTTTGGATGGCTCCATCAACCAGTTGATCAACGGATCGGCCGTTACCATGCTTTCGCGAAAAAGGGATGTCCCCGACGGCATACATGGCGCAACCCCACGGACAGATCTTGTATACCTTGAAAAAGGAAGCAAAAGCTCAGCCGTCGCCGGACCATCAGGAGCAAAATTATTGGAGGTCTACAGCCCGTTGCGCCTGGACTATCTGCAAAAAGCGGGCATAAAACGCCTCCCGGATGAAATGGCGGATGGCGACCCTGTTCAGACGCCAAACGTCATCCCAAACAAGATTTACGATTTGTACGATATCCAGCTTACCGAGCTTTCGCCCGGCGTGCACACCCGTATAATTTCGGGAAAAAATACCCAGCTAAGCTTTATCTCGATGGACCCCGGGGCCGTTTTTGCACGCCATACCCATCCCGAGGAACAGATGATGTTCGTGTTACGGGGCGGGTGCAATGAAATATTGACGGATAAGGAACAAACCATGAAGACCAATGACGTCGTGCTAATACCGTCAAATATGGAACACGGTGCAACCACCGGCGATTTAGGTTGCGACGCGATAGATATGTTCTCCCCTGTGCGGGCAGACTATCTGGAAAAGGACAGCGCGGCAAGATCCGCTTATAATGCCATTATTCCGGCGGACGCCAAATTGGAGTTGTTTATCGACGGCGGAAAAACGCAGCCGGGGTTGACGTTCACCGAAGGCCCAAAATGGATGAATGGCCATCTTTACTTTTCGAGTATGTATTTTGACAAGGACTTTAATGGCAGCCCTCAGAAAAGCGCCACGGTCGAGGCAGCTCCTGATGGCAATTACCGGTATATCACGATGGGAAAAATGCAAACAAACGGACTTTATCCCTATAAGAACGGACACCTGCTTGTCTGCGACATGATGGGTCACCGGGTTGTTGAAATGACCACAAAAGGAGAATTGCTAAAAGTACTCGCTGACAAATACGATGGCAAGTCAATCGACGGGCCCAACGACCTCGTAACGGACGCGGCAGGCGGATTCTATTTTACAGATCCCCAGTTCACCATGGATAAGGTGAAGTTTCAACCAGGCCGTGCCGTTTATCATGTTTCTCCTGCAGGAAAAGTAACCAGGTTGCTGAAACCCAATGATTTTGCCATGCCGAATGGTATTTTATTATCCCCTGATGGAAAGACACTGTATATCGACAACACCTATGATAAGGAGTCGTTTTACCCGGTAACAAGCGACAAGGATAATTTCCTTTGGGCTTATGATGTCAATCCCGATGGAACGATCTCGAATGGCAGGAAGTTCGCCGAAATATTGCTTACGGAAAACGTGCTTGACAGAAAGGGCAGGTCTTCGAGCGCCGACGGTATGGCCATCGATAACCAAGGCAATATTTATATCGCCACTTATTATGGTGTCCAAATATTCAACGCCAAGGGGAAATACGTAGGGATGATCAATTTGCCCTCATTCCCGGTAAGTGTTTGTTTTGGCGATGCGGATATGAAGACACTGTTCATAGTTAGTTACGACCGGGTCTACAAGATACGCACCAATATGACGGGTTATGTGAATTATTTACACTAATTCCTGTCCTTAGTTATCATCTCCCATTACGTCAAAACCACGCCACTTATATTGTTTAGCGAGGGCGGTGGCTGCAGGCCAGGCGGTGTTTTTGTGTTCGTTGCTGGCCACCCAACGACGCCTGTCTTCCTCCGTATCAAAAGATATCTGTATCTGGTAATTAAAAATTGTCGGCTCGCCTTCTATTTCTTTTTCAAGACCTTCAGGGAATGTGCGTAGCAGCTTAGAACTCAGATACCCTTTTTGCACTTTCATGGCGGGCACATAGATCGTATAATACATTTTCTCAAAGGCTTCGACGTTTTCCTTTGTTACGACAAAATCCATCTGTAAGGCCATGGCCTTTGGCTTTACTGGGAAAGCGGGGACATCCGCAATTTTTTGTTTGTTGGTAGCTACGCCGATGACCAATAACTCAAGATCCTCCTTACCTTCATTTGCGATAGTTACCTGTTCACCGGACAATCCGTAAAAGGCATCTGACGCGCCAATAGGGGCTTTGTCCGCATTGATAGTGATGGAACCTGTTCCATTGATCACATAATACACTTCCTCGAAGCCAACCATTGAACGAGGACCCGCAGTGCTGCCTGCGGGTATTACGACATGGTCAACATGATCCCAGTTGGTTTTGAAGATCTCGGGGCCGAAGACACGGCGGTACATAACGCCATTGCCCGCATAGGCAGGGTTATTTGCTTTAAGCTTTTCCCTTTCCAACCTGGCGGAAACGAATGTAGGGATGGGATCCAAAGACGCACCTACACGATTATCGCCAAGGTCAAAATTATCAGCCTTTCCTTTGTAAAAACTTACCCCGAAATTTAACCAGCGTACAGGCTTGCCCGATGAATTGTAAATGCCATGCGCATCCCCCATCCGGCATGGAACGACAGCGGGCGCCTTTATTTTTGCCGTGCGTCCGTTAACGGTAAATTCCGCTTCACCGTCCAGGAGCACATACATTTCTTCAATATTGTGATGAAAATGATGGCCGATGCCCGCATTTGCCGGGATAACACCGGCATGCAGGTAGAGAAAGTTTGTCGACAGATCCTTGCTGCCCACCAATTGGGTGAAGCCCATGGTGCCGGCCCCCGCGTGTACGGCAGATAATTGCCTGTATTTTGCCGGGTCATTCCGGATGACGCGATCTTTGGCAAGCTGCGCCGCCGCCACATCAGACACAAAGATCAATAATATCAACATTAATTTTTTTGTAATGCTCATGGTAGTTTGAATAAATGTTATTGCAATTATTTACAAATTATGTGATTTTTTACAAATAATGCAGGTATAGCGACGACTTATGCCTTCCCCTTCCACGTCATTTGTCGGGAAGAGCGTACACGACATACCCTTTCGGCAAAGCTCCCGGCTCTGTCGAGTGGTCAAAGCTATCCTGCGCAAAGCGGGTAGATGCATTGACGACAAGATATTGTTTGCCCTTTATCGCATACATCATCGGCTGGGCTTCCGATTCGTGGCTGAGCGTCGTCTCCC
>OLLP01000573.1_pt1 | contig 11964 bp, 11 predicted proteins | sample 1604561 | NCBI WGS metagenome assembly OLLP01 (sample SAMEA104055722, study PRJEB20765) | soil metagenome | isolation source: soil | reverse complement strand
GGCCATCCGCTGGGTTGCAGCGGCGCCCGTATCCTGGTCACCCTGGTAAATATCCTCCGCCAGAACAAAGCGCGCTATGGCGCCGCGGGTATCTGCAATGGGGGAGGAGGCGCTTCGGCCCTGGTCATCGAGAACCTACTTTGATCTTTGGAATTTTTCTCATCGCTTAATTGACGGGTCAGGATAATAGCAGCCCCGATCTTCCGGCAGGAAGATCGGGGCTGTGAGTTTATATAAGCTGGCAAAAAACTAAAATATTTAGTAATTTCGAGGCATATCGTACCTTTGGGGTCATTTCAATCTTTCACCCTTTAATCTGTCGTTATGCGGACTTCCTTAGATCATTTACCGGCCATGCGGCATGCCCAGTTGCTGGAAATCACGAAGGTCATTGCCCGGGGCCTTCGGCCCGAGAAGATCATTCTGTTTGGGATCTTTGCTGCGGAAGGCGCCGGCACAGTCGATCCCGCCACGGATTTTTCGGTTCTGTCCGGGGGATATGAGCTTTTGGTGGTCACGCGTAAAGGAGACCGGCGTTACGATTACGAAATACAGGATATGATCGAGAACCGCTGCCGCATCCATGCCCCGGTGACGGTATTGGTACATGATATAGCTTATGTGAACGATCAGTTGTCGGCGGGCCATTATTTTTTTTCCATGCTTGACCGGGAAGGCATTATGCTGTATGACGCCGGCGATACAGCCCTGTCGGCCGGGAGCGTTCCCGACATGGCAAGAATCAGGGCCGCCGCAGAAAAGGATTTTGAGCAGTGGTGGCGGCGCGCCAGCGCTTTTTTCAAAAGCGTTCAGTTCAACAGGCAGGAAAAAGAGTGGAAAATTGCCGCTTTCCTTTTGCACCAGGCCGCCGAAAGCGCCTACCAGGCCATCCTGTTATCCTTTACGGGTTACAAGCCATGCACGCATAACCTGGACAAACTCAGGCGTTATACCAACCGGTTCTCCATCGAACTGGCCGCGCTATTTTCCCGCAATGTGCCGGAAGAGGAACGTCTCTTCAAATTATTGTCGCAGGGTTACGTGGATGCCCGTTACAAGGAAGAGTATACGATCACGGAAGAAGAACTGGGCTTGCTTATGGAACGTATCGGCCGGCTATTGTCTATTGCCATCCGTATATGCAGGAACAGGTTCATTAGCCTGGATAGAATGCAGGCTGCGAGCTAAGAGTGGGTAACCGCTAACCTTTGGCCAGGTCGGCGATGGTCTTTTTTTCCAGTATGCGGAGGTTGGCGTCGCGTACCTGAGACATCACGGCATGCAGACCGCAATGATTTTGATCGCAGTTCTTACATCGTTCATAGAAATAAAGGCTGACGCAGGGGAGGAGGGAAATTGGGCCGTCCAGCAAACGCATGACGGTAGCCAGTTGAACTTCCCTGGGGTTTCTGGCAAAATAATAACCGCCGCCTTTGCCTTTTTTGCTTTCCAATATTCCGGCATTTTTCATTTCCAGGAGAATGTTCTCCAGGAATTTCAGGGGTATTTTCTTTTTCTTTGCGATCTCAGCGATCAATACGGGCGCATCTTTTCCTTTTTCCGCCTTTTCCGCCAGGTACATAAGCGCCTGGAAAGCATATTGCGTTTTTTTTGAAAGCATTTCTGAACCTGTTTTTTTGTAGTGATGGTTGATTGTTTTATTCAAAAACCCAGTACGTCCTGCATGCTGAAGATCCCCTTTTTGTTATGAATGAATTCCGCAGCAAGGACGGCGCCCGTCGCAAAGCCCTGTCGGTTATGCGCCGTATGGATGATCTCGATGTCGTCGATAGCAGAACTGTAAAGTACCTTATGCGTCCCCGGCGCCGGGTCGATCCTTTCGCTGATGATCTCTAGTTCGTCCAAGTTATCACTAATATGATTTACCCACCCTTTTTTCCGGTGGATATTTTCCAATATCTGCTGGGCCAGCGTTATCGCCGTCCCGCTGGGGGCGTCCTTTTTTTGAGTATGATGGATCTCCGCGAGGCTTACTGCATAATCCGGATGGGAGGTCATCAGTTGGGCGAGACGTTTATTGACTTCGAAAAAAATATTGACGCCGACGCTGAAATTACTGGCATAAAGAAAGGTCTTGCCTTCTTTTTGACATAACTGCCTTACCTCCTCAAATTTGTCCAGCCAGCCCGTGGAACCGCAGACTACCCCGACCCCGGCCTTCATGCAGCGAACGATGTTATCGAATGCGCTTTCGGGCCCGGTAAACTCGATGGCGACATCCGCCGCCGCTATCTTTTCCACGGTATTGTCTTCCAGGTTCTCTATGGAGACCTTCAGGACGATCTCATGACCCCTTCGGACGGCGATCTCTTCGATCGCCTGTCCCATCTTGCCATAACCGATCAGGGCAATTCTCATGATGCAGTTTTTTTGCGCCAAACCTACATTAAAATGTTCATCCGGCGAAAAGCCTGACGGGAAGATCATTAGGAATAAACACGCGAAGACGGGAAAAGTTGACTCAGGGCAGGGGATGCGGCCTGAACCGCGAAGCATGCAGATCGAAGACCAGGCCCAGGCCGCCGGCGACGCCGGGCTCCGAACCTGCCGAAGGGACGAGGCGCATGCTAAGGTTATCGCTGATATCGAACTCCTTGAGATGGGCGTCGACCGTCGCGTCCACGATCTGCAACCCCCAGAAAAGCATGAAGACAAGGACCGAATAGTCCTGGTTCTTTCGCACATAATTTCGATAAGACCGAAGCTCATTGCCCTCCCCGGCCACGACGAAGCTCTGCATCCTGGGATCGACCTTTGCCAGAACGGATGGCGGGATGGCCGGTGTGCCGACGGTGGCCGTATCGAAATACGTGGAGATCACGCCTATGGCGAACTGGGCCTTTTTATACTCGCTCTTATTAAAAAAATAGGTATAGGCCGGAATGCCCAGGGCGGCGGCTACCAACGGCAGTTTCCAGTATTTTTTATTGTAGAACTGTCCCATGCCCGGCAGGAAGGTGGAATAAAGCGTGGCCTTTCGCGGGTCGTGCTTTTTGCGGGTGGCCGAATCCGTCTTGTACGGTGAATCCTTTGACCTGGCGGCAGGTTGCAGGGGGGGCGTCTTGCCCTTGATGAAAGAAGGGATGGTATCATTGGCGGGTATCGGATCTTTTTTTTGCTGACAATACGCTGCCTGCCGGAATAAGAATATCGCGCAAACAGCAAAAATATACTTGACCATCTTCATGCGGGATAGCTTATTTATTCAGAAACCCCCAATTGGTCCAACAGCTTGTTCAATTCCTGGAGGGAGTAGTACTCAATGGAAATATTTCCCTGCCCTTTTTTGTTGTGATTGAGCTTTACCCGGGTGCTGAAATGAGACGCTAAATTATCTTCAATTCTCTTGAAACCCTCGGGCAACGCGGCTTTTACCGAATCTTTAACAGAGTGCCCTTCTTTATACAGCCTGCGCACCAGCTCTTCAGTCTGCCTGACGGAAAGCCCTTTATTCCTGATCTCGCCAAAAAGATACAGTTGCTTGTCGACCGTATCCACATTGATCAGCGCGCGGGCATGGCCCATGGACAACTGGTTGCTTCTAACGGCCACCTGTATGTCCGGCGGCAATTTCAGCAGGCGGATATAATTGGCTACCGTACTCCTTTCCTTGCCCATGCGTTCCGCCACCTGCTCCTGGGTGTAATTGAGCTCTTCCATCATGCGCTTGTAGCTCAGCGAGATCTCCATCGCATTCAGATCCTCCCTTTGCAGATTCTCCAGCAGCGCCAGCTCGAGCAATTGCTGGTCGTCCGCCTGCCGCACATAGGCCGGGATGTCTTTCAACTGGGCAATCTTCGCGGCCCGGTAACGCCGTTCGCCCGATATAAGCCTGTACCTTCCCGTGGGCAGCCTGGACACGGTCACGGGCTGAATGATATCGTGCAGCCGGATAGACTGCGCCAGTTCCTGTAAGGCCTGTTCGTCAAAATCATGCCGGGGCTGGCGCGGATTGGTCTCTATCTGTTCAAGAGGGATGCGAAGCATGTTGGTTACGGCTTCCACTACGGATGTCTTCAGCCCGCCGGAAGTGGTCTTCAGATCGGAATCGATGCTTTGCAGCAAAGACCGGATCCCCTTGCCAAGCGCTTCTTTGTCTTTCTTATTGGGAGTTGTCATATAATTAGCTTCAAGCGACAAGCTTCACGCTGCTGTTTATAGGTTAAAAATATTTTATCATTCTACTTGTGTCTGGCTTGTAGCTTGCAGCTTGAAGCTTGCAGCCCCCAGTCCCCAGCTACCAGCCCGCCGCTACTCCAATATCCTTTCCTCCTGCCTGATCCGCGTCATATTGTTCTTTTGCAGGATTTCTTTGGCCAGGTTCAGGTAGTTGACCGAGCCTTTGCTGAAGGCATCGTACAGGATCACGGGTTTACCAACGCTCGGCGCTTCGCTGATCTTGGTATTGCGGTGAATGATGGTATTGAAAACAATATCGTCGAAATGCTTGCGCACCTCGCTGACCACCTGGTTGCACAGGCGCAGGCGGCCGTCATACATGGTCATCAGGATGCCTTCGATAGCCAGATCGGGGTTCAGCCGGCTCTGGACGATCTTGATCGTGTTGAGCAATTTTCCCAGGCCCTCGAGGGCGAAGAACTCCGTTTGTACCGGTACGATGACCGAATCCGCGGCGGTCAGCGCGTTCACGGTGATCAGGCCCAGCGAGGGCGAACAATCGATGATGATAAAATCATACTCGTTTTTTACCGGCTGCAGGATTCCCTTGAGCACGCTCTCCCGGTTGGGGTAATTGATCATTTCGATCTCGGCGCCTACCAGGTCGATATGCGAAGGGACGATATCCAGGTGAGAGATCTCCGACTTGAGCACCACATCCTTTACGGGAACATGGTTGACCATGCAGTCATAGAGGCTTTGCGTGATATTGTGCAGATCAAAGCCTGTTCCGGTAGTGCTGTTAGCCTGGGGATCGGCGTCTACCAGCAGCGTTCTGAACTCCAGTACGGCAAGGCTGGCTGCCAGGTTGATGGCCGAGGTCGTTTTGCCTACGCCGCCTTTTTGATTTGCCACTCCGATTATTCTTCCCATAATGTAGTAGTCTCCGGAGCCTTCTCCTAAGATTATAATATTTTTGTATATATGACTATTGCGGGATCGCCCCGGAAACAGGTAAAATTGTCTCCAATCGGCAAAACGGCAAAATTTAGTTTTGCCCAAAAATACATATTCGGACTAATTTGCCGGAACATTCCTTTTCCTTTGCTGTTAAACTAACCAGATAAAATATAGATGTACACCATAATTTCGGGAACCAACCGGCCGGATAGCAATACGTTGAAGATCGCAAAGGAATACAGGAAATTACTGCTCCAAAAGGGCCAGGAGGCCCATTTATTGTCCCTGGAAGGACTCGATGTCCTCTGTCCCAACCCCGTCTTTGATGAAGTGGAACGTGAGTTACTGATCCCGGTGCCCAAATTCATCTTTATCTCCCCGGAATATAACGGTAGCATCCCCGGCGTATTAAAGGCGATGTTCGATATCTCGGATATTGAAAAAAGCTGGTGGAACAAGAAGGCCCTGATGACCGGTGTCTCCACCGGAAGGGCCGGCAATCTCCGCGGCATGGAACATCTTACCGGGATCCTGAATTATATGAAGGTGACGGTACACCACAACAAGCTACCGATCTCCGTGGTCAATACCTTGCTGGGCCCCGGGGGGGAGATCGCCGACTCCCGGACACTGGAAATCATCAATAATCAACTGGACGAATTCATAAAATTTTAATACCGACACATGCGTAACGGAAGATTTCTGTGGATGATCATTGCTCTTGCCGTCCTGCTCGATTTTTATATATTCCAGGCGTTGAAAACCGTCAGCCAGGGCGCGTCCACCCGATCGAGGCTGATCCTGTTCAGCTGTTATTGGGCTGTCTCGGTCGTCACCATCGTGCTTTTTGCCCTGCTGCCCTATCTTTTCACGCACCCGGGATCCAAGCTCAGGAACTATCTTTTCGCCACCTTGCTGGGCCTGTTCTTCGCCAAATTGCTGGCAGCCGTATTCTTCCTGGTAGACGATATCCGCCGCCTGATCGAATCCTTTGTCAGGCTGTTCTTTCATAGCGCCAAGCCTGTGCAGGATGGGGGGGATTCCATATCCCGCTCCGTATTCATGAGCTGGCTGGGATTGGGGGTGGGGGGAACGCTGTTCTCGACCCTAATCTATGGGTTCAGCAATAAGTACAATTACAAGATACATCGCATAAAGCTGACCTTCGATAACCTGCCACCTGCCTTTAAAGGGCTAAAGATTCTTCAACTGTCTGATATTCACAGTGGTAGCTTCACAAATAAACAGGCTGTGGAAAGAGGGGTGGACAAGGCCCTAAAGGAAGGGCCGGATCTGATCCTATTCACCGGCGACCTGGTGAACGACAGGGCCGTTGAAATGAACGACTATATCGATGTGTTCAGCCGCCTGAAGGCCCCCATGGGCGTCTTCTCTACCCTGGGGAACCATGATTACGGGGATTATATCTGGTGGGAATCGGTCGAGGCCAAAACGGCCAACCTGGAACGCCTCAAGCAACTACAGGGGGAAATGGGATGGCGTCTGCTGATGAACGAGCATGTGGTGCTGGAGCGGGAAGGTCAGCAGATCGCGCTGCTGGGCATCGAGAACTGGAGCGCCAAGGCGCGGTTCCCTAAATATGGGAAGATGAACGAAGCCTATGCCGGAACGGAGAAATATCCCTTTAAGATCCTGATGAGCCATGATCCCAGCCATTGGGACGCCGAGGTCAGACCCCACTATCCCGATATCGACCTGGCGCTGGCCGGGCATACCCATGGGATGCAGTTCGGGATCGATATCCCGGGGCTTAAATGGAGCCCAGTGCAATATGTTTACAAGGAATGGGCCGGGCTCTATGAAGCAGGCAGGCAAAAGCTCTACGTGAACCGGGGCTATGGCTTTATTGGCTACCCGGGCAGGGTGGGGATCATGCCGGAAATCACCATCATCGAGCTGGCTTGAATATAAATGATCCTTTCCGGCAGCCAACATGATCCCAGCGGATAATCTGCGGGCTTGCACAATTTCTTTTTCCTTATGACGTTTTTGCCTCAGCTGCCGGTAGAAAAAACGCTGCATTCGCATACCCTGCGAAAGCACGCCACACTACCGGCAACGTCTATTCGTATATAGCCTCCGGCCGCCCTGCCCCGATCGGATTTCCCGCCCGGCCGATAATTCTAAAGAAATACCTGAGTTGTAAGGAGATATCTATTGCAAAAAGGGTTTAATTTCGCGTTGTTCTTTATAAGGGTTTTAACGATCTGTTAAAATATTTTAACAGCCGCGTAATGATTTCCCCTGTAATTTCATCCATTATTTGAACCTCTAAAAAACAGAATCAACAAATGACACGATCAAGATCAATTGTCTTATCAATTGTACTGTTAACCATTACTGCTGCAGGCGCTTCCGCTCAATCAACTACCGCAACCCCTTCTATGGGCGTATCCGCTCCACCGACTACTACAACTCCTGCTCCGAGCGCACCAGCCGAACCCATTCGTTATGGGATCATGGCCGGGGCCAATGCCTTTAAACTAAGCGGCCAATCTTTTGATAGTAAAACATATTTCGGCTTTAGCGCCGGCGTCTATGCGGACATCGTTATCCATGGCAGGTGGGGCCTGCAACCTGAATTATTGTATAACGGATATTCCGGGAAAACGACTGGCTTTTTCAATAATAATTTCAACGGTGCTAGCTCGAACGTAAACCTAAACTACGTAACACTTCCCATATTGGTGACTTTCCAAGCAAGTGACGTGTTTACGATCCTGGTAGGCCCGCAATATGGATATTTGGTCAACCAGACATCCGGCCTTACGTTCCCGTCCAAGAAGGATGTTTTCACGAAGAATGATTTTTCGATCCTTTTCGGCGGGCACATGAACCTGGGAAAGATCGGATTGGGTTTGCGTTATGTAGTCGGGATCACGCAGCTTAACAATCTCGACGACAATATCGACTCCTGGAAGAACCAGGGCTTTCAATTTTACCTGACCTATAAATTAAAATAGAACGGAGCAAGTCTCTGTTGAAGATATTTACCCCCTGATCCCTGCATATACGTTGAAATAGCATTCCCGATCCCCAGATCGCTCAGTCACCAATGTTAAATCATCAATATGAAAACAGAATCAGTGATTACCGCAAAAAAGACAGCCGGGAAGGCGAACCGGGTATGGAGCCGGTCGATCCTGCTCGCCCTGGTGCTGGTCGCTGCCACGGCCATGAACCTGCAGGCGCAGGGTTTTCATCTCGGCGTCAAGGCAGGCGCGAATATTTTCAAGATCGACGGCCAGTCCTTCGATCAGAGCTTTCAGTTCGGCTACAATGCGGGAGCCTTTGCCGAATTGAATTTTACCGGCCATTGGGGTATCCAGCCCGAAGTCAATTTCAATCAAACCAACTATCGCACCGGTAACCATTTCGATGCCGTCGTTCCCGGCGGGCCGGATGATCTGAAAGGGAAGCTGAACTATCTCAGCATACCCATCCTGCTGAGCTTTCGTCCCGTCAAACTGATCAGTCTCCAGGCAGGGCCGCAGTTCGGCATCCTGATGAGCGGCGACCAGAACCTGGCGCAGAATGGACGGAATGCTTTCAAGAAAGGGGATTTCTCGCTGGTGGGCGGAGCGCAGTTAAACCTCGGCAGCCTGAAAGCGGGGGCGCGTTATGTCATCGGGTTAAGCGATATCAACGACGTGCCGAACGCCACCAACCAGGAGACATGGAAGAACCAGGGATTCCAGGTTTATCTGGGTTTCCGGATCATTTGACGGGTTCTTGGTTCAACAATGTTTCCGGATCATTTGACGGCTCCCCGTTCCTGAATGTCTTTCGGATCATTGGCGCCACAGCCGTCAGACCGAATGGATGCAAATTATTCCAGCCTTTCCGGCATTTCCCGGAAAGGCTTTTTTGTGCCCGCCCTGCTAACTTAACAGTCCGGGGGGCCTGGCATCAAACTTGACCCTATAGATTCATCTGCAAAACAGTAGGAATATTCCCTTACAGATGCTATTTTGTCATCCGTTTGAGCCTAATCAGCGGATGCGAGGAACCAAAAAATGAAAATGAAAGAGACGAGTTTATTCATGCGTGCGGAAGACGATATGGATTTCATGCCTATCATACCGATGAATGAGAATGATAACGACAGCCTTAACGATATCGAGATACCCAAAGAACTACCGGTGCTTCCCCTGCGGAATACCGTGCTTTTCCCCGGGGTAGTGCTGCCGATCACCGTAGGCAGGGACAAGAGCATCCGGGCGGTAAATGACGCTTATCGCGCCGACAAGCTCATCGGCGTGCTTGCCCAGAAGGACAGCAATATAGAAGACCCCGGCGTCACCGATCTGGAAGACGTGGGCACCGTAGCCAGGATCATCAAACTGATCAAGATGCCCGATGGAGGCACCACCGTGATCCTGCAGGGCAAGCGGCGTTTTAAAGTAGGCGCCGTCACCGCCGAGGATCCTTATTTCAAAGCGCAGGTAGTACTCCTCCAGGAGGAAGAAGCCCCCAAAGAACAGGATTTTGAAGCCTATGTCTCCAATATCAAGGATCTGGCGGCGCAGATCATCCAGTTGTCCCCGAACATCCCCTCCGAGGCTTCCATCATCCTTAAGAATATCGAGAACCCTTCTTTCCTCATCCATTTTATTTCCAGCAACCTGAATACCGAATTGCATGAGAAACAGCAATTGCTGGAGATCCATCATATCAAATCCCGGGCTGATCTGCTGATGCAATTGCTACAGCGGGAGCTTCAGTTCGCCGAGCTGAAGAATAAATTGACGAACCGGACCAAGACGGAGCTGGACAAGCAGCAAAGGGAATATTTCCTGCAACAGCAGCTCAAGAGCATCAAGGACGAACTGGGCGGGGATAGCAATGAACGCGAGGTAAAGGAGATGCTGAAGAAGGCCGAGGGGAAAAAATGGCCGGCCGCCACCAAAGAGCTGTTCAAAAAAGGCATCGAAAGGCTGGAACGTATGCACGCCAGCACCCCGGATTATTCGGTCGTGTACAATCATCTCGATCTGATGCTGGAGCTGCCCTGGGAGGAGTTCACGGCGGATTCCTATGATCTGAAGAAGGCCAAAAAGATATTGGATCACGATCACTACGGGATGGATAAGGTAAAAGAACGGATACTGGAATACCTGGCCGTGTTGAAGTTGAAGGGAGATATGAAAAGCCCCATCCTCTGCTTCGTCGGTCCTCCCGGGATCGGCAAGACCTCGCTCGGCAGGAGCATCGCCAATGCGATTGGCAGGAAATACGTGCGTATCAGCCTCGGCGGCCTGCATGACGAGAGCGAGATCAGGGGGCATCGCAAGACCTATATCGGCGCCATGCCCGGCAGGATCCTGCAATCCCTGCGAAAGATCAAATCATCTAACCCCGTCATGATACTCGACGAGATCGATAAGGTGGGCAGCGATTTCCGGGGCGATCCTTCATCGAGCCTGTTGGAGGTGCTCGATCCCGAACAGAATCATACCTTCTATGATAATTACCTGGAGCTGGAATATGACCTGAGCAAGGTCTTGTTCGTGGCAACGGCAAATGATATCAATACCATCCAGCCCGCCCTGAGGGACAGGCTGGAGATCATCGATCTCAGTGGGTATGCGGTGGAAGAGAAAGTGGAGATCGCCAGGCGTCACCTGGTACCCAAGCAAAAAGAGGCCCATGGCGTCGATAAGCTGAATTTTAAGATCAACGATAAAGTGCTGGCAAAGATCATTCAGGACTATACCCGGGAGAGCGGGGTACGGGAATTGGACAGGCAATTGGCCTCGATCATGCGTTACCAGGCCAAGGAATATGCCACGAAGGACAAGCTCAAGGCGCAGCTCACCCCGGCGGACGTGGAAAAGGTATTAGGGAAATCGCGTTATAGCAACGATCTCTATAAGGTGGCCAATATGCCCGGCGTCGCCGTGGGTCTGGCCTGGACCTATGTCGGCGGGGATATCCTCTTCGTCGAGACCAGTCTCAGCGACGGCAAGGGAGAGATGAAGCTGACCGGCAACCTGGGGAACGTGATGAAAGAAAGCGCTGCGACCGCGCTCACCTACCTGCAGTCGAATGCCCGCAAATACGATATCGACCCCGAAATATTCTCCAAAAAGACCATTCATGTGCATGTCCCGGAAGGCGCCGTGCCCAAGGATGGCCCAAGCGCCGGCGTGACGATGATGAGCTCGCTGGCCTCTGCCCTTACCGGAAGAAGGGTCAAGCCCTATATGGCCATGACGGGCGAGATCACCTTGCGGGGACAGGTGTTGCCTGTCGGCGGTATCAAGGAAAAGATACTGGCGGCGAAGAGGGCGGGGCTAAAAGAGATTATTCTCTGCTGGCAAAATGAAAAAGATATCCAGGAGATCGATTCCTCCTTTATCAAAGGGATCAAGTTCAATTTTGTGCGCACCATGCAACAAGTGCTGGAACTCGCGCTGGTTTAATGAAATAATATTATTTTTGAGAAGAATAGCTTTAATCCGCCCTGTTAATTCATCAACATTCAACAGTCCATGGTTAAGCTAATTATTGCAGACGATCATTTTCATGTACGACAGGCATGGAGCTGGGTGCTGAACAAGGTGGCGAAATTCGATGTCATCGCTCAATGTGCCAGCGGCCAGGAAGCCATCGAGGCAGCCAGGAACCTGAACCCCGATATTATTTTAATGGATATCCATATGGAGCCGGTCAATGGCATTTTGGCTACCCGGATGATCAGGGATTTTGCACCGGAGATCAGGATCATCGGGATATCGGTTCAGGCCGAACCTTCGTATGTGAATGAGATGCTGCGCAGCGGCGCCAGCGGCTTCGTCACCAAGAATTCCCCCAGCACCGAGATGATCACGGCCATCGACG
>OLLP01000293.1_pt1 | contig 12018 bp, 9 predicted proteins | sample 1604561 | NCBI WGS metagenome assembly OLLP01 (sample SAMEA104055722, study PRJEB20765) | soil metagenome | isolation source: soil | reverse complement strand
AATTATGCTTCTGTGCTTAAAAATGATCTGGGGATAGCTATCGCCGATAGGGCGGGCGCGGGGGCTGCAGGCGGGCTGGGGGCCGGTTGCATGGCCTTTTTGGATGCATCCCTGACCGGTGGCGCCGAACTCGTGTTCGAATACAGCCGGGCGGCGGAGCGGGTGCAGGAGGCCGATATCATTATTACGGGGGAAGGGAAAATAGACGGGCAGACCTTACAGGGAAAGCTGGTCGCGGAGATTGCGGGGTTGGCCGGTCGGTATCATAAGCCCGTCATTGCCCTTTGCGGGCAACTGGCCATTGGGCCGGACGAGCTGCGGCAATTGGGTGTCGGGGCTGTGTACCCGATCTCCGATGGGACGGTAACGGTGGACGAGGCGATGAGGAATGGGGCGGTGCTGCTGGAGGAAAGGGCCTGCCAGGCGGGGAAGTTGTTGAGAGAGGGGAATGATCGATAGTTGGTAGGGATCGGAGAAAAGGAATGTGATGAGGATCGGTGAAAAGGAATGCGGATGAGGATCGGTGAAATGGAATGTGATGAGGATCGATGAAAAGGAACGCGATAAGGATCGATGCGCCATGGGTTGGTTGCGGGCGGATGGTTGGCCGAGGGTTATATGTCTGCAACGTGTAAAATGCAAACGAACTTTTTTCAACAGATTGATAATTAAGGAGAACGAAAAAGTTCGTTTTCATTTTGCAGATTTTGGGGTGCGTCGTCGTGGCCGGGAGAAAGGGGTGAAAATGAGTCTTTCCCTGGGTTGCAGACGCAGGTTTTGGGTGCCTTTGTCGTGGCCACGAGAAGGGTGAAATCTGTCAGGAATGTTAAAACGCGCGCCGTATTTTTGCAGGATGCAAAAGCCGGTGTTAGTCATTAAGTTAGGCACGGCCGTCATTACCGACGCCCATGGGGTCATCGTCCAGCCCGTCATAAAAAAAATAGCCGCGGAAATAGCCGTTCTTTCGAATAACTACCGGATCGTCCTGGTGTCGAGCGGGGCGGTGGGCAGCGGCAAATCCTTTATCAATAATTATAAAGGGACACTGACGGAGCGCAAGGTGGCTGCCGCCGTGGGCAATCCCATCCTCATCCGCTATTATCAACGATGGTTCTCGGCCTATGGCATTCCTGTCGCGCAGGCCTTGTGCGAGCGCCATCATTTCTCCAGCCGGTCGCGCTTCCTCCAGTTGAAAGAGACCTTTACGGAATTCTGGAAGAACGGTATCGTACCGGTCATGAATGAGAACGACCTGGTCAGCAATGTAGAGTTAAAATTCTCGGATAATGACGAACTGGCCACGCTGACGGCGATCGGCTTCGATGCGGAAACGCTGATCATCTGCACTTCGGTAGGGGGCTTCATGGACCCCGCAAAAAAAATTATCCCGGTAGTGGAAAAAGTGGATAGCCGTATCCTGAGCTATGTGAAGACGGAAAAGAGCAGCCTGGGGCTGGGCGGCATGGTGTCCAAGCTGACCTTCACGCGGTTGGCCAATTCCCTGGGCATCCGGGTGATCATCTGCGGGCTAAAAGGAAAAACCCCTTTACAGGAAGCGCTGGCGGGGGCGAACGGCACCAGCTTCCGGGCAAGGGCCTCCAATCTCAAAGCCCGTCAGAAATGGCTGGCGAGCGGTAGTATCACTTTTGGAAGTATTTTTGTTGACAAAGGCGCCGCCAAAGCGCTGTTACAGCGCAGGAGCCTGCTGACGGTGGGTATCCGCAAGGCGCAGGGCAAATTCGCCGCGGGCGAAGTGGTGCAGTTGATGGATGAGGAAGAGAATATCATCGGGGTGGCGAAAGTAAAGCTGGGTGCGGACGAGCTGCCCGGAAGCCTGGCCCTGAAGAATGTGGTGGCCGCGCATGCGGACGATATCGTCATTTTTTAGCGAACAGGTTAGTAAAAAGATGTTTGGATGGCAACGAAAATGAAGACGGGCGCGGGGATCGAGCCTTTGATCATAAAGACATTTCATGCGGCGGCGGGATTGCGTCAGGCCGGCGACGGGCAGATACAGGCTGCCCTGAAGATGCTGGCTTCGCTGCTGGAGGAGAACAGCGCCGTTCTGTTAAAGGCCAATGCGACCGATCTGGCGCGGCAGGATCCCGCTGACCCGCGTAATGACCGGCTGAGGCTGAACGGGGAAAGGATCGCGGGTATCGCTCAAAGCATCCGGAAAGTTTGCCTCCTGCCCGATCCCTCGGGAAAGGTATTGGAAAAACGCAGACTGGAGAATGGGTTGCGGATCCAAAAAATATCCGTTCCCCTGGGCGTCGTCGGCGCCATTTATGAATCCCGCCCCAATGTCACGTTCGATATCGCCGCGCTCTGCCTGCGGAGCCGGAATGCCTGTCTGCTGAAGGGGAGCGGGGACGCGGAAGCATCGAACAAGGCCGCCGTGGCCATGATCCGGAAAGCGTTGAAGGCAAATGGCATTCCTCCCGACTGTGTCACTTTATTGCCTGCGGGACGGGAGATCGTGCAGGAACTTTTTACGGCTACGCGTTGGATAGACGTGATCATTCCGCGGGGTTCGGACGCGCTGATCCGCTATGTGCGCAAGAACAGCCTGGTACCCGTGATCGAGACCGGGGCCGGGGTCTGTCATTTATATGTGGAGGCGGAAGCCGATCTGGACAAGGCGGTAAAGATCGCGGTTAATGCCAAGGTCTCCCGGCCTTCGGTCTGTAATGCCATCGATACGGTGCTGGTCGACCGATCGGTCGCGGCAGCCTTTTTAAAGAAGCTGCAGCCCGCACTGGGCAGGTACGAAGTCGAGCTCTATGCCGATCCATCGGCCTGGCGTCTGCTCAAGGGATATCCTTTTTTGCAACACGCCGCCGAGGGAGATTTCGCGCGGGAATTCCTGAGCCTGAAATGCGCGGTCAAGGTGGTAAAGGGCATCGATGAAGCTTTGTCGCATATCGGGCAATACGGCACCAAACATTCCGAGGCCATCGTATCGCGTAACCAGCTGCAATGCGAACGATTTCTAAGCGAGGTCGATGCCGCGACGGTCTATACGAATGCCTCCACCCGATTTACGGACGGAGAGGCGCTGGGGCTGGGCGCGGAGATCGGGATCTCCACGCAGAAACTGCATGCCCGGGGCCCCTTTGCGCTGGAAAAGCTGGTCACGGAAAAATGGCTGATCCGCGGGAACGGACAGATCCGGTGAAATTAATATTAATTGTCAAAAAAACGCTTAATTTAGGGTTGTAAAAACGATTAGCTAAAATAAATTTACAATGCATATGAAAGCAAGGGTGTTCACGTCTTTTTTCCTGGCGGCGCTGCTGGCGGTAAGCCCCGGCGCATTTGCGCAGACGACCATGAACCTGTCCGTGCAAGATAATTCCGGGCCGGTCATCAGCCGTTATATTTACGGGCATTTCTCCGAGCACCTGGGCAGGTGCGTCTATGACGGGTTCTGGAAGGACGGGAAGATCCGGATGGATATCGTGGACGCGTTGAAAAAAATAAAGATCCCTGCGCTGCGCTGGCCCGGGGGCTGTTATGCCGACCAATATCATTGGAAGGACGCCATCGGTCCAAGGGATCAGCGCAAGAAGACCGTGAACACCACCTGGGGCATGGTTCCCGACGACAATAGTTTCGGTACTCACGAGTTCCTGGATCTTTGCTCCCTGCTGGGCTGTCAGCCTTATATCGCCGGGAATGTGGGAACCGGCACGCCCGAGGAAATGTCCAACTGGCTGGAGTACCTGAATTATAACGGGAGCAGTACGCTGGCCGATCTGCGCAGGAAGAATGGCAGGGAACAGCCTTGGAATGTCTCTTTCTGGGGAGTAGGGAATGAAAGCTGGGGTTGCGGCGGGGACATGACGCCCGAGTTCTACGCCGAACAGTACCGGAGGTATTCCGAATTCTGCAAGAACTATCCAGGCGCGCCGCTAAAGCTGATCGCCAGCGGATCCAATGGGGACGACTATAACTGGAACGAGACCCTGATGAAAAATATTCCGCTGCAAAAAATGTGGGGCATCTCCACGCATTACTATACCATCGTGAACGATTGGGATCACAAGGGTTCGGCCACGCATTTTGGCGAAGACGAATATTTCAAGGGGCTGGCCAGCTGTATGAAGATGGAAGAGATCGTAAGGAAGCATTCTGCGATCATGGACAAATACGACCCCAAGAAAAGTGTGGGCCTCGTGGTGGACGAATGGGGCATCTGGACGGACGCGGAGCCTGGCACTAACCCAGCCTTTCTATATCAGCAGAGTAGTTTGCGGGATGCGCTGATCGCGGCCACTACCCTGAACATCTTCAATAATCATTGCGATCGCGTGAAGATGGCGGCCCTTGCGCAGACCGTGAATGTCCTGCAGGCGCTGGTGCTGACGGATAAGGACAGGATGCTGCTGACGCCGACCTATTATATATTCGATATGTACAAGGTGCACCAGGACGCGCATTTGCTGAACCTGCAGTTCACGAGCCCGGACTATGTTTTTGGCAATGCGAAGCTGCCGGCGATAAATGCCTCGGCGTCCAAGGATTCCAACGGCGTCGTGCATATCTCGCTGGTGAATATCGACGCCACGAAAAAAATAACGGTGAGGGCGAACCTGGGCGGTATTTCGTGGAAAAGCGTGCAGGGGCAGGTGCTGACCTCGGCGAAATTCACCGATATCAATACTTTCGATCAGCCGGACAAGGTGAAGTCCGCCTCGTTCAACGGCGCGCGTAAGGAAGGTGGCGAACTGGTAGTGGAGCTCCCTGCGCGGTCGGTGGTCGTGCTGGAGTTGAAATAGCCGGTCGTGGGCGGGCATTCGGTGCAGGCAGGGGATCGGTGGTCGTCCTGGAACTGAAATAGTCAGGAGGAGCATTCGCGTTCGTTGCGCGGGGAATGAGAAAATGCCGGTGAGGCAGATGATGAGCGTTACCCTGGATCGGCATTCGTCTCAGCCATGAATTTCCGGCGATAATTGAGCGGGCTCAGTTGCGTTCTGGCCCGGAACATTTTATAAAAATGCGAGACGTCGCCGAAACCGCTGTCGAAGCAGATGGCGGAAATGGGCTTGTCGGTTTGGATGAGCTGTTGGGTCGCGTGGTTGAGGCGGTAATCGATGACGGTCTCCATAAAGGTCTTACGCGTTATCTTTTTAAAATACCTGCAAAAGGCATTGGGCGTCATGCCCGCGATAGCGGCTGCCCCATCCAGGGAGATGTCACCCCTGAAATTTTCCACCAGGTAAGCGAAAATGGGATAGGTCCGTTCCCTGTCAAGGGGAGCGAGCCCGGCGGCTACCCGTTGGGGTTCGAGCAGGATTGCGTCTTTCGAGAGGGCGAGCGCCTGGAGGATCCCGAGAAGACCCATCAACCGCTGGAAATCATTAGTCTCTTCCGCCATTGCCAGCATGCGCTCCCGAGCGGTCTCCTGCGCCGTCCCGGTGAATTGTATGCCGCAACTGCTCTTCTGCAATAATTTATCGATTGGCCCCATTTCGGGCCTGGAAAAAAAATCCCCTCCCAAAAAGTCCGGGGCGAATTGGATAACGATGGTGTTGGCAAGCGCCCGGCTGGCCAGATCGCCTTCCAGTTTCCAGCAATGGGGCAGGTGAGAGCCCAGGAGCACGAGGTCGCCGGCCTTGAAGTCGGCCATATGGCTGCCGGTGTATCTTTTGCCGGCGCCTTCCAGGATAAGGGTCAGCTCGAATTCCGGGTGATAATGATAGGGGGCCGTGAAAGCCAGTTCGCCGAACACCTTGAAGAGGAAGGAATGGGCGGCCGAATGTTGTAAAACCTCATAGGATGCTTTGAGCATAAGGCTTATTTTGTTGTAAAGCTATTTAAATTATTTATATAGGGGTAAAATACCCCAATAATTGGCTAATCCGGCCATTTTTTTTTATCGCTGTGACAGCGTACTTCGTCCATCATAAACAAGACCATCATGATCACAGCGGTGAAAAAGGCGATTGCAGCGGTAAAAGGCCCGCCCGGCCTGGACGAACAGGGAGGGCCCACGGCCCGGGAATGCAGTGAATTCAGGAAGAACGGGCATATCCTGACCCGTCAATTGCTAAATCCGATCGAATTGGGGATCTATCGGCCATTGATCGTCGATGCGGCCGCGCGGTACAGGACGGAAAAGCGCCGGCTGGCGGATCGGGATACCTATGGGAAGGCTTTTCTGCAGATCATGAATTTGTGGCAGTTGGACGAAGGGGTGAGGAAATTCGTACTGGCCAGGCGATTTGCCAAGGTGGCCGCCGCACTGCTGGGAGTCGATAACGTGCGGATCTATCATGACCAGGCGCTGTTCAAGGAGCCCGGGGGCGGCCCCACGCCCTGGCACCAGGATCAGTTCTATTGGCCCCTGGATACGGCTGCCAGCGTTACGATGTGGATGCCGCTGGTGGATGTCAGCCTGGAAATGGGCATGCTGACCTTTGCCTCGGGCTCGCATAAGAACGGGCTTGTCTTCGATCAAAAGATCTCCGACGAATCGGATAACCAGTTTAAAAGATATATCAGGGAGCATCATTATCCCGTCGTTCGGCCGGCGGGCATGCAGGCCGGCGATGCCAGCTGGCATTATGGAAATACGATACATAGCGCGCCAGCCAATGATTCGGATCAAATGCGGGAGGTCATGACCGTTATCTATATGGCGGATGGCGCCCGGATCGTGCAGCCGAAAAATAAATGGCAGGCCGACGACCTGGAGCAATGGCTGATGGGACTGCCGCCTGGCAGGCTGGCGGCCTCGGAACTGAATCCCCTTTTGCTGTGACCGGGGTGATCCTGGGCTGAACCCGCGCCAGAATAGCTATCTTTACCGGCAGCAAACGGATCGCTATGCAATACAGGCAGCTGGGCAACTCTTCCCTTTTAATAAGCACTATCGGTTTTGGCGCCATGTCCCTTGGACAGGGCGAGGCGGAGAATACGCGCCTGGTTGATCGTGCCCTGGACCGGGGCATCAATTTTTTCGATACGGCCGATCTTTATGAGCAGGGGGAGAATGAAAAGAAGCTCGGCAGGATGCTAAAAGGGAAGAGGGAGCGCGTAGTACTCGCCAGCAAAGTGGGGAATCAATTACGCAAAGACGGCAGCGGTTGGGATTGGAATCCACAAAAAGAATATATTATAAAATCTGTTGATGGCAGCCTGTCGCGTTTGCAGACCGACCGGATCGATCTTTATCAATTGCATGGCGGGACGCTGGAAGACCCCATCGACGAGACCATCGAAGCCTTTGAGATCCTGCAGCAACAAGGAAAGATACGATACTATGGCATTTCCTCCATCCGCCCGAACGTGATCAGGGAATGGGTGCGGCGGTCGCGGATGGTCAGCGTGATGATGCAATATAGTTTGCTGGATCGCAGGCCGGAGGAAAGCTGCCTGGAATTGCTGAAAGAAAATCATATCGGCGTATTGGCCAGGGGGAGTCTTGCCAAGGGATTGCTGGCCGGCAAGCCCGCCGAAGTCTATTTAGATCATTCCCGCGAAGAAGTAGAAGAGGCGGCCAGGGCCATACAAACTCTATCCGGTGCGCATCGCAATGCCGCGCAGACCGCCATTCAATTCGTGTTGCAGCATCCTGCGATCACGAGCGCGGTGGTCGGGCTGCGAACGATGGAGCAATTGGAAGGGATCGTCGCGAATGGAACGAAAGGAGAGGGAATGGAACGAACCGGAATGGAACGAAGCGGATCGGAACCAAGCGGATCGGAACCAAGCGGAATGGAACCAAGCGGAATGGAACCAAGCGGAATGGAACGAAGCGGGATTGAACGAAGCGGAATGGAAAAAGAGGGGCTGGAACAAAGGAAATCGGAAGGAGAAGGGGTGAAAAGGGAAGCGGAAACAACGGAAGTACCGGCTCTCCAGGAAAAAGAAATAAATTCCCTTTTTGGGAAAGTAAATGCGAACAAATATGAGCTTCACCGTTAAGAACAGTTCAGGCATGCCAATTGCAATAAGGGTTTTCAGGAATTAGTGAGAAGGAAGAACACAAGATGCAGCATGGCCGAGAATTGAAAAAAACACATGATGCAATCGATTTATATGAAAAATACCATTTATCGGGTATTTTTTTAACCGGGAAATTTTCCCAATTTCACACCGTAATAAAAATATAGTATGGAATATTTGAATAATAGAAAAAATACGTTACTTTTATGCGACTAATACGCCTGCCATATTCAAATCCTCTGAATGGAGGCTAAGTTTTACTCTTACATAAGTAACTTTTCGTTGGGTGACTCCCAATCCTTGAAATTCCTCGATAGCCATTTGATTAAAAGTTTGTAATAATCCACTTCACTATTCTTGTAAAGCCAAGCTTCTTGCAGTAAGAAGCCCCAGTCGACGCCAATACCTTAGTGTTTAGCCGAGAATGATTTCCATTACCATCCTAGAAAGATTAAGTGTGACTAAACCCTAAATGTATTTTGGTAATGAAAAAGCAAATTTTGGCTATCGACGATAGTAAGGCGATCCGGTTTTTACTGCAGACAGTTCTTGGAAAGGAGTACCAGGTGATTACGGTTCCCGACGGTTATTCGGCGATGTATTATCTTTCTCACAGGAGTTCGCCTGACCTGATCATTGCCGACCCGCAATTGCCCGATATGGAAGATTGGGAATTGATCCAGCAATTGTCCTCGAGCGGTATGTATGGCGATATTCCCGTCCTGGCGTTATCGGGACTGGATAAGAAAGAGACGGAACTGAAGTGTATGGAATATGGGGTTGTTGAATATTTTTTAAAGCCGTTCAACCCGGTAATCCTTTTATCAGCGATCGATAGCCTTGTCAAAAGCGGCGGACTCAATAAAGGTCTTTCCGTCATGGCGGGGTAAGTATATAGAGCGACAAGTATTACGAGCAACATTTTTATATCCCTTAGAAATCCTGTTTAAGCCCGCATTCGTATTTATGAAACCCTAAACCAGTAGTATGGATTCATTATTTCTACCCAAGGCGGCTCATGAGGACAGAAGGATCTCGCGCTTCATCCTGAAGTCTTATTATTTACCGAAAGTCGGTAATTTTCAGTACAGCGGTTTTTACTATATCGGAAAGAACACTTCCTATATGGAGAAACTCGTAAACATGTACAAAAGAGGGTATGCGTCCGAGGCCCTGGAAAATGCGAAAGCCGAACTGATCCGCAGCCTGGAGCAGGAGAAGAATATCATTCCTGAAGTCATATTATGCGAAGCAAGGTTCGACTATGCCGCTATCAGGAGCTTCATGATATTCCTTAAGCAGCATCCCGCGCTGTCCTCCATTCCTTTTATGCTGGACGCTTCCGGCCTTTCCGAAAAAGAATTAAAAGCTTATAAGAAGAATACAAGGCCCGACGAGATCATTTTCCTGAAGGACTGCGACGAACCCAAGCTGAGAGCGAAGGTGAAGTTCCTTCGCAAGGTCAAGGCGGGCGGCACGGATGCCGCGAGCCCGCTGATCGAAGAAAAGCGCGCCCGGCATCACCGGACAGGCCATCCTTTAAAGAGGGTCTTCGATATCCTGGTCTCTTCCTTCGCCTTGTTGATCCTAAGCCCTATATTCCTGCTGATCGCCCTGGGGGTGAAACTGGAATCCAGCGGCCCCATCTTTTATATAGCCAAGCGGGCCGGAAGGGGTTACCGGATCTTCAATTTTTACAAGTTCAGGACGATGATCGTGGGAGCGGACAAGCGTATCGACGAGCTGACGCATCTGAACCAGTATAACGGGGCGTCGCGCTCGCCTGTTTTCTTCAAAATGACGAATGATCCCCGGATCACCCGTATGGGCAAGTTCCTTCGCAATACCAGCCTGGACGAACTGCCCCAGCTGATCAACGTGTTCCTCGGGGATATGTCCCTGGTGGGGAACCGGCCTTTGCCGCTGTATGAGGCGGAGACCCTGACCACCGATCAGTATGCGGCCCGCTTTATGGCGCCGGCCGGTATCACGGGTCTCTGGCAGGTCAAGAAAAGGGGCAATAAGGAAATGTCCGCCGAAGAAAGGATCAATATCGACATCGCATACGCTGCCAAATGCAATTTCGCAACTGATCTATGGATAATCGCCAACACGCCTACTGCCTTGCTGCAGAAGGAAAACGTGTAATTTTTCCGGTTCAGTCAGTATCCGTTACCTTTATTTGTTGATTTACCTCAAAAGAAAACTAAAATATGTTGAAGGAGACCCCTTTAATATCGATCATTACGCTAAACTGGAACACCACCTCCGTCACCTGCGATTTTCTCCACTCCATCCAGGAAAAGAATACTTACGCAAACATCGAGGTCATCGTGGTGGACAATGCGTCCAAGGATGATCCCAGCACCGCCTTTCGCGAAGCCTACCCGGCGGCGCATATCATCCGGAACGACCGGAACCTTGGATTTGCCGGGGGCAATAATGTCGGTATCCGCGCGGCCAAGGGCGACTATCTTTTCATCGTCAATAACGATACGGAATTCACGAATGGCTTGCTGGAAGGGCTTTTGGCGATCTTTGAGGCCTACCCCGACGCGGGCATCGCCTGTCCCAAATTTCATTATTTCTTTCAGAAAGGCACGATCGAATATGCCGGGTATAATACCGTGAACATATTTACCGGGCGCAATGGCATGATCGGATGCCGGGAAAAGGACAAGGGCCAGTACGACGAGATCAAGGTCACCAATTATGCGCACGGGGGGGCCATGCTGGTGCCGCGGAAGATCATCGAGGAGATCGGGATGATGTACGAGCCGTTTTTTCTTTATTACGAAGAGTTCGATTGGTCCGAGCAGATCAAAAGAGAAGGATACAAGATCTATTACCAGCCCGCGTCGCTGATCTATCATAAAGAATCGATGACGACGGGAAAGGCCAGCCCGCTGAAGACCTTTTACCTGACGCGCAACCGGATATTATTCATGCGCCGGAATGTGGCCTGGCCGGCCTTTACGCTGTTCACGGCTTATTTTTTATGTTTTACGATCCCCAAGAATACGTTGAGCTTTCTGTGGAAGGGGCAGGCTGCGCATCTGAGATCGTTCTGGAAAGGCATATTCTGGCAATTCAATCGCACCATCACCTTTAACTGACAACTATGTGTGGCATTACCGGCTTTATTGATTTTAAAAAGAGCACCGGCATCGATGTGCTGAGATCCATGACCGATGCCATGCTGCACCGCGGGCCGGACGACGGGGGCCATGAGATCTATGAAGCGGGCAAGGCGTCTGTCGGTTTTGGCCAGCGTAGATTGTCGATCCTCGATCTTTCGCCCCTGGGCCATCAGCCCATGCATTTCGGGGATCTGGTCGTCAACTTCAATGGCGAGATCTATAATTTCAAGGAAATAAGAAAAGAGCTGGAGGAAAAAGGATATTCCTTCGATAGCTGGTCGGATACGGAAGTGATCTTAAAAGGCTATCATTGCTGGGGCCTGGACGTGGTGCAGAAATTCATCGGCATGTTCGCCTTTGCGCTGTACGACAAACAAAAGGATCAGGTCATCCTGCTCCGTGACCGGGCGGGCATCAAGCCTTTGTACTATTACTGGAACCATGATATCCTCCTTTTCGGTTCGGAGCTCAAGGCCTTGTACCGGCACCCGGGATTCGAGAAAAAGATCGACGTCAACAGCCTGGCGCTCTTTCTCCAGTTCAGCTATATTCCCGCACCGCATTGCATATTCATCAATACGTTCAAAGTGTTACCCGGTCATTCGCTGACCATCGATCTCAGGACGGGGACGCATACCCTGAAAAAGTACTGGGACGTATTCGACTATTACAATAAACCCAAGCTGGATATTTCGGATCGGGAAGCGATCGATCATACCGACAGGCTGCTGAAGAGCGCCTATGAGTATCGGATGGTCTCGGACGTCCCCGTGGGCATTTTCCTGAGCGGCGGTTATGACAGTTCGAGCGTGGCGGCCCTGCTGCAGACCGGGCGCACCGAAAAGCTGAAGACCTTTACCATCGGCTTTCACGAGAACGAGTTCAATGAGGCGCCCGAGGCGAAAAAGATCGCGGAATTGAAATA
>OLLP01000644.1_pt1 | contig 12066 bp, 11 predicted proteins | sample 1604561 | NCBI WGS metagenome assembly OLLP01 (sample SAMEA104055722, study PRJEB20765) | soil metagenome | isolation source: soil | reverse complement strand
CGCCCAAAAGGTCATGGGCATCATCGGGGCGGCCATGATCTATTATAATCATTCCATCGGGCATAGCATGACCTTCATGCAATTCATCAACGAGAATATGTGGGTGCCCCTGGCCAGCTTTACCGCGATAGCGCTGGGCACCATGAGCGGAGGCTGGAAGATCGTCAAGACGATGGGAACCCGGATCACGAAAGTGACCCCCCTGGAAGGAGTCGCTGCCGAAACGGCCGGCGCCCTCACCCTTTTTCTATCGGATAAACTGGGGATACCCGTAAGCACCACGCATACTATCACCGGGTCGATCATCGGCGTAGGGGCTACCCGCAGACTATCCGCAGTCCGGTGGGGTGTGACCATCAACCTGCTCTGGGCCTGGATCCTGACGATCCCCGTCAGCGCGGTGCTGGCCGCCCTGGTCTATTTTATCGTTCAACTGCTCCGATAGAAATAATTAGTTGCCTTATCTTTACAATACATGACAGATCATAAAAACAAACGTCGAATATGAAGGGGATTATCCTCGCCGGGGGGTCCGGAACGCGGCTGCACCCCATCACCTACGCCATTAGCAAACAGATCATGCCCGTCTATGACAAACCGATGATCTATTATCCCTTGTCTACGCTGATGCTCGCAGGTATCCGCGAAATATTGATCATCTCCACGCCGCACGACCTTCCTCTCTTCAAAAAACTTTTCGGGGACGGCTCCCAGCTGGGGCTCCGGTTCCAATATGCCGAGCAACCCAAACCCAACGGGCTGGCTCAGGCCTTTGTCATCGGCGCCGACTTTATCGGCAACGACGGGGTGGCGCTGGTGCTTGGAGACAATATCTTTTACGGCGCCGGACTGGGCGGGCTGCTTGAAAAGAACACGGCCCCGGAGGGCGGCATCGTATATGCCTACCAGGTGAGCGATCCGGAACGATACGGCGTCGTCGAATTCGATAAGAATATGAACGCCGTCTCCATCGAAGAGAAACCCGCCCGCCCCAAAAGCAGCTACGCCGTGCCGGGATTGTATTTCTATGACAACGAGGTGGTCGCGATCTGCAAAAACCTGCAGCCCAGCCCAAGGGGCGAATACGAGATCACCGACGTCAACAAGGAATACCTCCGGCGGAATAAATTGAAAGTATCGATCCTGGACCGGGGCACCGCCTGGCTGGATACCGGCACCTTCGATTCGCTCATGCAGGCCGGTCAGTTCGTGCAGGTGATCGAACAAAGGCAAGGCATCAAGATCGCCTGTATCGAAGAGATCGCCTACCGAAAAGGGTTCATCGATAAGCAACAGTTGGAAAAAATGGCCCAGCCCCTGCTGAAGAGCGGGTATGGCGAATACCTGATAAATATCATCAAACAATAAAAATGGAAAAAATCCTGGTTACCGGTGGATGTGGTTATATAGGCGCTCATACGATCGTGGATCTGATCGGGAACGGATTCGAAGTGATCTGCGTCGACAACAATGTCCGTTCTTCCCCGAGGATCCTGGAAGGCGTGGAAAAGATCACCGGAAAAAAGATCAAGAACTATAAAGTGGATCTCTGCAATTACGATGACACGTTTGCCATCTTCCAGGAAAACGAGAATATAGCGGGCATCATCCATTTTGCCGCTTACAAGGCGGTGGGCGAGTCGGTGGAGAAGCCCCTCATGTATTTCGAGAACAATCTCCAATCCCTGATCAACCTGCTGAAATGCACGCAGGAATTCGAGATCCCCTATTTCATTTTTTCTTCCTCCTGTACCGTATACGGCAATCCCGACGTGATCCCGGTAACCGAGCTGACGCCGCCCAGGCCGGCCGAATCCCCTTATGGATATACCAAGCAGATGGGAGAGCAGATCATCAATGAGTTTTCCAAGGCGACGACGCGTACAAAATGTATCTTATTACGCTATTTTAATCCCGCAGGGGCCCATCCCAGCACCCTTATCGGGGAGATGACGATCGGAAGGCCCACCCAACTGGTGCCGGCCATCACACAAACCGCTATCGGCAAGCTTCCCACGATGACCGTCCATGGCGACGATTATCCAACGCGGGACGGCTCCTGCGTCCGTGATTTCATCCATGTCTGCGATATCGCGCACGCCCATACCCTTGGATTGAAATACCTGCTCGAAAAAAAGGCGTTGAAAAAATGCGAAGTGTTCAACCTGGGCACGGGCAACGGCGTGACCGTCCTGGAAGCCATTAAGGCCTTTGAAAAGGTCAGTGGCGTCAAGCTCAATTATACCATCGGGCCCCGCCGGCCGGGCGATGTCATCGCCATCTATGCCAATAACGACCTGGCTCGCAAGCAATTGGGCTGGGAGGCCAGGATCAGCCTGGAAGAAATGATGTCCACCGCCTGGAAATGGGAGCAGAAATTAAAGAACGACGACAAGTTTTACAACGGCAAATTTTCAGAGTTGAATTGAGAACTTCTTCTTTACTTTGCGATCCCATTGACACGGTTGGCGGTCATTTCCTTCACCGGCGTCAGTTGACACAATAACCTATTAATCAGCATTTTCAAACAGCGATTCATGTTAAAAGAGATTCAAGTGACCGGCCAGAAAGACACCCGCAGCGGTTTCGGCGACGGCATTGTCGAAATTGCCAGGAAGAACCCCAATATCGTCGCCCTTACGGCCGACCTCGCCGGGTCGATGAAACTACAGCAATTCATCAAGGAATTCCCCGAACGTTTCGTTCAATGCGGCATCCAGGAAGCCAACATGATCGGCGTCGCCGCCGGCATGACCATTGGCGGGAAGATCCCCTATACCACCACATTCGCCAACTTCTCCACCGGCCGGGTTTATGATCAGATCCGTCAGTCGGTCGCCTATTCCGGCAAGAATGTAAAAATATGCGCATCCCACGCGGGTGTAACGCTGGGCGAGGACGGAGCCACGCACCAGATATTGGAAGACATCGGCATGATGAAAATGCTCCCCGGCATGATGGTCGTCGTTCCTTGCGATTATGCACAGACCAAGGCGGCCACCATCGCCATTGCCGACTATAACGGTCCCGTTTATCTCCGCTTTGGCCGCCCCGTATGGCCCATCTTTACCGAAGGCATGAAATTCGAGCTCGGCAAGGCCCAGACCTTCTCGGAAGGAACGGATATCTCCATTTTTGCCTGCGGCCACCTGGTCTGGAAGGCGATAGAAGCCGCGAAGATCCTCCAGGAAAAAGGCGTTTCGGCCGAACTGATCAATATCCACACTATCAAGCCCCTGGATACCGAGGCTATACAGCGTTCCATCAGCAAAACCCGCTGCGCGGTGACGGCCGAAGAACATAATATCATTGGAGGCCTCGGCGACGCCATCGCCCAGGTAGCCGCCAAAAATTGCCCCATCCCTATTGAATATGTCGGCACAAAAGACACTTTTGGAGAGAGCGGCACCCCTACTCAATTATTGACAAAATATGGCTTGGACACGCCCGATATCGTCGCCGCGGCAGAAAAAGCATTGGCAAGGAAGAATAAAATTGGCTAACTTATGGGGGTGACCATCCATGACACCGAATTATTAATTCAATTCAGGGATCCTGACACCAAGGAAAAAGCTTTCACTGCTATCATAAAAAAATACCAGGAGAAATTATATTGGCATGTCAGGCGTATTGTGGTGGAACATGAGGACGCCAATGACGTATTGCAAAATGTATTTATACGTGTCTGGAACGGCCTGGAGAATTTCCGGGAGGATGCCCAACTCTACACCTGGCTGTATCGTGTCGCCACGAATGAATGTCTCAGCTTTCTCGAACAGCAAAAGAAAAAGGCTACCCTGTCGCTTGACGACTCGGAGAGCGGCCTCAGCAATAAGGTTATAGCCGACAAACATTTCGATCCCAATAAGCTGGAATGGAAGCTCCAGGTAGCCATCCAACAACTACCTGAAAAACAAAGAGTTGTGTTTACTCTTCGCTATTATGATGAAATGCCCTACCAGGAAATGAGCCAGGTGCTCGAAACCTCGGAAGGATCGTTAAAGGCGTCCTATCATCATGCGGTTAAAAAAATAGAAGATTATATCCTCAATCATTAAACTTTACTGGGCCAAAAGGGTCTTAAAAAGCGGTATGCAGAGCAAGGAGAACTTAATGGAAGAATTGAAGCTCATCAGTGAGCTCGTCGCTGCGATCCCCCGGGAGACACAGCCTCCTTATGCCCTCCCCCTTAGGTATTTTGAAGGCCTGCCCGGCAGGATCATGGAGGCGATCAGTGCCCGGGGCATCATCTCCGGGGACAGCATGGCATCAACCGAGGATCCACATTTTTCCAAAGACAACCCATATGCCGTTCCGCAAGGTTATTTCGAGGGATTCGCCGGCAAGCTGCTTACCCGTATAGCAGCGGGGCAGAGTGGCGATCCCCGGGAGGAGCTGTCCGTGCTTTCCCCCTTGCTGGACCGTATCGATAAAAAATCCCCTTTTCAGGCTCCCGAAGATTATTTTAGCAACCTTACGGGAACCGTCCTGTCCGGGGTACAGGCGATCGGATTCGTGAACGACGAATTGGAGAACCTTCCTTCCCTGATGACCGGTCTGCAGGACAAACCCGTTTACCAGGCCCCCGCAGGCTATTTCGATAATTTTGCGGGCAATGTCCTGGCCCGCGTAAAAAAGCCCGCCACGATACCGGCCGCCGTCATTTCGATGGACAGCCGCAGCCAGGGCTCAGCCGGCATCCGCGGCGGGTTCAGGAAATGGATGAGGTATTCGGCGGCGGCGGTAACCGCCGGTCTGATCCTGACGATGGGATGGCTGGGTTTTCATAGCCCCGCATTCGCTCCCGCAGGCAATAACGTGGCCACTAACCTGGTAGCCACCAATCTGTCTAAAGTGAGCGACCAGGAGATATTGAATTATCTGGATAATCAGAATATATCACTGGCCGAGACCGCCGCTAATAGCACGGCTACATTGGAATTCAATGACGCAGATGTAAAAAATATATTGGGGAATGTGTCCGACGCCGAGTTGGATCAGTATCTTGAGGACAATGGCGGCAACAAGAACCCGGTAACGAATTAAAAAATGAACAAGTTATTTTCCCTATACCTTTTGACAGGCTGGCTGTCCTTATCCTGCGCGGCCCAGGGCGGCGGCATGCAAAGGCAGAATGGAGGCATGCTTGAATCTGTGCATATCGGCTATCTCACACGTACCCTGAACCTGTCTCCTGCCGAATCCGAACGTTTCTGGCCCATCTATAACCTTTATATCACAGAAATACGGCAGGCCCGCATGTCCTACAAGGCGACCGGCGACGAATTGAGATTCGATGAGACCGTTCTGAGCATCAAGAAAAAATACAGCGTTCAGTTTGGCAATGCCCTATCGCCGGCAAAGGCCAATGAATTCTTCCGCGCGGAAAGGGAGTTCGCGAATTTCGTGCAGAAAGAATATATGCAACGCAAGCAGAACCGCTTGCAGCAGAGAAGGCCGCTGATGGGCCCGGGCGGCGACACACCGTGAACCGCGACACACCGTGAACTTTTGCTTGTCTACCGATTAATTTGACGATCCAAAAAGGGATTACGATATTTGAAATTGGTGTTTTTCATAGGTTAGCAACGGCCGGCTCTTTCCAGGGCAGGCCTTTTTTGGGGCGAGTCCGGGGAAATTAAAATATGATTAAAAGGAGAATACCGGCGACCCAATATCATGATAGAATAAAAAAGTCCATCCTTCTCTTTTTCCCTGCTCCCACCATTGCTGTCTTAATTCCATGCATTTCTTTCCGTCATAATCGTATTTGGCTACAATGCGGTTCTTCATCTGCTGCAACTGAGGAGCTACATCCCCGCCGAAGAAGATCGTAGCCCCCGCATCCACGATACGGAACACCTGGTGGTAAGGGCAATGAGCGCCAGTCATCTCATATTTAATGTACCCTTCCACCACCCCGTCGCCCTCTAACAGAACGACCCGTGACGAGCCTTGCAGGGCGGTCAACTCATCCGTCAGGTAGGACGATGGGCCTTTTTCAAAGGCATATTCCAGCTCCCTGCGCTGTATATAATAACGCGCGTTAGGAAAAGCCAGTTCGCGACTCCCCGTCGCGCGCGACTCCCCGGCCCCCGCATTCACGCCCTCCCCGCTTGCAGCTTGTAGCTTGCCGCTTGCAGCTCTTTCCCTACTTACCCCGCCCGCATGATCCTTATGCAGATGGCTCATCAGCACCTTGGTCACGTCCGAAGGATCGATACCCGCGTCGCGCAGGTTATGGTATATCTGCAGCTCCCCCTCCTTTTCAAAACCCAGCCCCGTATCCAGCAACAGCACATCCTCCGAGGTAACCACTACAAATGGCTGCACCTCCACCAGCAGGCTGCCCACCGGTCTGCGTTGCAGATCATCGGTCCCTACTTCGAAGGGAACGAATAATTTAGTCTTGTCGATGGTGAACGCGCCTTCGGAAAGAGGAATGATCTTCATGACGCAAAGCTACGGCATCACGGTCAATCGACCTTTCTGCCCGGCGCTGAAATAGCGCTTACCTCAATACCATTTGCCTGTCGGCGTCGAGACGCACCAAAATAAACAGCATGATGCTAAAGGTCATCAGCGAGGTCCCGCCATAGCTTACAAAAGGCAGCGGTATCCCGATCACCGGCGCCAGCCCGATGGTCATACATACATTGATTACGGTATGAAAGAAAAAAACGCTGGCGACCCCATACGCATAACAACGGCTGAACACGCTTCGCTGCCGCTCCGCGACCGTCACGATACGCATCAGGAGCACTATATAGATGCCCAGGAAAAGGATACTGCCTATGAAGCCGAACCCTTCCCCGATCGTGCAGAAAATAAAATCCGTCCGCTGCTCGGGCACAAAATCATAACGAGTCTGCGTCCCTTTCAGCAGCCCCTTCCCGATCAGGCCTCCGCTGCCGATAGCTATCTTGCTCTGCTTGACATTGTAATTATTATTATTACTGCTGCTCTTTTTGGCGCCGCTGCTCTTCTGTTCGTTCTCCAGGGCAACCTCGGTCGCCCGGTCCTTGGGAACATAATCTTTCCCGATCAGGGTATAGATCCGCTGCACCTGGTAAGGCTGAAAGACATGATCGAAGACAAAGGGAACGACAAAACGCTGCACGCCCACGCAGACGAACCAAATGCTGACGATCAGGAGCAGGATCGGCTTGGCCCTTTTGATCTGCTTTCTCAGAATATAAATAGCCAGCAAAGCGATGCCGGTAAGGATCAACGCCAGCATATTGGGCTCCAGCAACAGGGTGGCCACCACCAGCACGGAAAAGGAGAAGCCGATGATCAGCACCGACGAGGGCAGTCCCTCGCGGAACATCACCAGGAAAAAAGAGAAATAGACCAGCGCAAGACCGGTCTCTTTTTGCAGGATGCACAGCATCGCCGGCACCAGCGCGATCGCCGCGGCGATAAGATGAGAACGGGGCCGGGTGAAATTGGTCTCCACCCGGGATAGATATTTGGCCAGCGCGAGATTCACAAAGATCTTGCAGAGATCGGCAGGCTGTAATTGAAAGGCGGTGCCAAACCGGATGATGGATTCCGTTCCTTTCACCCTCGAATGAAAAGGGAATACCAGCAATAACAATAATATGCCGAAGGCATATCCCAGGTTGGCCGTCGCCGTAAAAAATTTACTATCGGTCAGCAAAATGAAGGTTCCGGCTATGCCGCCCATGATAAAATACAGCAATTGGCGGCTGTACTCCGTCTTGAGCGAAATAAACCCCTGCAGAACATTATCCCCGTCGTGGAAGCTGGCAGCAAAAATGCTCATGATGCCCAGGCTGCAGAGGATAAACCATATCCATACCAGCGACCAATCCACTCCTTTCGATATGACGGCATTTCTTTGGCTCATATCCGGCTGCGTTGACTCATATTGATTTGCTTTGAACCGTAATTTCGGTCATATTATCGTGTTGAATCCGCCTTTTTGGACGGAACCTTTCTCCCGGAATCCGCTTTTGGCGGCAGTAATGGCTTCGAACTGTCGGGGGCCGGCGCCGGGCCCGGGCTATTAGCCGGAGCAGACGCAGCCTGTACCTGCTTGCGCACCAGGCTGGGATAACGGATCACGGGGCTTTTCAGGAGGGCATCCATCAGCGGGTTATGTACGTTCCCCGACGTGTCAAGCATCATCGCCCGATACGAAGGCGTCTGGTATCTTATCCAACGCGAACTGTCCCCCGACTGCCGGGCCCATCTTGCCGCCCGGGTGGAATCGGCCCTAAATTGCAGACGCACCAGGTACTTTGGCATCAGGTTCACTCCCGCGATCCGATCCACTTGGGATAATCTTTCGGTTCGCAGGGTATCGTTGAGGTATTTTTCTACCAGCAGCGAGGCGATCGGCGCGGCCTGGGCTGCCCCGAAACCCCCGTTCTCGACGATCACCGCCACAACGATCTTCGGATCTTCGCGGGGTGCGAAACAGACGAACAGCGAGTGATCCCTTAGTTTGATGATCCTTCCATCGATCACGCGCTTATTCTCCGCCGTACCTGTCTTGCCGCACATATCGATGCCCGGTATCCGGGCCGCAACCCCCGAGCCGATCTCCACCACGTCCTGCATGCCGCTGTGCACTACCTCGTAAACCTTATCGGGGATATGAGTCAGCACCTCATGCCGTTGCCGGAAGCGTCCCAGCAACTCCTCGTCATCCGCACCCCCTTCGATATTCTTAACAAAATGAGGCATATAGAAATAACCCTTATTAGCCACGATGCACATCGCATTCGCGATCTGCAACGGGGTGACTGTCATCTGATCCTGGCCTATGCCCATCGTCACCATCGTGCAGGAGTTCCATGAGTGATGGTATAACTTATCATAAATGGCCGTATCGGGAATGTTGCCTCCATCCTCGCTGGGAATATCCACGCCAATCCGATGGCCCAAACCGAACGCATTCACATATTCTTTCCATTTCATCAACCCTGTCCGCTGGCTGTGGAAGGCCGGGTTGTCGATCTCGTCCCGGAATGTCATACAAAAAAAAGAATTGCAGGAATGAGCGATCGCCAAACGCAGATTGGCGGCATGGCCCGCAAAATGTTCCGTGCATCTCACCGGTTTGTTGCAACCGTTGTAAACGCCGAGACAGTTGATGCCGCTGGCGGGCGTGATCACGCCTTCATCAAGACCGATCAATGCCCCGATCGGCTTGTAGGTCGAGCCGGGCGGATACTGCCCCTTGATGGCCCTGTTCAGCAAGGGGCCCGATTCATCCAATGCCAGTCGCGCATAGTTCGCCTGCTTGTCGGAACCGGTGAGCGAATTGGGGTCATAGTCGGGGCCCGAAGCCATGGCCAGGATGCCTCCCGTCTTAGGCTCGATGGCCACGATGGCCCCCGTCTTGCCCGTCAATAATTTCTCCGCCAATTGCTGGAGCTCGATATCCATATAGGTATTCAGGTTCTTTCCCGCAATGGCCGGCGTGTCCAGCCCTTTGTCCTGGTAGCGCCCGACCAGCCTGTTCTTATTGTCTTTCAGCCAGAATTCGATCCCCCGCTGCCCCATCAGCTCCTTCTCGTAGGATTGCTCCAGGCCGCTGCGGCCCACATAATCCCCCAACTGGTAAAAATTATTCGACCTTTTCAAAATGGCCGAATCCACTTCCCCGACATAACCAAGGATATGGGCGGCCGCATTGAAGGGATAGACCCTTACGGGACGTTCCTGCAGATTGAAGCCCGGGAATTTCCATATATTCTCCTCCATCCTGGCGTATTCGTCAGGCGGCAAAAGATCGTCAAAGATGGAAGGGCGGAAAGGGCCGTTCTTGAATTTGGCGTCCAGTATCCGGCTCCGGAAATCCGCCGTGTCGATACCCGCCAATTTGCAGAAATAAGCCGTATCGATATTTCTGACCTGTGCGGGAGTGACCATCAGGTCGTACATGATCGTATTGTTGAGCACCGATCTTCCCTTCCTGTCATAAATGATCCCCCGGGTCGGGTATACGCTTTTGCGGAACAGCGCATTCTCTTCCGCCTGCTGCTTGTATTTTTTGGAAACGATCTGCAAATGGAACAATTGCGCTGCCATGACCAGGAACATGCCCGCGAAGATGAGGCGGATGATATTGCTACGGGATTGGTTGAATACAGGCATATCAGATCGTATTGGTCCTGAACTTTTGTTTGCGGTAGAACAGCAGTTCCGTCAGCAGGATCAGCAACAGGCTGACGGCCGTCGAGGCGACCACCTTACCCAGGAAATAGATAAAGGTGCCGAAATTCATCCATTCCAGCAATACCAGGTACAGATGGTGAAGAAAGGTCAATACGATCACATAGGTCGCATAAGGCGCCCAGCCCATGCTGACGATACTCGGGGAAATATAATTCTTATCGGCCCCTTCCTGCGATATGAGCAGGCCGATGACAAAAGGCCGGACATAGGCGATCAGGGTGCAGGCCGCCGCGTGCAGACCAGGCGTCTTGGTGAAATAGTCCAGGCAAAGGCCGAAAAAAAAGCTCACCAGCGTCAACGAAGCCCTGGACAAATTGAAAGGCAGCCAGAGTACGAACAAAAAGTATAGATAGGGCGTGATGAACCGGTGGAGAGGCGGCATCTTAAAAAGGATGAAGACCTGCACCAGGATGAACAGCACGAACCGAATACTATTTTTTAGCAATTCGCTCATTGGATGATTTTACTCGAAGAATCCTCTAATTTTTTTTGTTCGTCATATTGCAGGTTATCGACTACATAGACATACTCGATGTTGTAAAAGTTGGTGGACGGCCGGATCTTCAGGGTATAGAAATTCGTGGTATTGTCGTCCACGATCTCATACACCGTTCCTACCATCGTATTGGCGGGGAACCGGGCGGAGGTCTCGCTGGTAACGACCGAATCCCCCCTGGCCACCTTGGCGCTCTTCGGGATATCCCGCATGGTGACGAACAAGGGGCTCAGGCCATCCCATTTGACGACACCCCGCTCGCCCCCGTTCTTTAATTTAACGATCACGCTGGAATGGTAATGCAGCAGGCTCATCACGGTAGCGTAATTCTCGCTCGCGTTCACGACGGTTCCTACGACGCCCTGGGGGCCGATGACTCCCATATTTGCCCGGACATTTTGGGCCGACCCGCGGTGGATCGTCAGGTAATTGGCCTGAAGGGAAGTGGTGCTGCTGACGACCTTGGCTTCCATGATCCGGTACTTCAACACCGACCGGGCCGAATCGACCCTGATCGTATCCAGGAACAGCCGTTTGGCCGAATCGGGCGCTTCATAATTTTCCTTTAGCAACTGGCGGAGACGAAGGTTCTCCTTCAGCAGGGACTCGTTCGTCTTCTTCAACTGAAAATAATATTCGACCGTATTGTACTTGTCGTTGATCCTGCCCGTGATCTCGGTGCTGGCATTCATGAAGATCGCTTCGTGGAATTTGTTATAGCGGAAAAGAATGGAAAGTGCGATGATCTGCAACACCAGGAAAAAGAGGAAGTTGGTATGCCTTCTGATGAAGAGAAAAACGTTACGCACCTGGTTTGCTATTTTGGATGTTGAATCTTAACGGTTATGCGGCATTTAGCGCATCACGAACGGGTAACGATCATAGTTCTTCAAGGCAATTCCCGTACCTCTCACCACGCTTTTCAACGGGTCGTCGGCAATATGCACCGGCAATTTGATCTTTTGGCTCAGGCGCTTGTCCAGCCCGCGCAACAATGCCCCTCCGCCGGTCAGGTATAAACCCCGGCGATAAATATCCCCCGCCAGTTCGGGCGGCGTCGTCTCCAACGCCTTCAGAATGGCTTCCTCGATCTTGAAAATGCTCTTGTCGAGCGCCTCGGCGATCTCCTGGAAACTGACCATGATCTGCTTGGGGATGCCCGTCACCAGGTCGCGGCCGTTGACCGGGATATCATCCGGGGGATTATCCAGATCCTTCAGGGCGGCGCCGATCTGGATCTTGATCTGCTCGGCGGTTCTTTCCCCGATCAATAAGCTATGATAACGGCGCAAGGCCTCCATGATATCGGCAGTGAATTCATCTCCGGCAATACGGATCGACTGATCGCAGACGATACC
>OLLP01000431.1_pt1 | contig 12268 bp, 9 predicted proteins | sample 1604561 | NCBI WGS metagenome assembly OLLP01 (sample SAMEA104055722, study PRJEB20765) | soil metagenome | isolation source: soil | reverse complement strand
AAAATGGCGGAATCGCTGGAATATTCCTTTGGCTTGCTGTCCGATAAGGAATGGCTGCAGGCCGGCATTGCGACGCTCAGCGAAGCAATGGTCGGGGAAGGGGATATTCGGACGCTCTCGGCGAAGGTCATCGGGCATGTGTCGCAGTATACCCATAGCCTGGTGGGCGCCCTCTACATCGCGGATGCTTCGGGCAATTTGCTGAACCTGGGCGGCGGCTATGGCCTCGCGCCGGAGAACAGGAAGGAAGTCGTCAGGATTGGGGAAGGGCTGGCCGGTCAATGTATGGCCGATCACCGGCGGATCCTGGTGAACAATATCCAGCAGGGGGAATGGGTGATCAGCTTTGTGTCCGGGGCCGTCAGACCGGGTACGATGATCGCCATCCCTTTCTTTCATGAGAAAAAATTCAAAGGCGTGATCGAATTGGGTTCCCTGGAGCCCTATACGGAACGGGAGCTGGAATTCCTGAACAGCATCAACGAAAATATAGGTATTGCCATCAATAGTATGCAGAACAGGGCTAAGCTGCTCGAACTCCTCGAAGAGACCCAGGCGCAGACCGAGGAACTGCAGTCGCAGCACAGCGAGATGGAGGCCCTCAACAGCGAGCTGGAAGTGCAGGCAGAAAAATTGCAGGTCTCCGAAGAAGAGCTGAAAGTGCAGCAGGAAGAGTTGCAGCAGACCAACGAAGAGCTCGAAGAAAAGAGCCGGTCGCTGGAAGAGAAGAACCACCTGGTATTGGTGAGGAACCTGGAGATCCAGAAAAAGGCCGAGGATCTGGCGTTGAGCGCCAAATACAAATCGGAGTTCATGGCTAATATGTCGCATGAGCTGCGTACGCCGCTCAATTCGATACTTCTGTTGTCGCGGCTGCTGGCTGAAAATAGCGAGCAGGGCCTTGCTCCGGAGCAGGTCGAATATGCGCGTGTCATACAGAAATCGGGTCACGGGCTGTTGCAACTGATCGACGAGATCCTCGATCTGAGCAAGATCGAGTCCGGAAAGCTGGAGCTGGAGCATGCCGTTGTGACGATAGAAGAGATCATGGAAGACATGCGGATGCTCTTCGCCCCGCTGGCCAGGGACAAAAACCTGGAATTGAAATTTATCATCGAGCCCGGCGCGCCCGTTCAGTTGGAGACCGACAAGATGCGGCTGGAGCAGATATTGAAGAACCTGCTGTCGAACGCGCTAAAGTTCACGCCCAAGGGGGAGATCGGGCTGAGGGTATCGCCAAGTTCGGTGTATAAGGGGTTTATCGACTTCTCCGTGAAGGATTCGGGGATTGGTATTCCGAAGGAGAAACACGAGCTGATCTTCGAAGCCTTTCAGCAGGCCGATGGTTCCACGCGGCGGAAATACGGAGGTACGGGGTTGGGGCTGTCGATCAGCCTGCAGTTGGTAAAATTGCTGGGCGGGGAGATCCGGTTGAGCAGCGGGCCGGGCGAGGGATCGGAGTTCAGGGTGTCCATTCCGCCGTTCAAGACGGCGGGGGGCAATTGGGAGAAGGCCGTCTTTGCGGAGCCTGCGAGTGCACGGCTGCCTTCCTCACCGCCGGTGCAGGGGCAGGCACGGGATGCGCAGGAAAGTTTACAACAGGGTGAGCCGCAGGACTTGCGGGTGTATACACTGACCGATATTCCGCCAGAAATGCCCGACGACCGCCAGGGGCTCGGGCCGGCGGACAAGGTGCTGCTCATCGTCGAGGACGATGCAAACTTTGCCAGGGCCCTGCTCGAATTCGCCCATAAGAAAGGGTACAAAGGCGTTATCGCCGTGCGGGGGGATGCCGCCGTCGCGCTGGCGAAGACCTATAAGCCGCAGGGTATCCTGCTCGATCTGCAATTGCCGGTGAAGAGTGGATGGCAGGTGATGGACGACCTGAAAAAAGATCCGCAGACCCGGCATATCCCCGTGCATATCATGTCCTCTTATTCGATGAAAAAGGAGAGCCTGCTGAAAGGCGCGATCGACTTTGTGACCAAATCGGAGGCGTTCGAAAATATGGACGCGATCTTTTTGAAGATCGAGTCGGTGCTAAACAACAGCCCGAAAAAAGTGCTGATCATCGAAGACAATTCCAAACATGCCCGGGCGCTGGCCTATTTCCTCGGCAATCATAATTTGCGGACGGAGATCGCCAATACCATCGACGGCAGCAGGGAGGCCTTGCAGAAAAAGGAGCTGGACTGTGTCATCCTCGACATCGGCATAAACGATATCGAGGCCTACGATACCCTGCATATCATCAAGCAGGACCCCGCGCTGGAAAATATCCCCATCATCGTATTCACGGGCAACAGCATCTCCAAAGGGGAGGAACTGCGGCTAAAGCAGTATGCGGACTCGATCGTAGTGAAGACGGCCCATTCCTACCAACGGGTATTGGACGAAGTGTCCCTTTTCCTGCACCTGGTGGACGAGGGCAGGGAGGGCACGCAGGGGAATGGCCAGCGTAAATTCAGTTCCACCGACGAAGTGCTGAGGAACAAAACGGCATTGATCGCCGACGATGACGTGCGGAATATTTTCTCGCTGACCAAGGCGCTGGAAACGCACAAGATGAAAATAGTCTCCGCCATGGATGGGAAAGAAGCCCTGGCAGTTATCGACGCTGCCCGGGAGCCGGTGGATATCATCCTGATGGATATGATGATGCCGGAGATGGATGGGTACGAGGCGATTGCCAGGATCAGGAAGAATGCACGCCTGAAAGACATTCCCATCATCGCCGTAACGGCCAAGGCGATGGCCGGCGACCGGGAAAAGTGTATTCGCGCGGGGGCGTCAGACTATATCACCAAGCCAGTGGATATGGATCAATTGATCTCTTTATTGAGGATCTGGTTATATGACAAGTAATGGAATTCACCATACAATATGAAGAGCAGGAGATCCTGCTGAATGATCTGTTCACGCATTACGGGTACGATTTTACCGGGTATTCCCGGGCTTCGCTGCAAAGGAGGATCGAGCGGCTGTTCACGCTGGACAAATTCCCCAGCTTTGCCGAGTTCCGTCACCGGCTGCAAAACGATCCGTCTTATTTCAGGCGGTTCGTGGAAGAGGTCACCGTGAATGTCACCGAGATGTTGCGCGATCCGGGTTTTTACAGGGAGTTGCGCGGTACGATCCTGCCCATCCTGGCCACTTATCCCTTTGTCCGTATCTGGCATGCGGGCTGCTCTACCGGGGAAGAGGTCTATTCGATGGCGATCCTGCTCAAGGAAGCGGGAATTTTGCATAAATCCCTGTTGTACGGAACGGACATCAATCCGCTGGTGATCGAGAAGGCCAACAGGGGGATCTTTCCCGTCGCCCAGATGCAGAAATATTCCGAGAACTATATCCAGTCGGGTGGGCTAAAGGATTTTTCTTCTTATTATACGGCCAATTATCAACTGGCGAAATTCGACTCGTCGCTGATGGAGAAGATGATCTTTTCCACGCATAACCTGGTATCGGATTATTCCTTTAATGAATTCCAGTTGATCCTGTGCCGGAATGTGCTGATCTATTTTGAGAGAGGCCTGCAATCGAAGGTTTTCGATCTCTTCGACAAGAGCCTGGAGAACTTTGGATACCTTGCTTTGGGGTCGAAGGAATCCTTGCGTTTCTCGCCGATCGCTGCGCGGTACAGGCAGGTGGGCAAAGAAAAAATATGGAGGAAAGTACATGAAGCCGGTTAAACTCATCGCCATCGGGGGCTCCGCGGGCAGCCTGCAGGTGATCCTGGATCTCCTGTCCCCCTTGAGCCCGGGACTTTCCATACCCATATTGATCATTCTGCATCGGGCGGGACCATCCGAGTCGGCGATGGAAGAATTGCTGGCTGCCCGAACGCGTTTGAAGAGCAAGGAAGTGGAGGAAAAGGAACAACTGTTACCGGGGACGGTCTATATATGCCCGCCGGATTATCATGTGCTGATCGAAAAGGATCAAAGCCTGTCATTGGATTATTCGGAGCGGGTGAATTTCAGCCGTCCGAGCATCGATGTGACATTCCGGTCGGCGGCGGACGTGTATGGGGAAGAACTGATCTGCCTGTTGTTATCAGGCGCCAATTCAGATGGCGCGGAGGGGCTGGACTATGCGAAGGGTAGGGGAGCCATGACGATCGTACAGGATCCGGAGACGGCGGAAGTGAGCTATATGCCGCATTATGCGATCGCGCATGCGCGGGTCGATCATGTGCTGAGGCCGGAGGATATGCCGGCTGTGCTTTTTTCGAACTTGGGGTGATCGTGTTTCGGAGTTGGGGTGATCGCGCCTGTGCGGGACGGGAACGGATCGATGGGAACCGGGAGCTATTTCCCGGCGCCCGGAGAACGGGTGATTGCGTTGCTGACCATGTCTTCCAGATCGGCGATATCAAAAGGTTTTTGGAGGGAATAGTCGGCGTTGGCCTCGCCGGCCAGTTGGGCGACATTGCTGTTGGCGCTAAAAAAGATGACGGGGATGAATTGCAGGTCGGGCTGGGCCTTGAGCATCTGAGTCGCCTGGATGCCGCCGGGGCCAGGGATCCAATTGTCCATCAGGATGACATCGGGCTGGTAATTCCTGGCCTTTTCAATGACGTGGGTGGAATTGCTGAGGGTGTCTACATCGAAGCCTTTTTTGCGGAGGACGATGGAGCATATCTGCAGGATATCCAGGTCGTCGTCCAATATCAATACCCTTTTGTTCATTGTAGCAATAAATTATCCCGAATTACAGGAAAATTCGTGCCATAAAATTTGAGTAAAAAGGCGGCCCCGCCCCGTCCTGTATTTTCGGGGAGGGGCGGGGCCGCAGGATTCAGGCCTGTTGCCGGAAGAACAGGGGCTTCAAGGTCAACCAGGCCAGAACTGGAAAAAAATGCATGGGGATCACCATTCCCGGAAATAATTCCGGCTCGCTCATGTCAAGGGGCAATTTTACCCCAAATGCCGGCAGCATAGTGGCAAAGCTCAGGATAACGAACAAGAGGTTGAAGACGATCTCTCCATTCTTCCTGAGCATCCGGATGATGGCCCAATAGCCGATGGCCGCCAGGATGCCGCCGATGAGGCTTGCGAGGAGCATCGAAGTAGGCGAAGCCACCTTGAAGAAGCTGGCGCCCGTAGAGTTGGAGTATACCCTGGAATAGATCACGGAGGCGATGCCTGCCAATATACCCGAAACGATCCCTAAGAATAATGCTTTTTTGAACATGATTCGACCATTTAAAATTTGGAACTGCTGATTATTTCACGGTCACGGGCACGCTTAGTTCGATCTTGATCTGCTCGTCCACGTCCCCGCCGGGTTTACCGATGCCGAAATCGACGCGATTCACCGAGAATTTCGCGGTAAACAAGCCTCCTTTTGGCGTCCGCTGAAAATTGAATGGCAGAACCAGCGACTTCTTCACGCCGTGCATTTCGAGGTCGCCCGTCGAGGAATAGCCGCCGGCCGTCTTGACGATCTTTTGCGAAGTATAGTGGATCACCGGGTATTTGGCAGCGTCGAACCACTCGTCGCTTTTGGCGTGGTTGTTCTGCATTCCATTGCCGGTATTGATCGAATTCACGCCGATGCTAACGTCGAATTTGGAAACGGCGGTCTGGGTTTCGTCAAAAGAGATGGTACCCTTGACATCTTTGAATATGCCCGCCGCCTCGTTACTGGAGAAGGCGACCGAATAGCCATCGGCAATCTGCCAGGACGTTGTCGCGATGAGGGTATAGGCGCTGGCCGCCAGCAAAGCGACGGCCAGGCCCGCATAAAATTTTGTTTTCATATTGGTTAGTCTTTTACGAATTCAGCGCTTGCATTCAGAGCCACGTCCTCGCCGAGGAAGGTCCCGGGCATCGAAGGAGCGATCCCGAAATCGGAGCGTTTGATAATGCCGGTGACATAGAAGCCGGCGACGAGTTTCTTATTCATCGGGTGGGTGATAGTGCCGTTGTAGGTAGCGTCCAGGGTCACGTGTTTGGTAACGCCATGGAAGGTCAGATCGCCCTCGACCTTGTATTTTTTATCGCCGGCCTTGGTAAAAGATGTGCTCTTGAAAGTAAGCGTACCAAATTTGGCGGCGTCGAAGAAATCGGCGCTTTTTAAATGATTGTTCCTTTGTTCGTTGTTGGTGTTGATGCTGTTGACGTCTGCGGTCAGCGAAACAGAGGCATCGGAGAAATCATCCTTGGCCGAGGTGATCTTCGCGTCCACGGAGGTAAAGGTACCGGCGATGGTAGCGATGCCCAGGTGGGAGATAGCGAAATTCAATTGAGAATGGGGTTTATCCCAGGACCATGTCTGTGCGAAAGCGGCGGTTGCCATAAAGAATAAGGCAGCGGTGACGATAGTGATCTTTTTCATTGTTTGATTGGTTTTTTATTGATTGTGTTTAATTAAACATGTTTGTGGCCTGCCCGGTTGTCCCTGCGACCCGATGCCTGTGGCAGCGAGTCCCGACTCAGGTCTCGATCCCTTTTATAAAACTGCAAAGTACATCCTTTAATACATTTTCAGCCAGGGCGTTGTGTTGGGAGGGCTTGTTCAGCATATTGATGGAAACCAGGCCATGCAGCATGGACCAGAATGACTGGAATTTCAGGAAGGGATCGATCGAGCCCTCGCGTCCTGGTGGGGTAAGGGCCATGATGCTGCTGGTGATGGCTGTATTAAAATCCTCCATCTCGGGGATCTTCCTGGCCGTTTCGCAGGTGGGGATACCCAACCCGAACATGAGCTGGTAATATTCCCGGTTGAGAAAGGCGAAGCTCCAATACGCATGGCCCATAGCGATGATCTCTTCCTTCGGCCCGGGTTGCCCGACTTTCGCGGCGACCAATTTTTCGGATAATAATTTAAATCCTTTTCTATTGAATTCCAGTAAGATAGCGTCTTTACTTTCAAAATGAGTATAGATAACCGGGACGCTGTATTCGATCGCATCGGCGATCTTTCGGATGGACAGGGAGGGCCATCCTTCGGCGATGACCATCTCCCAGGCGGCGTCGAGTATACTGGCTTTTACCTCGTTCTTCTGTCTAAGTTTCCGGTCGCTAATACCCATTTTCTATCTGTGTTATGTTTTATAACAGCGTTAGATAAAATTAGGTTCTTTAGTTCGTTCCGCCAAATTTTTTCGTTCGTGGCTTTGGGGATGGCTCGGGCATTGTAGGGCTGATATTGCGGGCGCGAGCGAATCGGCGCTCGGGATCTGTGTTGCAGGCCGGCCCGGGGCATATACCTCAAATTCGTGTAAAATGCAAACGAATTTTTTGCAATAATTTGATCATCAATGTGATATAAAAAGTTCGTTTGCATTTTGCATGTTTTGCGAATTGATATATCCGGCCGCGGTGGCCCGCAGAGCAGGAAAGCGGGCGGAACCGGCTCCGGCAATAGAATAGGAAGGCTGGGGGAACCGTGTAGTGACGGCTGCACCAGACAGCAGGCGGTGCGGAGTGAACGGGGGCGAGACGAAAAGAGCTGTTGGCAATCAGGGGAAAGAAATGTCTTTCCAGTTATCCTGCGGCCTATCCTCCATCAGGAGCTGGTAGGGATCGACCCCTGCCCGGGCCGGTTTGCCCTGCACGATCACCGTGATAATCTGTACGCCCGCATGGAGACGCCGTTTCCCTACCCATAAGGGATTCATCTGCTTCATTCCCTGCGGATCTCTGGTATCGGCTGCAAAGACGCCGATATCGATATAATCATCGATCTTTCCCGCGGGATGATCCATACCAGCGCTATCCGTAAATTGTTTGGCTACGTTCACCCGCAGGGTCACCCGATAGGAGCTGTCGCTGCCGCTCTTGCCCATTGCGACGGCGCTCGCCGCCAGCATCTTGTTCTGGTAGAAGCTATTCTTTAGCCAGCTATCCTCCAGGTAGTAACGGAAGGAGTCGGGAACATGGCGTTGGAGGATACGATAGAGGTCGTCGCTTCCGGCGAATGGGGCTGTGGCCCGGAAGGCCCAGGCCTGGTGAAATTCCCGCAAAGCTGCATTCAGGCTATCCGCCCCGATCAAATCTTTCAGGCCATACAGGCTGAGAGCAGCGCGGTGATCCCAAACGTATTGCCGATCCGCGGTGAGCACCGGGTTTTCCGCCTTGGTTTCAAATTGGCGGCGGCCTGTCCTTTGTCCCCAGTAATAGCCGCCTATTTCCGAACTGTGCGCGGCCCTGAAGGCATTCATTCCACGTTGCGTCTGCTCTTCCATCAGCGCGCTATAAGAGGCCACCCCTTCCGAAATGACCTGCGATCCGATGGTATTATTGGGTGCGAGTTGTTGTCCCCACCATTGGCCGGCCAGATCCCGAGCCGTCACATGATAAGGAAAATCGAATTGATCGGGACCCGTGATACGGGTATTCCAGCCAAAATTCTCCGAATAGACGAGTAGGCCGGGAAGCTTCACAGCATCGGGTGCGTAAGCCGGAGATTCCAGCAGGGTCAGCCGGTCGAAAGGATAGGGGCCGAAAGCGTGGGAATAGTAACGCAATCCATCCTTACAGGCGGAAAGGAAGCGATTGAGGTTAGCCACATTGCCATGGAAATAATAGACCGAGATCGGGACGATGCGCCCGCCATCGGTCATTGCGCTGTCATGCAGGATCTCGTATTTGCCGGAGAACAGTCCAAAATTAAAATACATTCCCGGCCGGTCTTGCGCAAAATGGTAGTAATGGCGGCCCCCCGAATGCCATTCCCCGAGAAGGGCGCCCGGTGCGGCGATCGCCTGGTCTTCCGGTGTGCTAACGGTGATATCCAAACTATACAAGGCCGCGGGGTCGCCGCCCAGGAGCTTATTAACGCCGCGGGGATCGCCATGCGGAATGGGCTCCGGCTTTTTTTCCGGCAGATGATATTTCATCCGGTCATCATGCTGGCTCAGTTCGTCGCCTTCATCGTAACCCAAGGCAGGCAAGCCCCCGGTAAAAAGAAGGAAGTTATGGAGGAATGCCCCTCCCCGGAAGCCATTTGCAAATCCGGTATATTCCTGAACCGAATTGATCTCTACCTGTGCTTCCTGGCCCGGGGCCAGGGTTTGAGGCAAGCGGTACAGGCGGAATTCGGCCGTATCCCGGCCAGAGCGGAAAAAATCGAACTTGCCCCTGGGGTAGGTCAAGGGGCAGGTATAGGGGAGCAATTCACCGTTATAACGCAAAGAATATTCATTGATATTGTCCGCATCAAGCAAGAGGCTATCGATGGGTAAACCTGTCCGGTTGATCATCGTGACATAAGCATGCACTACCGCCCTGCGCTCTGCGGGAAACAGATCGGCCTTCATCCGGATCTTCACCGGGCTGGGCAGGGGGAGCGCATCATAATGCTTAAGCTGCTGTTCATAGATGGCTTTGCGTTCGATGCCTTCGGCCGCGGTCTGGTAGTTGTTAAGGTAACTGACATTGTAATAGATATAGGATCCCGCGGCGAGGAAGCCGGCCAATAACAAAAAGGCCGTTATCCTTGTCTTCCTGCCCCAGCGCTCTTTTGCGAGTTGGAGCCGTTCCCGGAAAGAAGCGACCACGCCCCGGTTATAGAACAGGGCCGCCAATACCAGGAAAAGACCGCCGCAGAAAAGCCAGTACAAATGGAACCAGAACAGCGGTTTGGCCATCGGCCCCAGACCGTCTATCTCGGTCAGCAGAAAATTTGGGGTATTGGAATAGAGTAACAGCAGGTAATCCAATTTGCCGCTATCCCTTAAAAGGGTTATCGCTATCCAAAACCCGATACCGATCCCAAGGGCCGCGAATTTGTTATTGATCACGATATGCAACATAAAGGCGAAAAACAGCATTTCCGCGAACAGGGGCAGATCCACGGCCAGGAGATTGGTCAGGTATAGAGGAATAGCCAGGTGGGTGAAACCCTGCGCCAGTTGTACGCCGATGCCCACCAGTATGGGGAACAGGGCTAGGAACAGGGCCAGGCCCAGCAGGCTGATCAGTTTGGCCGTATTCAGCACCCAATTGGGCGGGGGCAGGGAGTCGTTGATGGTGGAAAAGCGGGTCAGCCTCTCGCGGTGAATGGTCTCGCCGGTATAGAAGATGAGGACGATGAAAACGAAGAAAAGAAAATTCTCGTTGAAGCCAACGATCATCAGGAAGGTCCGGCGAAGATCCGGTATCCCGTAACGTCCCCCTATATTCCAGAAGATCAGGCTCATGAAGATCGTTCCGCAGGAGAGGATGATCCAGAAATAATTGTCGCGGATGATATTCAGCAGCTCGATCCGGGTGAGGGTGAGCAGGGTGCGGCGGTGATAGCTGCCGGTGAAGGACACCTGTGTCGTGGGCATGGCGCTGACGCCGGGGGCTGCGGTTGCCCGGGGGAATGAGGTTGCCGGGAGGGCAATGGTTGCACGGGGGTCCACGGTTGCGCGGGGAGCGTCTCCGGCGGAGAGGTTCGCTTTTTTATCCGCCCGGCCGCTGAAGAATTTTTCGAAGCTGAACCGCGCATAGACTACTAATAAAACGATCAGGCCGATCGAAGGCCAGGCGATACGGTTGACCAGGAAGCTATCGTGTATGGATACCAGCGAGGTATTTTTTTGGGTCAGGCTGTATCCGTCCACTTCCAAACGGACGGGCCCGATGCCAAAGGGATCGCATAGATCGATCACCATCCGGTTATGGGTGTGCTGGAGCGCGAAATTGGCCATCAGGTAACCCATGAACAAGACGAGGCCGCTGCTATAGATCACTTTTATATTGCGGGTTGCCGCCACCAGCCCGAAGAAAAGGCAGGACGTGAAGATCATATTGGGCAGGGCGATCGTCAGGTAAGGGTGTAAATAATAGATCAGATGCTGAGGACCGTAACGGGCTGCGGCTGTCCAGCCTGCCGCCTTGCCGATAGAGGATCCCATCCAGGCGCCGAAAGGCACGGCGGCGCCGACGAGCAGTAAAATAAAAAGCGATCCGCAAAAACGACCGTAGAAATAACCGGCCCTCGTGATGGGGTAGGAGAGGTAATATTCTTTGGTATTGTATTCGATATCCCTGTAGAGCGGAACACCCATGATCGCGGAACTGATCAGCATCATCGGCATGCTGGTTACCGCCATAAAAAAAGCCAGTACGGCGGGAGCGTTGATGAATTCCTTATCGCTGGCGGGTACATTCCCTAGTGCAAAGGCCATGAAGGCGAAGAACAGCACGGTCAGGAAACTAAGCCATGGCCCTGGACGTTGGACGCGGTATTTTAATTCGAACAAGAAGATTTGAAAGAACATAAGAGGAAAGTTTAAGGAGTCGTTAGTGCGTGGTTTAAGGAGCGGTTAGAGGGTGTTCACATCGACCCTGGTGGCGATGTTGCTGAAATAAACGTCTTCGAGATTGGGAGCGGCGGGTGCGAAGCCTTGGCCCGGATGACTGTCCTGTATGACGCGGATATGCAAATGTCCTGTTTTCAATTGCGTCGAAATCACCTCGAAGCCTTCCTTATAGCGTCCGATCTCCTCCTTAGGGATGGATTTGCTGTAGATCTTTCCTTCAAGCGCGGCAATGGCGGCATCCGGTTCGCCCGCGTACAGGACTTCTCCCTGGCAGATAATGGCAAAGCGCGAACAAAGCGTGCTTACGTCCTCCACGATATGCGTGGACAGGATGACGATCGTGTTCTCGCCCAACTGGCTCAGGAGGTTATAGAAACGGTTCCGTTCCGCCGGATCGAGACCCGCTGTAGGTTCATCCACGATGATGAGGCGGGGCCTGCCGATCAGCGCCTGGGCGATGCCAAAGCGTTGTTTCATCCCCCCGGAATAAGTGCCAAGACGCTTCTTGCGATCTTTGTAGAGGTTGACCTTATCGAGCAGCCCATCCACCAGTTCTTTTCGTTCTCCGGCCTGGCCTACGCCTTTAAGACGGGCGATATGATCAAGCATCTGTTCCGCGGCGATGCGGGGGTAGACCCCGAATTCCTGGGGCAGGTAGCCGAGTAATTGACGCACGCGGGTCTTGTTCTGCAGAACGTCGAGATCGTCAAGAAAAATACTTCCGGAATCGGCTTCCTGCAGGGTGGCGATGGTGCGCATGAGGGATGATTTGCCCGCGCCGTTGGGGCCCAGCAGGCCGAACATGCCGTTAGAAAGGGTGAGGGAGACATTCCGCAGGGCGCATACGCCGTTGGAGTAGGTCTTGGAAAGCGAATCGATGATTAATTGCATGGAATTTCGATTTGTTCGGGCATGACGGCACCTGTCAGGTACAGCCCCGATTTTAAAAATTTAAGACTGTCGTTGGATCTATTTTAGTTTCCGGAGATCTTCTCCGCTGAGCCC
>OLLP01000645.1_pt1 | contig 12270 bp, 11 predicted proteins | sample 1604561 | NCBI WGS metagenome assembly OLLP01 (sample SAMEA104055722, study PRJEB20765) | soil metagenome | isolation source: soil | reverse complement strand
TGCATAACCTGGTGGGCTTGAAAGATAAATTCGATATTTCCATGGCCTGCGATACGGACTATGATCGTCATGGGATCGTGACAAAAAGCGTGGGACTGCTACCGCCGAACCATTACCTGGCCGTCATGGCCTTCTATCTTTTTCAGCATCGGCCGCAATGGCCTGCCAAAGCTATGGTGGGCAAGACGGTGGTCAGCAGCCGGATAATCGATCGCGTCACCGCTAAACTCGGGAGAAAATTGTATGAGGTGCCTGTAGGATTCAAATGGTTCGTGGATGGATTGGTGGATGGTTCCATCGGATTTTGCGGGGAAGAAAGCGCTGGGGCATCGTTCGCCCGGAAGGATGGAGGGGTATGGACGACGGATAAAGACGGCATGATTGCCGCCTTGCTGGCCGCTGAGATCACCGCTGCCACCGGTCGCGATCCAGGCGGGATATACGATGAGCTAAGTAACGAATTAGGCCAGTCTGCTTATGATCGGGTAGAGGCGAAGGCAACTCCCGAGCAAAAAGAATCGCTCAAAAAACTTTCGCCGGGACAGGTCACGCAAAAGGAGATGGCGGGTGAAAAGATAACCGAAGTGTTGACGAACGCCCCTGGAAATGGCGCAGCGATAGAAGGGCTAAAAGTCGGTACGGAAAATGGTTGGTTTGCGGCCCGGCCTTCGGGCACGGAAGATATTTATAAGATATATGGAGAGAGTTTTCGCGGAGAAAACCATCTGCGCCGTATCCTGGAAGAAGCGCAAAGTATCGTCGATTCTGCGCTGAGGAAATAAGGGCTTGCGCGATCGCGTTTTATTCGCGAAACTCCGGTCTATTTGTTCAATTCGGATTCTTTCATTTTCGTGTCCATCTCTTTGATCTTCGTGTCTGCGCCTTCCTTTTTGATGTCCGTTCGGACAAAAAGGAAAAGGCTCATATAAATATTGGCTATCCAGATCAGGGAAAACCATGAGATCAGATAACCCCTCCAATCGATGAATAATAAATGATACTTCGTGATGACCAGGAGTAAGGCCGTCACGTAAAAGCTGAAGCAATATTCACAGGTGAACAAGTAAAAGAATTTTCTAGCCAGCAGCGTTTTGCCGGTCACACTTTGTCGTTTACAATATTCCCTGAGTTCGGAAAATATCGCTTCATGCGTTACTGTCCACGCAATACAGGCGATGGGTATAGCCAGGATAAAAAGCCAGATGATTTGTGTGTCAAGCGTCATAGTTGCCTCTCGTAACCACTTCTTTATGCAACCTTTATGCCATCTCCGGGGCAGCCTTGCCTTTTAAAAAGTTCGTGGAACTTTTTACTTTGTTGAAGGAAAGAATGAAACGGGTTCCTTTGCCTTCAATCGATTGTACGTCCATCGAGACCTGGTTGCATAAAAGAATAGTCCGGGTCGTTGACAAACCAAGGCCCATTCCGGACGGTTTATTGGTGAAATATGGGGTAAATATCTTCTTCAGGTTCTTCGGGCTGATGCCTGAACCATTGTCTGCGATCTCCAGGACGCATTTCCCGTTTACCGTTCGGGTGATCAGTCTTAATTTCCCGTTTTCCGGCCGCATCGCGTCAATAGCATTTATAATAATATTTGTCAGCGCGATCTTCATTTTCTCCTTATCCATGAATATTTTACAGTCAGCCACCGTAAAATCCTTTCTGACGGCGATATTTTTTAGCGTGATCCTATCTTTATTCATAGCCAATACTTCGTCCAGCAATAGATGAAAGGAATGTGTTTCCGGCTGCTGATCATCGTCCTGACAGGATACCAGCAGATCGGTTACCAGAGCGTTGATCCTGTCGGAGCCACGCATGATAATGTCCAGGTATATTTGTTGGTCATCGCCTTTCAGCGTGGATTTCAGCATTTCCACCGCCAGGTTGATATTCGTCAGCGGATTTCGGACCTCATGGGCCAGGGCAGAGGCGAATGGGGCGGCTTGTTCCGGCGCCACCTTGGGTGGTATCAATGACTTGAACAGGTTCATGGAACTACGGCTGTTCAGCTTCGCGGCGTGGCGGATGATAGCGTTGGGATTCATGGTAGACGACAGTTTTGGTCTGATCTGATCTATTGCTCATAGCCGCTCTTGATGATCGTCTGGATCATCTTGAAGCGGCCGTTCGGTTTAATAAAACTGGATGAGTGGGCCGGTATGATGATCCCCTGGCCCGCTGCGAGTAAATGAGACAGCTTGTCGATCACGATACATGCCTGTCCTTCGATGATCTGGGCAAAAGTGTCGAAAGGAGTACTCTTTTCCGTCAATCCTTCACCGCTGTCGAAAGACATGATACTGATATTACCCGTTGATTTCTTTATGATCGTTTTGATTACCACGGAATTGGGGACATATTCAATGATTTCGACAACGATATGGGATATCGCTTTTGCCAGTTCCGTGCTGTCCCGTTTGTTCCCTTGGTCTGCTCCTGGCTGAATTTTTCCTACAATATTTCCTGTGACCATCGATCCTGGATTTTAGTACTAATCCAAAGGTCCTTTTTCCTTTTCGGCTATTGTTACACGCTCGGGGGGAAAAGTTACATGATTCACACATTTGAGGGGGCATAGTCATGCCTGACCGGGGAAATGTTCTTTTAACCGGAGGTTAGCCAAGATTAAAGCTGGGAGTTGAGATCCTTCTATTTATTCATCATCTGTTTGGCCTCAATGCTGAGGGTGGCATGGGGTACCGCTCTCAGCCTGGCCTTATCGATGAGTTTGCCGGTTACGCGGCAGATACCGTACGTTTTATTTTCAATGCGCATAATGGCCTTTTCGAGATGGTCGATGAAGGTGATCTGACGGCTGGCCATCTGGCTCAGTTGCTCGCGCTCCATGCTCATGCTGCCGTCTTCCATGGTCATATATCGTGCGTCATCATTATCACCGCCCATTTCATCCTTACGCGTGATCAATCCCTGCAGGTAAGCCAGCTCTTTTTTAGCCGCGTCCAATTTCCTGTTGATCAACTCTCTGAATTCTCCAAGTTCTGAATCACTGTATCTCATTGTAGGTCCTGTTTGTTCTTCGTGGTGTGTATCTAAAACGGATTTCGTGAACTCCGGTTCGTATTTGCGAACCGTTTTTGTTTTCATTTCGGGTATGACTACTTTCACCGGTTTGGGCGGCGTAACTATCTTTTTAGGTTCCGGTTTGGCTGCCATAGGGGTCGGGATAATAGGTTTGATCGCGCTAACGACGGGTTTTACAGGGATCGGGGGTTTGGCCGGGGCGACGGGTGTATGCGGCGCCTGTTTGGCTATAGGTTTTGCCACTCCATGGGCGGCCTTAGCTGCCGGAAGAGGCTTGGACGCAATAGATTTCGGGGCGGTGGGTTTCTGTGCGGATTTCGGAGCGACGGATTTTTTTACAGGCATAGGGATTGGTTTTTTAGCAGGGACGGCCTTTTTGGCTACCGGTTTGGCAACGCTTTTAGAAGGCGGCGTTTTTTTAACCGCTTTGCTCCCTGACGAATGAGCAGGCTTCGCGGAGGCCTTTTTAGCCGGCGCGCTTTTTTTCGCAGGTGTCGCTTTTTTAGCGGGTTTCGCCGCTTTCTTCTTGGTTGCCATACTGTTAGGCTTTTTTAGTAACAAACACTTTTAAAGGAATATCGTTCACTTCAATTTCAGTGCCATTAGCTATTTCCGATACCCACTCGAGGGAATCTGCCAAAATTTCGGCGCAAATATAGTCTTTAAATTGGGTTAAACTGTCTTTTAGGGTAGTTGTTTCCGCCAGAGTGACCTGTATCCTGTCGGTAAGATCGTATCCATTGTCTTTCCGGATCTTTTGGATTCTATTGACCAGTTCGCGGGCATTGCCTTCGTCAGCCAGCACCGGTGTGATCGTTACATCGAGGGCGACCGTGAGGGCGTCTTTGTTGGCCACCACCCAGCCCGGGATATCTTCGCTGGCGATATCCACTTCATTAACCTCCAATATTAAGGGTTCGTTATCAATTAACAAAGTATATTGGCCTTCTTTTTCCAATTTGGAGATGTCTTCCTGTGAAAAATTTCCTAAAGCTGCACTGACCGGCTTCATTTTGGCGCCGAGCCTCTTGCCAAGCGCTACAAAGTTCGGTTTGATCTTCTTTTTAATGAAGCCGTCGGTAGCCGTTATGTACTGTACTTCCTTCACATTCACTTCGCTCTTGATCAGGTCTTCGACCTTCTGCAGTTGCTGTTTCATGACCGGGTTCAGCACGGGGATCAGCACCTTCTGCAAAGGCTGGCGAACCTTGATATTGACCTTTTTACGCAGGGAAAGGATCAGCGAAGAGGCGTCCTGCGCCAATTGCATCCTGTCTTCCAAAGCCGTATCGATGGCCTCCTGCCTGACAACCGGGAAATCGGTATGATGCACCGAGCTTTTACCGATCCGGGCGGTGACCCGATCCAGGTTGCCGAACAGCCAGTCCGCGAAAAAAGGGGATACCGGAGCCATTAACCGCGCTACCGTTTCCAGGCATTCATAAAGGGTTTGATAGGCGGAGATCTTATCCTGTTCGTATTCGCCTTTCCAGAAACGGCGGCGGCTTAACCGGACATACCAGTTGCTAAGATGTGCATCCACAAAATCTTCGATCAGACGGCCGGCCAGGGTCGGCTCGTAGTCGCAAAAACCCGCGTCCACTTTCCCCACCAGGGTATTCAGGGAGGAAAGGATCCAGCGGTCTATTTCCGAACGTTCTGCGGGAGGGATGGGCGCTTCTTTGAACGCGAACCCGTCGACATTGGCGTATAAGGCAAAGAACTGATAGGTATTATAGAGCGTTCCAAAGAATTTGCGTTGCGATTCGCGGATACCGTCGACATCGAATTTGAGGCTCTCCCAGGGGGAAGCGTTCGTGATCAGGTACCAACGGGTGGCGTCCGCGCCAAATTTTTCGATGATCTCGAAGGGGTTGACGACATTCCCGAGCCGCTTGCTCATTTTATTGCCGTTCTTGTCCAACACGAGGCCATGAGAGACGCAGGATTTGTACGCCACGCTATCGAATAAGAGAACGCCCAGGGCATGGAGGGTATAGAACCAACCCCGGGTCTGGTCTACCCCTTCGGCTATAAAGTCGGCCGGGAATGCCTGGCCGGGGGGCTGGCCCGAAGCGCCGAGAACCATTTGCTGGTTTTCGAAGGGAAAATGCCATTGGGCATAGGGCATGGAACCCGAGTCGAACCATACGTCGACCAGGTCGGGGATACGTCTCATCGGTTTGCCGCCGGGGCTCGCCAATACGATCTCGTCCACAAAGGGCTTGTGAAGATCGGAAGTGAGATGGGCTACATAGTCTTCGATATTAGAAGGCGCATCCGGCCCTGTCGGAGCGATCATAAACCCGGCAGCCATGGACCGGTGTATCTCTTCCTGTAATTCCGCGATCGAACCGATACATTTCTCTTCGCTGCCGTCCTCGCTCCGCCATACGGGAAGCGGCGTCCCCCAATACCGGGAACGGCTAAGGTTCCAGTCCACCATATTCTCCAGCCAGTTGCCAAAACGCCCTTCGCCCGTGGAACGAGGTTTCCAGTTGATGGTCTTATTCAATTCCACCATCCGATCCTTCATAGCCGTTGTGCGGATAAACCAGGCATCGAGCGGATAATAGAGGATCGGTTTGTCGGTACGCCAGCAATGCGGGTAATTGTGTTCGTATTTTTCGATCTTGAACGCCCTGTTCTCTTTTTTTAACTTTACGCAGATGTCGACATTGACGTCGATATAATCCGGATCGTCCTTGTAATTTTTGACATAGCGGTTGCTGAATTCCCCCAGCCCGTCCACGAATTTTCCCTGTTTGTCCACCATGATGAGGATACCGAGGTTGTATTTCCTGCCTACTTTATAGTCATCCGCGCCAAAAGCGGGGGCGGTATGCACAATGCCCGTACCATCCTCGGTCGTTACGAAATCGCCGGTGATGACCCGGAAAGGATCGGCGCCATCGCCTGCCTTAGTTGGGCTGTTAGCCTCATAAGGAAGCAGTTGCGTGTAACGGCATTCTTCAATCTGGCTGCCCTTGAAAGAAGTCAGGATCTTCCAGGGGAGGATCTTGTCGCCTTCCTTGTAGTCGCTGAAATCGCCATCCTCGCCCTCGGGCTTGAAATATTTTCCGAGCAGCGCTTTGGCTAATACAACGTTGACGGGCAGATGCGTATAGGGATTGAAAGTCTTTACGAGGCTGTATTCGATATTGGCCCCGACAGTCAGCCCGAGATTGGAGGGCAGGGTCCAGGGGGTGGTCGTCCAGGCCATGAAAAAGACCTCCGGGTACTCAGACCCGATCGGAGTGTAAGGCATTCCCGAACCAGCGGCAGACCGACCAGAGGATCCGGATGAGGCAGCGTCCGCCGCGGCCTTGAACAAAAATTCGCTTTTGGCATCCCGGATCGCCTGGAACATTGCTACGGCGGAGGTGTCCTTCACGTCCTTATACGTACCCGGCTGGTTGAGCTCGTGCGAGCTGAGACCGGTACCTGCAGCGGGGGAATAAGGTTGAATGCTCACGCTCTCGTATAAGAATCCTTTCTTGTATAGTTCCTTAAGAACCCACCAAAGCGTCTCTATATACTTATTATCGAAGGTGATATAAGGGTCTTTGAGATCCACCCAATAACCCATCCGGCGGGTGAGCTCATCCCATTTGTCCTTGTATTTCAATACTTCACGACGGCAGGTAGCATTGTATTCGGCGATCGAGATCTTCTTTCCGATATCCTCTTTGGTGATGCCCAGCATCTTTTCGACGCCCAGCTCTATAGGAAGACCGTGCGTATCCCATCCTCCTTTGCGCTTGACCTGGAACCCCTTCATGGTCTTATAGCGGCAAACGAGATCCTTGAGCGTGCGGCTGATCACATGGTGAATGCCAGGCAGGCCGTTGGCGCTCGGCGGCCCTTCATAGAAGACAAAGGGCGGCGCCCCTTCCCTGTCCCCGATGCTTTTTTCGAAAGCATGTCCCGCCTCCCATTGAGCCAGCATCTCGCTGCTGATAGCGGGCAGATCTAATTGCTGATATTCCTTGTATTTCCCTGACATATAATGGCGTATGTTAAACTAACCTCTTCGTTGCCTATGCGAAAAATGAAAAAGCCGCTCAAAACCCCGTTGTAGAGGGGTGCAAAGTTACGGGATTATGAGGGAATCAGGCGGCTCAAGGCCTCGGGAATGGTCATTAAATCATAACGAAGGGGAAATGTTAATTTAATGTCAAAGCCCTTTTCAAAGGCTCCACAGGGTTCGTAGTTATCCACAAAACCGGGTTTTGGCATCATTTATGGATATTAGCAATCAGTAATCGGATAAAAACAAGGGATGGCAACATCCTGTAGCTCATATAAATAAAGATATTTCGGAAAGAACCAGCGTAAATCTATGATTTACAAGGTTATTTCAGAAAAACGCTTTCTACGGTTTAGGGTTTAGGGGTTAAAAAGGGGGGTATTCCTACTCCCCTTCCTTTTCACTAACCGTCCTCTGATTCGCTACCCACCTACTTCTATTTCCCGATCCTATTCCGATAAATACCTTTTTCGCGATCCGTCTCCAACCCGTTTTTAATCTCTGATATTACCTTTGGACGAAACCGATTAACAACCACCCAGGAATTTATTCCAATTTCTTGAATGACCGACCAATTTCTTTAGATGACCACAAAGCAGCCAGTTTCCTGAAAACCGCCTTTTTACCCCGGATAGAAAAAAACCTTTCGATTCAAGTCGGAGGGTTTTTTATTGGCCTCACTTCTTCATCCTGATCTTCTTATAGATCCGTATCGCCCCCATCAGCACGATCACGAACAACAGCAGACCGGTAAGACCGCGGATCCAGCTCATGCTGTCCTTCACGGTGGCCAGCATGACGATCGCTACCAGGAAGACAGTGGCCATTTCATTCCAGATCCGCAACTGCTGGGAAGAATAGCGGAAGACCCCATTCATCTGCTGACGATAGATATAATGCAGGGAGAAATGATAGGCGTAAAGACCGAGCACGAACCCGAGTTTCACCATGAGCCAGGCGGGCATGCTATCCATCATGATCCACATCCAGGGACCAAAGATCAGCGTCAGTATCGCGGAAGGCCAGGTGATGCCCAGCCAGAGACGCCGTATCATCACCCGGTATTGCCTTTGTAGAATAGTTCTTTCCAGTTCGGGGCCTTCGGCAGCCTCGGTATGATATACGAATAGCCGGACGATATAGAACAGCCCGCTGAACCAGGTGACGATAAAAATAATATGGAGCGCTTTGATATAGCTATACATGGGCGGTCATGAATTTTAATGCGTCGACCCATAACGGATCGGTGTTCAGGCAAGGGATCATCGTATATTGCTCCCCGCCGGCCTCTATAAAAGTCTCCTTCCCTCTTAGCGCAATCTCTTCGAGCGTCTCCAGGCAATCGCTGACAAAGGCGGGGCAGATGATCAATAGTTTTTTGATCCCCTCCCGGGGCATCTCCGCCAGACGGATATCCGTGAAGGGCTCCAGCCATCCCTTGCCCAGACGGGATTGAAAGGAAATGCTGTGTTTGGCCGCCGGGATATCCAGCATACCCACCAGTTCGCGGGTCGTCGTGAAACACTGGTGCCGGTAGCAGTGCGCGTGGGCAGGCGAGGGGGTTTCGCAACAATCCGCGGAACAAAGACAGTGATTGCCCGTAATATCGCTTTTCCGGATATGCCGGCCCGGGACGCCATGATAGCTGAAAAGGATATGATCGTAGTCCCGCTCCAGCCAGGGGCGCATATGTTCGCTCAGCGCTTTCAGGTAATGGGGTTCATTATAAAAGGGCGGGACAAAGCTCAGGCGAAAACCATATTTATTCCGGCGATACACTTCTTTCGCGTGCTCCACGGCCGTCTCATAAGAAGACATCGCATAGTGCGGATAGAGGGGGACAGCGATCACTTCTTCCAGATCCGGCAGCCTGGCCAGCAGCCGGTCATAGCCTTGCTGCATGGAAGGGTGGCCATAGCGCATGGCTATTTCCACAGGAGCCTCCACCTGCTGCTGCAAGGCCTCTTGCAACTGACGGGAGATGACCACCAGCGGGGAGCCTGCTGCGGTCCAGATGATCCGATAGGCCTCCGCCGACCTGGCTGCCCGAAAGGGAACGATGATCCCCCCTACCAGCAATTTGCGAAAAAGCCAGGGATAGTCGATCACGCGCCCATCCATCAGGAATTCCATCAGGTATTTATGTACGTCTTTGGTGGAAGTGGAATCCGGGGATCCCAGGTTCAGTAAGAGAATGCCTTTCTTTCCTGCTGTTGCCATAGAATTTCTGCCTGTTGGCCGATATCCCCTCATCGGATCGCGGCCAGTTTCAAATGAATCAACAAAGAAACGATTTTTATGCCCTTGGGGATTGCCCCGGCCTGTCTTTTTGCTGTTAAACGGCCCCTGGCGGTTTACTTCGCGGGGATTGGAGATACAAATGACAGTCTAATGACATTAAAAATCGTGTGATCGGAACCCCGAGAACTATTTTTGCGTAAGTAATTCAACAAGTTACACAAACATGCTGAACAAGACCCCTGACATAGCCCGGTTCTTCATCGCCGGCATCAATTACAAAAAGACAGACGCAGCCATCAGGGGCCAGTTTGCCATCGGCCATGACCAGTACGAAAAGATCCTCAGCCTGGCCCCGGCTTATGGGTTGAGCGAATTATTCATCCTTTCCACCTGCAACCGCACCGAAATATATGGGTTTGCCGAAGACGCTTCCCAACTGATCGCGCTGTTATGCGCCCAGACCGCGGGTACGAAAGAGACATTCAGCGAGTTGTCCTATTGCAGGAAAGGCCAGGACGCCATGGAGCACCTTTTCCAGGTAGCCGCCGGGCTCGATTCCCAGATCCTGGGCGATTATGAGATCGTAGGCCAGTTGAAACAGGCCGTCAAATTTGCCAGAGAGCGAAATTTTATCGGCGCTTTTTTGGAAAGGCTGGTCAACTGCGTGTTACAGTCTTCCAAATCCATCAAGAACCAGACCTCATTGAGCGGCGGAACGGTATCCGTTTCCTTTGCCGCCGTACAATATATAAAGGAAAAGATAGCCGTTGTCGCCGGAAAAAAGATCCTCCTGCTGGGCATCGGCAAGATCGGCCGGAATACCTGCCGCAACCTGGTGGATTATCTTGGAACGACGGAGATCACCCTGATCAATCGCACGGGAGAAAAGGCCGTCGCTCTTGCAAACGAAACGGGCGTCGACTTTGCCCCGATAGAACAAATGGCGGAGCAGATCGCTGCTTCCGATATCATCCTCGTAGCGACAAATGCGGAACACCCGACATTGCTGCGCGCTCACCTGGAAAATAGTGGGGGCAAGCTGATCATCGATCTGTCGATCCCCTTCAACGTGGAAAAATCCGCCGGCGAATTGCCGAATATCACCCTGGTGAATGTCGATGAGCTGTCCAGGCTGAAGGACGAGACCCTGCAAAAAAGGGAAGCCGAAGTACCCAGGGCCAGGGATATTATCGCCGAACACATGACCGAGTTCATGGAATGGGTTGACATGCGCAAACATGTCCCCGTGTTGAAGGCTGTCAAAACAAAATTGAAGGAACTCCATACCTGCCCGATATTCTTCCGGCTCTCCGGGGATCGTATCCCCGTCCATTTCGATACGGACGAGCAGATCCAGCGCGTGATCAATGGAATGGCCACTAAGATGCGTCTGCAAAATCAGCAGGGTTGCCATTATATTGAGGCGATCAATGAGTATATAATGGCTACGAACTAATTTCTCCATGCAAAAATTGATCAGGATAGGCACGAGAGAAAGCCAGTTGGCTGTCTGGCAGGCCACGCAGGTAAAAGACCTGCTGGAAGGGCATGGCTATGGAGTTGAGCTGGTCTATATAAAAAGCGAAGGCGATATCGACCTGAAGACGCCGCTGTATGAAATGGGCGTACAGGGGATATTTACCCGCAGCCTGGACAGCGCCTTGCTCAACCATAGCATTGACATCGCCGTACATTCGATGAAGGATGTGCCCACGCAAATGGCCCTGGGCCTCAAACAGGCTGCCGTGCTGAAAAGAGGCGCGGTGCATGACCTGCTCGTCTATAAAAAAGATGGCGACTTCACCGGCCGTCAAAATTATATCGCGAATATCGCTACCAGCAGCATCCGGCGCAAGGCCCAGTGGCTGCATAAATATCCCGGTCACCAGATCCATAACCTCCGCGGCAATGTGAATACCCGGCTGAAAAAACTCTCCGAAGAGAATTGGGATGCAGCGATCTTTGCACAGGCGGGGCTGGAACGTATCAAGCTCCGCCCGGAAAATAGCCTGGTGCTCGACTGGATGCTGCCTGCTCCCGCGCAGGGCGCCATACTGATCGCCTGCAGGGAAGAGGACGACGATGCCGATGAGGCCTGCCGGCCGCTGAATGATGGAGACACGGCGCTTTGCACCCGGATCGAAAGGGATTTTTTAAGAGGGTTGGGCGGAGGTTGCTCCACGCCGGTCAGTGCGCTGGCCGAGATCGAGGACGACGAATTGTATTTCGCCGGCAATATCGTCTCCCCCGACGGGCTCCGGAAAGTGGAAGTCGAAAAAATATTGCCCGTGGACATGGCAACCTTTATAGGAAAGGATGCCGCCGCGGAACTACTGGAGCGCGGGGGCCGGGAGATCCTGGATGGGCTGCATCCCAAAAAAAATGAGGAGGCGCAAAGATGACCGGAAATAGGATTCACATTTTATCTACCAGGCCGCTGGATCCCTCGCTAATCGAGCAAGCGGCACATCAAGGCATTGTCCTGGAATCGCTTTCTTTTATCGAGACCCATCCGCTGGTGGATGAAGCCTTATGCGGTAAGATCACGGGGTTGTCGACGCATGCGGCCATGGTGGCATTCACCAGCATGAATGCCGTGGACGCCGTGGCGGGATGCCTGGGCGGCGATGCCGCGAGGGCAGGCGGGCAAGAGGAAGATGTTGCGAAGGGAGGGATCGAAACTCCCTGGAAAATATTCTGTATCGGGTCGGCCACACAGGAGCATGTGCGGGAAAATTTCGGGCAGGGCTCCATAGCGGGCACCGCGGATTCGGCTTCGGCGCTGGCCGATGTGATCGCGGGGCATGCCGATATCAAAGAAGTCGTTTTTTTCTGCGGCGATCAACGAAGGGACGAGCTCCCGAAAAAGCTCTGGGATTCGGGGGTACGGGTAAAGGAATATATGGTATACCATACCCGGGCGACCCCGCACAGGATCGGCAGGGATTATG
>OLLP01000283.1_pt1 | contig 12289 bp, 11 predicted proteins | sample 1604561 | NCBI WGS metagenome assembly OLLP01 (sample SAMEA104055722, study PRJEB20765) | soil metagenome | isolation source: soil | reverse complement strand
TTATTAATAAAGAATTTTATTTAAAATAATAATGATTTGGGGATTTTTAATTACACCCAGAGCGACAATAAGCTCACAGGCGCGTATCTCGCATTACATCAATCTTTCTTTATTACCTTTGCGCCCATGATTGATGTTATATTAAAAAAGGGTAAAGAGAAGGCTGTTTTGCACAGGCATCCCTGGGTATTTTCCGGGGCTATAGAAGGTGTGAAGGGCAAACCCGCCAATGGTGATGTTGTAAAGCTTATTGATGCCAAAGGCGCTTTTATGGCCTACGGTTTTTATAACGATCAATCGCGTGTTGCCCTGCGCCTGCTGGAGTGGGACGAAAGTGTAACCATTGATGAACAATGGTTCAGAACAAAAGTAGCTGAGGCCGTTGCAAGCCGCAGCAATATATTGCGATCCGATCCGACATCACGGAACGGAAGAAGGCGGAGGAGCAACAGGCATTGCTGGCATCGATCATCAATTCCTCCGACGAAGCCATTATCAGCATCAGCCTGGACGCCACGATCACCAGTTGGAACCGCGGGGCCGCTATCCTGTTCGGCTATACGGCCCCCGAAGCGCTGGGCAAGGAAATATCAATGCTTATCGCCCCGGACAGATGGAACGAGGAGGCCGGGATCATCAGACGGATCACAAAGGGCGAATTCGTGGAACACTATGAAACGGAAAGGATCAGAAAGAACGGAAGCATCGTACAGATCTCGCTGAACGTAGCTCCCATAAGGGATCCCGATGGACAGATCATCGGGGCATCGAAGATCGCGCGGAATACGACCGAAGCCAAGCTGGCGGAAGCAAAGATCAAGGAAAGCGAGAATATCTATAAGACCATCGCTTCCAGCATTCCCGGCGCCGTCATATGCCTTTTCGATCCCGAATACCGATACCTGCTCATAGAAGGGGATATGCTGGAAAAACTGGGATACAGGAAAAATCTCCTGTTGGGGCAAAGGGTCCGGGACGTCGTCTCCGCGGAACGCTTTGAAGAGGTAAAAAATGAATTTGCCCGCGTGTTCCGGGGCGAGACTTTTTCATCCGAAAGGCGGGTGGAGGATTACGATATCATCTCCCGCTACGTTCCGCTAAAGAATGAGAACGAAGAAGTATATAATGCCATGGTCGTCCTGATCGATGTCACCGAACTGAAGATTGCACAACGCTTTGTCGGCGAATTAAATATCACCCTGGAGAGAAAGGTCGCCGATCGAACGGAGCAGTTGGCGGCCGTCAACAAGGAGCTTGAAGCATTCACCTATTCGGTATCCCATGATCTCAGGGCGCCATTACGCATCATCGATGGATTTGCAGACACTCTCCTGACCGACTATGGCGGTAAACTAGATGAAGAAGGACACAGGACGGTCGGCGTTATTATGACCAATGCCCGTAGAATGGGGCAGTTGATCGACGACCTGCTCAATCTTTCACGCCTGGGCAAGCGGGAGATCCTGAGATCCCGGGTTGACATGAACCCGGTCGTCAGTGCCACGATCGAAGAACTGCTCCTGCTATATAAGGGCCAACAACCCCGGATCGATTGCGATCAATTATTATCCGCTCAATGCGATAGCAGTCTTATCCGCCAGGTATGGAGCAATCTCATTTCCAATGCCTTGAAGTACTCCGGCAAACAGGAGCAACCCGTCATCCGGATCGGCTCCTACCGGGACGGCAGCAATGTCGTCTATTCGGTGACCGACAATGGAGTGGGATTCAATATGAAATATGCGGGAAAATTATTCGGCGTATTCCAGCGCCTGCATAAAGTCACGGAATTTGAGGGAACCGGCGTGGGCCTGGCCCTGGTGCAACGTATCATCCTGAAACATGGAGGCAGGGTATGGGCCGAATCGGAACCCGGAAAGGGCGCCAAATTCTTTTTTAGCCTGCCTGAAGAAATCCCTTTGCAATAATAAAAACCAACTGAAAATGGAACACCGGGAAATAGAAATTTTACTGATTGAAGACAACCCTTACGAGGCTGAATTGACGATCAAGAGCCTGAAAAAGAATAAGCTGGCTAATAAGTTGATGCATATCGATGACGGGGAGGAAGCCATGGACTTTCTATTTTCTAAATCTCCGGCGGCCGGAGATGAACTTCATTTTAATCCGAAACTGATCCTTTTGGATCTTAAACTGCCAAAGGTCGACGGGCTCGAAATACTCCGCAAGATCAAGGAAGACGAACGTACCCGGATGATCCCCGTGGTCGTCCTCACTTCTTCCAGGGAAGAATCGGATATTATAGAAAGCTACAAACTGGGCGTGAACGGTTATATCGTGAAGCCGGTCAACTTTGAGTCATTCGCAAATGCGATCAGCGAATTGGGTCTGTACTGGTTGATCTTAAATCAAAATCCGCCGCCCGTGGGCGGCGGCGCGGCTGAGGCACGCTAGCCCTTGAACGGGCTATTAAATCGATTAGTTATGAAAACAGAGTTAAAATTCCTGATGCTCGAAGACGAGGCCGCTGATGCGGAACTGATCCAGAAATTCCTTCGGCGATCCGGCATGAAATTCACGGCAACCATCGCCTCGGATAAGCTGGAATTCATTGCAGCCATCAGCATCGGGCTATTCGATGCCATTCTGGCCGACAATTCCCTCCCCCAGTTCGACTCGGCCGATGCGCTGAAATTCCTGCAATCGGAAAATATAGACAGCCCTTTTATCCTGGTGACCGGTACGGTATCCGAGGAATTTGCCGTAGGCATCCTCCAGATGGGAGCGGACGACTACATTTTAAAGAACAACCTGGCCCGTCTGCCATCCGCCATTCTGCAGGCTATCGAAAAAAGAAGGATCAAAAAGGAGAAACAGGAGGCCGAAGAGGATCTGCGACAGTCCAACCGGGAATTGCATGAACTCTCCCTGCACCTCCAAAATATACGCGAAGAAGAAAGGATACAGATCGCCCGGGACATTCACGATGAATTGGGACAGCAGTTGACCGGGCTGAAAATGGATGTCTATGCGCTCGATCAGCAAATTGATTCCGGCGATATCGCCATCCGCGGAAAATTTACGGACATCTTGGTAATGATCGAGGAGATCGTTGGATCCGTAAGAAAGATAGCCGCCAATCTGCGGCCAAATATTCTCGACGATCTGGGACTGGTGGCGGCTTTGAAATGGCAAAGCCGGGAAGTGGAGAACCGCTTCGGGATCAAGATCAATTTCGCCTGTGACCTCCCCGAGATCGACACGCCTGTCGGTATGAGCACCGGCCTGTTCCGCATTTACCAGGAAGCGCTCACCAACGCCGTGCGTCATGCCAATGCCCATCTGATCGAAAGCAGCCTCAAAGTAGCGGACCACCGGCTCATTCTGGGCATTCATGACGACGGAAAGGGCATTCAGGAGGACGCAGGCGGTAAAAAAAAGAGCTTTGGTCTTTTAGGGATCAGGGAACGCGTATTTGTTATGGGTGGAGAATATACCTTGAAAAGCGCTCCGGGAAAGGGTACGTCCTTAACTGTTTCCGTGCCGGTCTAGACAGGTCAATTATTCATAAAAATAATATTACCCCATGCGTATACTAATAGCCGACGACCACGCCGTGATAAGGAAAGGTCTGACGCATATTCTCCTGGTTGAATTTCCTTCGGCCGTCATTGTCGAAGCCACGGACGCGGAAGACATCATTAAGAAAACGCTCAGCGGCGATTGGGACGTGATCATCTGCGATCTGTCCATGCCGGGAAGGAGCGGCCTGGACGTGGTGCAGCATGTCAAGATGAATTTCCCCAAAATACCCGTGCTGATCCTCAGCATCCATCCTGAAGAACAATATGCTGTCCGCGCCATAAAGACCGGCGCGGCCGGGTACCTGAGCAAAGATGCGGCCCCGGAAGAACTGGTAAAGGCAGTAAGAAGGGTCATGCTGGGGCGTAAATATGTTTCTTCATCGATCGCCGACAAACTGGCCGACGAGCTTGACCAGGATAACCGGCAGCCCCATGAGTCGCTTTCGTCCCGTGAGTTCGACGTATTCCGGTTACTGGCAGGGGGCAATTCGGTCTCCGAGATCTCGGAGAAATTCTCGCTGAGCGTCACGACGGTCAGCACCTACCGGGCGAGGATCATGGCCAAGATGAATATGAAAACTAACGCAGACCTGACAAGGTATGCCCTCGACAACAAGCTGATATGAGCCCATTATGCCCAAACCTATCCGCATGAAATATAATAAAGTAGTTTCCATCGAAGAACTGTGGCGATTCTTCAACTTGTCGGATAGCCTGTTCTGTATCGCCGGAGTCGATGGCTATTTCAGCCACATAAATCCCTCATTCACGAACCTCTTCGGCTTTTCAGAAGAAGAGTTTGTCTCGAACCCCTTTGTAAATTTCATTCACCCGGATGACAGGCAAAGCGCCCTTCTAAAGATAGACGAGATCAGGAAGGGAAGAACCGTTTCCAATTTTATCAACAAATGCTTAACGAAGAACGGCAGTTATAAATGGGTGTCATGGACGGCTATCCTCCCCGATGAACGCGGCGATATCTATATGGTCGGGCAGGATTGTACAGAAAAGATCAACTTGCAGGAGCAATTGCTTGACGAAAGGCTCACCAAAGAAAGAAGCGTGATGCAGGCGACGCTTTATGGCCAGGAGCTGGAAAAGATCGAGCTGGGCAAGGAATTGCATGACAGCATCAACCAAATGCTGGGCGCGGCGAAATTATACCTGGAACTGGCCCTGACCGAAGAACCTGGCAGGGAATATATCGCCAAGGGAAGGGATATCATCGTCGATTCCATTGAGGAGATCCGGGGGCTTACCAAGGCACTGGTAGGACCGAATGAAAGAGAGATCAGCCTGATCGAGTCAATCCAGGATCTGATAGATACTTTTCTCCACAGAAAAAAACTCCATATCAGGTTCCACACGGAGGGGATCTCCGAAAATCTCGCACCCAACCTCAAACTGATGCTGTTCCGGATCGTGCAGGAGCAGTTGACGAATATCCAGAAGCATGCCGATGCGAATAATATAGGCATTACCGTTAAAATGGCCGGAGGAAAGATCAGGTTATGCATCAAGGATGACGGCGTAGGGTTCGACCCGGCAACAAAAAAGAAGGGGATCGGCCTGGTAAATATCACCTCCAGAACCAAGCTTTACGACGGTGTCGTCAAAATAGATTCGGCGCCCGGAAAAGGTTGCAAGCTGACCGTAACCATCCCCGAATCAAAAGAACTCCCCTGAACCCGGAACCCGGGCCTGTAGAAACTGCACTATAGGCTGTAGTGGTCTGTCCTACGCATAGTTCATCTGATCTTCTATTCCCGGAAGACCTCTACCCTGCCATCTTTGCATATATAAAACATCCATTTACAGCCGCATGATCATTTCCGCCCGAACCTATATAACACCCTGGTAAATAAAACCCTATGGAACCCAATACTATAAAGATCTTTTTGGTCGACAACGATCCCTACTGGCTGGAATTATATGCACGGTACCTGGCTAATCTGGGATACACGCATGTGCAATACTTCAACAAGAGCTCCGAGTGCCTGGATCAACTGACACTCAAGCCTGATCTTATCTTCCTCGATTACAACATGGATAATCTCAACGGGATCGATCTCCTTAAGAAGATCAGGCGTTTCGACCCGAATATCCCGGTTGTCTTCGTTTCGGGGCGGGAAGAGATCAATATCGCCGTCAACGCATTGAAATACGGCGCTATGGACTATATCGCCAAGGAAAATATCGACGAGGACAGGATCAGCGTCTGCCTGGAAAAGGTGGAACAGATCAGGGAGATCTTGTTCAAAAGACAAAACTCAGGAATGGTCAGAAAACTGTTTACAGGCGCCGGTCTGTTTTCGTTATTCTTTTCTTTCCAAAGGTTGGCGCCTAAAATATAATCATCGGTATTTCTATTTCTTCCTGACAACAACCCTCTTTTCCGCCTGTCCCGCCTCCCCTGCCTTATACGGATAAGGATTAATTATTTGATTATCATCATTTTAACTGGTAGACGATATTCTACACCGCGTGCTAGCTGCACCTACAACAGGTGGATAGGATGTACTATATTCTGCAGCCTGAATAGGATGCATCTTTGTCTTGTCATCGAGCGAATCCAATATCCGTAACCAACTGGTCCTGACCCCTGAAACCTAAAGCAGCATCGTCCGTACCCTGAACCCAAAGATCCGATCCTATGAAAACCCATTGATCCGGGACCCGTTTTTGCCGTCCCTATGAAAATTTAGACTTAGACCCGCCCGCGCAAGGCTAACCATTTATAAACAATGGTTAGCCTTTCCATGATGTCGGGAATTGGCAAGCAATTATGGCTGATCTACAGGAATTTATACTTGTCGGAAAAACGATGGAAATAGCTAAATTTAGGGCTTATGCCTGATACAGCAGCGCTTAGAACGGTAAATGTGACCCGCTATATAACGCCCCTGCGGGAAGGCGGCTCGCTCCCGGCCATCGCCGAGGCGGACGACGGGTTTATGTACGTCCTCAAGTTCCGCGGCGCTGGCCAGGGAATCAAAGCCCTTATCGCGGAATTAATAGGCGGCGAAATAGCCCGGGCGCTGGGGCTGAAAGTGCCGGAGATCGTATTCGCTGTCATAGACGAGTCCTTCGGCAGAACAGAGCCAGATGAAGAAATACAGGATCTGCTAAAAGCCAGCACGGGCCTCAACCTGGCCATGCACTATTTATCGGGCGCCGTTACCTTCGACCCGGTCGTGACGACCGTCGACCCGATCCTGGCTTCAAAGATCGTTTGGCTCGACTGCCTGCTTACCAACGTGGATCGCACTGCCCGCAATACGAATATGCTGATATGGCATAAAGAGCTATGGCTGATCGATCATGGCGCCTCGCTCTACTTTCATCATTCCTGGGACAACTGGCAAGAACAGGCGCGACGCTCTTTCGCCCAAATAAAAGATCACGTATTGCTGCCGCGGGCGACCGAACTGGAACGCGCCGACAAGGAATTTCGCGCCCTGCTCAGCCCGGAACGCATCCGCTCGATCGTATCATTGATACCGGCGGAATGGCTGACCGGCGGCGGGCATACCGAATCCGTGGAGAAAATAAGAGAAGTTTACTACCAATTTTTGATATCCAGGATCGAAATGTCCGGATCATTCGTAAAAGATATCCAACATGCAGGAAAAGCACTTGTTTGAGTACGCCGTTATCCGCGTGGTGCCCAAGCCGGAACGGGAAGAATTCCTCAACGTGGGTGTTATCCTCTATTGCCGGAAACCAGAATTTTTGCAGGCCATGTTCGCGATCGACACGGACAAACTACGCGCTTTTTCCCCGAATATAGATATTGAACAACTACAGCAATACCTGCACGCTTTTGAAAGGATCGCAAAGGGAGACGCAACGGCCGGTCCCATAGCAAAACTGGACAGCCCTTCCCGCTTCCGATGGCTAACGGCAACCCGCAGCACGGTAGTCCAACTATCGAAGGTTCATCCGGGTCTATGCGCCGACGGCGCCTCGATGCTCAATAGATTATTCGGGCAGCTAGTGCTGTAAGGTTCATTAATTATTAAACGAGGGCAAGCCCTTGGTACATTCCAAATACCTGGTAGCCCTTATTCAAAGCTTACCCAATCCACGTCAACCTCTCCGCCACCCTTCAGGGAAAGAACCAGATCCCGGATACCGGACTTCAACCCCGAGACAGGCGCCTTGATCGTTTTCCATTCATTGCCCGCTGGTATTTTTACCGTTGCCACAACGGGACCCGCGGCGCTGCCTGTCCTTACCTCTAGCAAGGCGCCTGTTCCCGATACCGTCCTGACACGGACAGACCCGAATTTTCTCTTTCCAAAATCAACGCTGTTATACTGGATCCATGCGTTGGGGCTGTTCAATATAGTCTTCCAGCCATTGAATTTGTTTGCCGTGTCCAAAAAGGCGATGGCAGCCCCTTCATCGCTTTTCGCGCTATAGCGATCCACTTGAATTTCTCTTTCGGCGCTGGTCAGTCCCACTCCCCGCAAGGTCGGGATCACTTTGCGGATCGTGCCGTCCTCATTGAAGAACAAACTATCCGCCCTGATCGATCTCGCCTTGTCAAATGACGGGGAGAGATCGTTGTGATGATAGAACAAATACCACTGATCTTTAAATTGCATCAGGGATTGATGATTCGTCCAGCAGGTAGGCGATTCATCCATGATCACCCCCGTGACCTTGAACGGCCCGAATGGATTGTCGCTGGTAGCATATTCCAGCTGTTCGGTCTTGTCCGCTACATGCGGGTAGGTCAGATAATAGACCCCCTTTCGCTCGAACAGGAAGGGGCCTTCCTTGAGGCCCTTATCAGGAAGGCCTTCCAGCACTTTCGGTTCGGAGGCGAGTTGCAGCATGTCAGCCGTCAACTTCGCCCCGTAAATTCTTCCCTGGGCCCAGTACAAATAAGCCTGGCCGTCCTTATCGATAAATACATTGGGATCGATGCCGTGTACGTTCCTGATCGGTTCGGGCTGCGGAACAAAGGGACCCGACGGCTTATCCGCAATGGCTACGCCAATCGCAAAGCCTCTTCCATAACTGGAATCCTTGGGCGAGGTGGGAAAATAAAAATAATATTTCCCGTTCCTGTCAATACAATCAGGCGCCCACATGCTGTAACGCGTCGGGTCGGCCCAGGGAACATTATACTGGCTTACCACCACGCCGTCGTCTTTCCAGTCCGTGAGGTCGGCCGAGGCAAATACATGATAATCCTCCATACAAAACCAGCCGACGCGCCCATGACCCGGGCTGGCCAGGATATCATGGGAAGGATAGACATAGACGCTGTCCCCAAACGCTCTTGCCGTCGGATCGGCGGAATACATATTCCTGATGAGCGGGTTCTGAGCGGAAAGGAAATTTGTCAAAAACAAACTCAATAGGGAAACCAATAGGCCAATGCTGAATCGTTTCATAAACATGCTTTTTTAAGAATTTATTTGCCGGTTGATGGCTGCCCTGCGGCATCCGCAGGCTAAGGAAAAATTGCCGAAAATTCCTGATCGGATACTAATCATTTGGATTTGACAATTTATGAAATATTTCGCATAGCTTTACGAACCCGAATGCTAAATTATGCAACCGATTGCACTCAACCAAACACAAATAATTTATGCCAAAGAAAATCTCCTTTTCATTTTGCATCGCTATCGCAATACTCCTTACAAGTTGGCTTCGTATCAGACCGGCAACCATCCATTCCAGGACAGCAACAGTAGGCTCAGCCGCCCTCCCTTCTCTTTGGAAGACCTTTAAAGGCGATTTTGCCATAGGCACTGCGTTAAGTACCCGGCAGATCGAAGATCGCGACTCCGTGGAGGCAGTATTGATCCCCCAACAGTTCAACGCGGTCACCCCCGAGAACATCATGAAGGGTGAAATTATCCAACCGGGCTGGGATACGTATAATTTCGAACCCGCCGACAAATTGGTAGCTTATGCCAAAAAGCACAATATGATCGTGAACGCCCATAACCTGATCTGGCACAGCCAGCTTCCGGCCTTTATGCGCAGGATCAAAGACGCCGACTCGGTCCGCCAGTACTTCACCAACCATATTACTACCGTCGCAGGCAGGTACGACGGCAAAGTATATTCCTGGGACGTGGTCAATGAGGCGCTGAATGAGGATGGAACCCTTCGCAAAGACATTTTCCTGGATAAACTCGGCGATGACTATATCGTTGACGCTTTCCGGCTGGCGCAGAAAGCCGCCCCGCATACCAAACTATATTATAATGATTATAATATAGAAAATCCCAAAAAGAGAGCCGGCGCCATCGCCCTGATAAAAAAAATACAGGCCGCGGGCGTGCGTATCGACGGCGTGGGCATCCAAGGTCACTGGAGGGCCAACAATATCCCGCTGGCCGATATTGAGAACAGCATCCGGGAATTCTCGGCCCTCGGCGTTGAGGTCATGTTCACAGAATTGGATCTCAGCGTATTGCCAAATCCCTGGGATAGTAGTACAGCTGACGTCAACCAACGGGCGGCGAACAGCGATAAAATGGATCCCTATAAAAATGGGTTACCCGATTCCGCACAGGCCGTACTGACAAAGGGATACGAGGACCTCTTCACGCTATTTTTAAAATACAGCGGCAAGATCAGTCGTGTAACCTTCTGGGGCGTTAACGACGGACAAACCTGGCTGAACGATTGGCCGATTCGCGGGCGCACCAACTATCCTTTGCTATTTGACAGGCATTTTAACCCCAAGCCTGCCTTTTACAAGGTCATTGAGACTAAGACAAAAAAGGCCTCGCACTAAAGCATCTAACCCCAAAACAAATAAACCATGGCCATTGCTTCGCAAAAGGACGAACGGAATAATTCGCGGCAACCTTCACAACGATTATCCGTCCTCGAAAAGATCGGCTATAGCCTGGGCGACCTGGCAGCCAACCTGATCTTTCAGACATTGGTGACCTTTATTGCTTTTTTCTATACCGATGTGTACAGGATCCCTGCCGGCGCCGCCAGTTTCATCATAACATTCTTCGGGTTCGTCGGGGCTTTTTCAAATCTTATAGTAGGCGCCATTGCCGACCGCACCAACACCCGTTGGGGAAAATACCGGCCCTGGGTCTTATGGACAGCAGTCCCCTTCGGTGTCATCTCGCTTTTAGCATTTACGACGCCTGCCTTTAGTGAAACGGGAAAGATAATCTACGCCGCGGTTACCTACTTCCTGCTGATCATCGTATATTCCGCCAACAACCTCCCTTACTCCGCGCTAAGCGGCGTGCTGACCGGCGACATGAAAGAAAGGAACAGCCTTTCGTCCTATCGTTTTGTGGCCGTGATGGTAGCCCAGTTCATCATCCAGGTACTATTGCGCCCGCTGGCGCTGTCCATCGGTCACGGCAACGAACAGGAGGGTTTTGAAAAAGTGATGTTCTTCTTTGCCATAGTGGGTGTAATTTTCTTCATTATTACTTTTTTAACGACAAAGGAAAGGATCGTCGCTCCCAAAGGAGAAAAGAACTCCGTCAAACAGGATTTGGCCGATCTGTCAAAGAACAAGCCCTGGATCATCATGCTGGTGCTTACCATCCTGGTTTTCATTACGCTTGCGTTGAAAGGCGGCATGTACGTGTATTATTTTAAATATTATCTCGACCAGGGCGCGCAGGCATCCTTCCTTGAACATATCGGGTTCGACAAATTCATCGCCGGTTTGAACCACGCGGTCACGGGCATGGGCCTCGGCGAATTCCAATGGCCTAAAGACGTTTACACGTCCGCCAACAGCCTGTTTAATGCCGGGGGGATCATTTTTATGATCGTCGGCATCATGTTCTCAAAACCGCTGGCCGATCGTTTTGGCAAGAGGAATGTCTTCGGCATTTTCCTATTCCTGTCCGCCCTTTGCCTGGTCATGTTCGATTTCTATTCTCCCGATGCGATAGGAGCGGTATTCATCACCCAAATATTCCACGGCTTTCTTTATGGAATAACCATACCCATATTATGGGCCATGATCGCCGATGTCGCCGATTACAGCGAATGGAAGAATCATCGCCGCGCTACCGCGATCATCTTTTCAGCGATGATATTGGGGTTAAAGATCGGTCTGAGCCTCGGCAGCGGCCTGGGCGCCTTTATATTAAGCGAATATGGCTATGTAGCCGATGCCGCCCGGGAGACCGCAGGCGCGATCAGGGGGATCAAAATGTCCGTAAGCATTTATCCCGGTTTGGTCTTTATCATAGGGGCGGCCTTATTGTTCGGGTTCTCCATCAATAAAAAAATGGAAGTAACGATAGAAAATGAGCTGAAGCAGCGAAGGTCCGCAGCCGAATAATTTCGGCCCGCAACTCATCCTAAAAATGTAAAAAAAGATAAAAATGCCCGAAGACAGCATCGACCATATCGACTTTGATGAACTGGACAGACTAGCCATTTCACAGCCTGTGGTTACTCATATTTATACCGCCGATCCCTCCGCGCATGTATTCGATGGAAAGATATACATCTATCCGTCGCATGATATCGAGTCCGGGATCCCATTCGACGATACCGGAAGCCATTTTGCCATGCAGGATTATCATATATTATCAATGGATCGTCCCGACGGGCAGGCCACCGATCATGGGATCGCGCTGGATATAAAAGATGTTCCCTGGGCGGAGCGTCAAATGTGGGCGCCTGACGCGGCAACCAAAAATGGCCGGTATTATTTCTATTTCCCGGCTAAACGTAAGGATGGTATTTTCCAGATCGGCGTCGCTACCGGCGATAGTCCC
>OLLP01000388.1_pt1 | contig 12295 bp, 8 predicted proteins | sample 1604561 | NCBI WGS metagenome assembly OLLP01 (sample SAMEA104055722, study PRJEB20765) | soil metagenome | isolation source: soil | reverse complement strand
CATATCCTATCGCCTGTTACCTCGTTCGCCCCGGTGCCAAACCAGGCGCCGCTGCCTTCCGTTGGCCCCACTTCTTCCGCATAGCCTACCGGAGCCAATTGCCAGACCTTTTGCGAACAACTGGCAAGAAATCCCTGTACGGTATTCTGACAGGCGGTCGGGTCATTTTGAGCGATCGTAACATTTACCGACTTGGTCACGGAATCCAATCCTCCATTAGCGGCGACCAGCAGCGTGACATTTAGCGCATAGGTTCCCGAAAAAGGAAAATAAAGGGCAGCCGAATCCTTGCTGAATTTCTGGTTGATATTCGTGCTCCCTACTGTCCAGGAGACCGACCAATACGGGATGGAAGCAATCGATGATTTATTGACAAGGTATAGGGTATTGGCATTGGCCGCGGAGTTAGCTATGATAAAGGAAGGAGTAGCCCGCCCGCCCAAACCGGTCGGAGCCAGCGCATCCGGACGGCAACCCGCCCAGATAGCCGCAATGGAAATGATCATTACCAGAACCAACCCCTTCCGCCAAAATGAATTTGATACAACGCTCATAAAGATTTTTTTTAAAGAACTGTTTAAAGATCTTATCCCCGCTCCGTCTTTGATCGATCCCGGATCAACTTCCGACCGGCCCCGGATCAATTGTACCCGGGATTCTGCTTCAATTTCGTATTGTTCAATTCCACGAGAGGAATGGGCAATATCTCGTTCACTCCCGCCTTGAACCCCTTGAACGCCAATACCGTCGGTGCCTTGCCCGTACGCACCAGGTCGAACCAGCGATGTCCCTCGGTAGCGAGCTCCATCTTGCGCTCGTTGTAAATATTGTCCAGCGTCGCCGGCACCGATGGCAGGCCGACACGGGCCCGAACCTGATCCAGGTAGGACTGGGCCTTGGTCTGATCGCCTCCTCCCCTTACCAAAGCTTCGGCTTCCAGCAGATAAGTGTCCGCCAGCCGGATCTCGATATAATCGTTCGGGTAATTCAAGGCTGGGTCACCGGCCGTGGGCGTATATATTTTTAACGGAGCGAATTTATTGATGAACTTGCCTGTATTGGCATAACCCGGAGAATAGCTGCCTCCTGTTGCAGCGGTTAAGCTGTCGGCATCGAGGATGGTAGCGCTATAACGCGGATCGCCATGCATCGCGGTGGCAAAGGCGGTGATAACGGGATTAAAGCTCCAGCCCGAATTATAGGTTGGCCCGGAGAAAGACCTCGGCCCGGTCATCTGTACATAGACATTCCCGTCGAAATTGGGCCAGTTCCCCCAGCCCGCAGCCTGTGCCGCCGTATGATAGATCTCGAAGATCGATTCGGAATTAAATTTATTGGCCGGGTTGAAGATGTCGGCATAATGCGGAAGAAGCGTATAAACACCCGAACTGTTCACCTGTTCCAGGTAACCCGCAGCTTCCTGCATCCGGCTGGTATTATTTTCATAGATGATCGCCTTTCCCAGCAGGGCATTCGCGGCGCCCTTGCTCGCACGGCCATATTCCGTCGGCTGTATGCTTGACGGAAGATCCGGGATGGCTTCCTTCAGATCCTTTTCGATCTGTGCATAGACCGTGTCGGATGAACTCTGAACCTGGTTATATATCTCGGCGGTAGCGATGGCGCTGGTCGTTAAAACGACATTTTTGAACAGCCGCACTAGCCAGAAATAATAATAAGCCCGCAAATATTTTGCTTCCGCGACATACCTTGACTTGGTAGATGCATCCAAGCCCTGGATGCCATCGATCTTTGCCAACACCAGGTTCGCCCGGTAGATGCCGGTATAGCTCCTGTCCCAATATCCTGCGCCCGGCCCGACCGCTCCGCTCATCGTGTTGCTGTTCCATACCTGCCAGATATTGTTATCGCTGGAGTTCCCGCCACCGGCATAACATTCGTCCGAAGCGGCATTTAAGCCACCCAGCGGATCGATATAGGTATTATCGCTGCCCCCCACTTCCATGGCCAGCGGACTATAGGCAGCGACCAACGCGGAATAAGCATCCGCCGGGGTCTTATAAAAATTGGATTCCAGCAGCAGGCCCTTGGGCTGAACATTCAAAAAACTTTTTTTACAGGAGGCTGCCAGGATCGCTGCGCCTGCTATAAAAAGTACGGGTAAACTAATTAATTTATGGTTCATATAGTTAATCGTTAAGTGATTAGAAGGTAACGTTTAGACCGGCGAGGAAGGTCCGGGCCTGCGGGTAAATGCCATTGTCCACTCCATAGCTGCCATGGTTCTGATTAGTAAAGGTTCCCCCGATCTCCGGATCGAAACCCGTATACTTGGTCAGGGTGACCAGGTTATTCACGCTCAGGTAAACACGGATCCGCTGCAACCCCATGCGGGTGATCATATCCTTCGGCAGGGTATAACCGAGCTGAATGGTCTTGACCTTGAAATAGGCGCCGCTCTGTAAATAGAATGCGCTGGGACTCGTAAAATTGCCATTGGCGTCATTATCGGTCAGCCTGGGAAAACTATTGGAGGTACCGGGCCCCGTCCAACGTGCCAGGGCCGCTGTGGAATAGTTGGCTTTGGGGATATCCAGACGACGCAGCCCCTGGAAGATCATATTCCCCGACACTCCTTGTCCAAAAGCGATCAGGTCGAAATTCTTCCAACTCGTGGTAACCGTAAAACCGTAGGTCCAATGCGGGCTGGGATCGCCGAGGTAAGTCCGATCCGTACTGGTGATCGATCCGTCCCCATCCAGGTCGGCGAACCGGAAATCACCGGCCACTGCATTGGGCTGTATCGGGTGGCCGCTCTTGCCGACATAACTATTGACCTCGGCCTGGCTCTGGAAAATACCCAGGGTCTGGAACCCGTAGAAGGCGCCCAGCGGATGCCCGACCACGCTACGGCCGACTTCATATTGGCTGGACTGGAACGTGGAAGTAGGCAGGAATAGATTAAGCCCGATATTGGTGATAGTATTTATATTGTAAGACGCATTGCCCCTCACGCTCAAGCCCACCTGCCCGATGGTCCGCGTATAGCCCAGTTCCATCTCTATCCCCTTGTCCTTGAGATCGGCCACATTCCCATAAGGGTTCTGCGACGCGCCCACATAACCGGGTATCTTGACCTGCAACAACATACCCGTGGTCTTTTTCTGGTAAACATCCATTGTAAGGCTGAAATTCTTGAACAGCGTGGCATCCAGACCGATATCGGTCTGGGCTGTTTGCTCCCATTTCAGATCGGGATTGGCCGGTGCGGTAGGGGCATAGCCCGTCGTGAGATTATCGTTTCCGAAAGTATAATTGTTGCCGCCGCTGATGGTCGATACATAGTTGAAATCTCCCAGCGACTGGTCATTTCCATTAACGCCATAAGAAGCACGGATCTTTAGAAAGTTTATAGCATTGTTCACCGGCCAGAAATCTTCACGGGTAGGTATCCAGCCCGCCGAGACCGAAGGGAATTTCCCATAACGGTTGTTGGCGCCAAATCGGGTCGATCCGTCTACACGAAGGATCCCCATCAATAAATATTTGCCGTCATAATCATAGGTGATACGTCCGAAATAAGAACTGAGCCCATAAGGCTGGTTCTCATAACCTCCGCCCTGTTTGCTCGCCGTGGGGATCCCGAAATTCATGGAAGCCTGGTCGAAGCTGGTTGCAGGTATCCCGGAATAACGCGCATTGACGTCCGATGCCGAATTTTTCTGCGCGCTCGTACCTGCCAACGCGCTGAAATTATGCAATCCAAAACTGCGGGTATAAGAAAGGGTATTATCCCAGTTCCAGATCAACCCCTGGGCATCGTCGCGATAGAAATTGTTGACCGCCGTGTTGTTGAGCGTAGCGCTCAGATAATAGATCGGCGTAAAGCTCTCGCTGCCGTAAAAAGCCAGTTTCGCTCCGATGCTGCTCCTGAACTTCAACCCCGTGATCGGCTCGATCTCCGTGTATACATTGCCCACGATATTATGCGACCAGCCATAATTGCCCAGTTTTGTTTGTATAAGGGCCAGCGGATTGCTCATTTCCTGGTTGACATATGCGGATATGCCATAAGGGCGTCCAAGAGCATCCTTTACAACGGGATTGTTGGAGTAAGGATTGCTGGCCGCTACCGCCGGGTCGGTAATGACCGCCCGGGTGATCGGGTCCAGGTTGATGGCAGAGCTCAACGGGCCGCCATAAGGCGTGTTGGCATCACCGATCCCCTGGCTCTTGATATAAGAATAGGAAAGATTATTCCCGAAATTCAACCAGTTCCTTATCTTATGCGTGGAATTGAACCTTGCCGTGAATCTTTTATAATTGGAGATCGCCGTGGCCACGATCCCTTGCTGGTCATAAAAACCGAAGGAAGTAAAAAAGGTCGACTTATCGGTGCCCCCGCTAAAACTAAGTTCATGGTTCTGGATTCGTGCGTCATTATTAAAGATCTGGCTTTGCCAGTCCGTACCCTTTCCCAACGCGGCGGGATTGGAGAAAATGACGCCGTTGCCCGCCGCCAGCGAAGACTCGTTCCGTAAAGTGGCATATTGCTCCGCATCCAGCAGCTTCAGCTTCCTGGCCGGGGCCTGTGTGCCATAATACCCGTTATAATTTATTCGCAAGCTGCCGGCCTTCCCTTTCTTGGTGGTGACCAGAATGACGCCGCTCGCTGCTCTCGTTCCGTAGATGGCGGCGGAAGCGCCGTCTTTCAATACTTCGATGGATTCGATATCCCCCTGGTTGAGGTAGTCGATCCCACCCACGTCGATAGGTACTCCATCGACTACATAGAGCGGGTCGCTATTGTTGATCGATGTAGTACCCCTGATCTTGACCGTCGACGCAGCGCCTGGCTGTCCCGAACTCTGGGCCACAGATATTCCCGAAGTACGGCCTTGCAGGGATTGCTCGATACGACTGACCGGCATATTTTCGAGATCGCTCGCTTTTACGCTGGAGATCGCACCCGTGACCACACTCTTTTTTTGCGTGCCATACCCGATAACTACGACGTCATTGAGGGATTGGGACTGCGAGACCAACGCCAACTGAATGTTCGTCCGGCTATTTAACGCCATTTCCGTGGACTGGTAACCGATCAGTGAAAAAATAAGCACCGCATTGGCGTTGGTTACCTCCAGCTTAAAAGACCCGTCCTTGCCAGTCACCGTGCCGAGATTGGTTCCCTTCACCAGCACACTCACCCCCTCCAGGGCCTGGCCTTTTTCTTCAGTGATCCTGCCCGTGATAACGATCCGGGGAGCTTCCGGAGAACTGCCCGGATTCAATAGCTCTCCCGGCACGACGCCGTTCTTATTGATGACCGAAAGGAGCCTTTTCAGCTCTCCATTGCTCGCATAGATCACATAGGCCCTGGACAATACTTTTTTATATTTCAGGTTATAAGGCCTGAGCAATTCGTCGAGGAAATTCTCCACCGATTTGTAAGCATCGATATCCATCACCAGTTTGGCGGCCGGAAGCACGCTGGACTCATAAATAAAATCGACGTCGAATGTTCTCCGGGCTTCCGATAAGAGGCTGGCTATAGCCCTGGCCTGCTCGCCCGGACCCGCGTTGGGGGCCATGACCATTGTCTGATTATAGGCAACCAGCCAGGTGTTGGTTTGAGAATGAGCATTCATGAAATTGGAGAAGCTCATGAATAACAAGGCGAATAGCAGTTGCTTACCTGCGAAGGCTTTTTTTCTCATATAGCATATTTTAGCTGATCGTTTGTAAAAAAAATTTATAAGCTCAGGGATTGGTTACATATATCGTTTTATTCTCGATACGCATAGTAAGTTTTAAGGTGACCTCCAATACGCTGACCAATTCATCCACATTGGCCGCTCGCAGATCCCCGGAAATGGACCGCTGTAATAAACTAGTGTCGCTGGTCTCGATCTTGTAACCATAATCGTCCTCGATAAGACGGGCTATTTCAGCGAGCGTGGTATTGTCAAAATGGAATTCGTTCCTCGACCAGCCGGAATGGGCCGCTACGTCCTTGTCGGTATTGATCTTCACCTTCTCGGCCTGCCCGACGACGACCACCTGGCCCGGCCTGAGCACCAACGGCGCAGCCTTTTCCAGCACGGATTGCCCCACCCCATGCACCGACAGCTGCACCTTGCCCTCCTCAAGCGCGACGATGGCTTGCTGTCTCCGCGTATTGACGTTGAATTTCGTCCCCAGCACGATCACGTCCACCTGATCCGTGTGCACGACGAATTTTTGACGGGTCGCCGTCTTTTTCTGTACTTCGAAATAAGCTTCCCCCTGCAGCCATACCTGTCTGCCGTCCTTGTCGTCATCGGCCCACTGCTGGGGGATGCGCATCGAAGAATTGGCGTTCAGGATCACGACGGAACTGTCCGGCAGGAGGATATGTTTGACTTCGCCATAACCCGTCTTTATCTCGGCGATCTGCGGCGAACCGGTCTTGCTTTGGATATACCAGATGCCAAATACAAGCGACGCCACGGCCGCGGCCGCCATCAATGCCCTCCAGGGCATTGCACGCACCGGCGTGCGTTCCGCCTGCCGGCGGATGGCAGCCTCCACCCCCTTCCAATTCTCCTGCTGCAGGGTCTCGGATACCGCCTTCTTCCTGAATTCGAAGGGAAGGCCGCTTTTATCATTTTCGCTGGTAGAACGATCGTCCATGAAGGTCTTTTACTACCTAAGACACAGGAACATTCCTTACATACCCCTTTTCTTTAAAGAAATTAATGACGCCAGTACCGGTACAGGTAGGAGAGCGAGAGTAACAGCAGGAGCAGATCCGCCGAACGGAGCTTTTGCAGGGCTTTTTGCGTCAGGTTCAACACGGACTGATAATGGATTCCCATGATCTCCGCAATCTGGGCATAATCCATGTCCTCGAAATAATGCAGATAGATCACCTCTTTTTGCCTTTTGGGCAGCTCATTGAGCAACAAGGCGATCTTATTGTGTAAGCTGTTATATTCTTCCGTCCTCACCACGATCTCTTCCGGCGAGAACTCGATATCCGGCCTGGCCAGGCCGCCGATCTTCAATTCCCGCAGATGCAAGCTGCGCAACTGGTTGAGTATCTGTCTCCGGAGCGCGGTGAAAAAATAAGGCTTTACTTTACGCAGCTCCCCGATACCCTCTCTTTTCGTCCAGAACCGCACAAAAAGCTCTTGTACGGCATCATTCGCCAGATCGCCATCCTGCAGCAGCTTTTCTGCATAATTGTAGAGCCCATGGAATAACTCCCGGTGAATGAGGCCAAAGGCGTGCTGATCCCCCTCTCTGGCCTGTCGCCACCAGTCGCCTAATTGGTCTGTATTTAAGGGGGTGTCATTCATGCTGTTATGAAACGAGTAAACTTCTAAAGTAAATCTTTTAACGGTAAAATTAGTTTTTCGGGCTGATCAATAGCGCTAAATTTACCGGCAAAAGGGGAATCCCCTGTCAGGCTCGGCGATTTCCAGGACATTTTGTCCTTAACACGCGTCTTGGCAAAATTATTGACAAGCTAGCCTTGGATAATTCCACCAACTATGCAAGACAACGATAGAAGAACGCACGCAGACGGCCCTTTCGGCAATGCAGATGCCCCGGCCTCCGAAGAAATGAATACGGACGAAAACGTAGCGGGTACGACGCATCTGAATGACCGTATCGGCGAGGACGGCGAGCTCGAAAAGGCCAAGGAGGAATTACAGGCCCAAAAGGAAAAATACCTTCGCCTCTTCGCAGAGTTCGATAATTTCAGGAAAAGGAGCGCCAGGGAAAACCTCGAGCTCAGACAGACCGCCGGTAAAGAGGTGATCATATCCCTGCTGGACACCCTGGACGATAGCGAACGCGCGGAGCGGCAGTTGCAAAATTCCGATATCCCCGACGCCGTAAAAGAAGGCACCCTCCTGGTGTTCTCCAAGCTTAGATCGGTGCTGCACGGCAAGGGCCTCCGGGCGATGCAGAGCATCCACACCGATTTCGACGTAGAAAAACATGAGGCGATCACCGAGATCCCCGTAAAGGATGATTCGCTCAGGGGAAAGGTTATCGACGAAGTACAAAAAGGTTATTACCTGAACGATAAGATCATTCGTTTCGCCAAAGTAGTAGTTGGGAAATAGGATCGATATTTTATTAAAGCCGTTAAAAATCAAATGCCTCCTTCCGGAGGCCTGGGCTCATGAGTAAAAGAGATTATTACGAAATATTAGGGGTCGCAAAAGGATCGTCCGCAGAGGACATTAAAAAAGCCTACCGTAAGGTAGCGATGCAATTCCACCCCGACCGCAACCCCGGCGACAAGGGTGCCGAAGAGAAATTCAAAGAGGCCGCCGAAGCCTACGAAGTGCTCAGCGATGAGGACAAGCGGGCTAAGTATGACCGTTATGGGCACGCCGGCCTCGCCAATAACGGCCGCGGCAGCCACAGCGGCGGCGCGGGCATGAACATGGATGATATCTTCAGCCAGTTCGGGGACGTCTTCGGGGACGATCTTTTCGGTAGCTTTTTCGGCGGCAGAAGAGGCGGCGGCACTTCCCGGCCCAAAGGGGTCCGGGGCAGCAATCTCCGCGTCAAGATAAAACTCAACTACGAAGAGATCGCCAAAGGGGCGAGCAAGAATATCAAGGTAAAAAAATATGTCGGATGTACTACCTGCGCAGGCTCCGGCGCCCGCGACAAAGGCAGCATCCAGACCTGCTCTACCTGCGGCGGCAGCGGACAGGTTCGCCGCGTCAGCAATACCTTTCTCGGGCAGATGCAGACCGTGACTACCTGCCCTACCTGTAACGGCGAAGGTTCCATGGTCACCGCAAAATGCACAGTCTGCAAAGGGGATGGACGCGTATACGGGGAGGAAACGGTAACGATCGATATCCCGGCAGGCGTACAGGAAGGCATGCAGCTCAGCGTAGGCGGCAGGGGCAACGCCGGCGAACGCGGCGGGGCCCCGGGCGACCTGATCATCCTCATAGAGGAAGAACAACACGCGGAATTGCATCGCGACGGATTGAATGTCGCTTTTGAACTGCATCTCAGCTTCACCGATGCAGTCTTCGGCTTACAGGCGGAGGTTCCTACCATCGACGGCAAAGCAAAGATCAAGATACCCGCCGGTACCCAGAGCGGCAAGATCTTCCGGCTCAAAGGCAAGGGCTTCCCCGCAGTGAACTCTTACGAACGGGGCGACCAGTTGATCCATATAAATGTTTGGACCCCCCAGCATATCACCCCGGAAGAAAGAACGATCCTTGAAAAATTAAATGATTCCCCGAATTTTCAACCAAAACCCGATAAGAACGAAGGCAGCTTCTTCGATAAAGTGAGGGAAATGTTCAGCTAGACCATGATAGCCCGACAACGTCCTGGGGCGGCTTTCTTCCGGACGGCATCTCCGGTCGGGTCACCCCTCGGGAAGGATCAACTCAATCCTGCGCCTTCGGGCGCTTCTCCCTTTTATAGATCTTCCTGGCCTTGTCCATGAGGCCCAATAATTCGCGTTGCACCCCGTCTTCGGGATCGTAGGAACCCTGCGCCAGCCCGATGGCGTCCTTCCAGCCCGCCTGTCCCATATAAGGGGTTTTTTTCAGCAACCCGCCAAAAAGGGCGACCGAGGAGGCAAAACGATAACAGGCTGGCAACGCCTCGAAATGGATGAGCTGCGAAGGGCATTTGTAGACGCTCACCCGCTGCAGGCTGTCGTTAGGCAACCGGTAATTGAGCACTACGTCCGCCAGCTTGTTCCTGCCCGCCGACTCCCCGATACTATCCGCATCCACGGGGTTCAATTCGAACAGGGCCAGCAGCGAATGGCCCGATCCCACTTCCCCTCCCTGCACTTCATCCAGCGAATCCGTGAAGGCTTTCAGTTTATTGTCAAAACCGATCAACCGGTAATCTTTTACCAAACCCGGGTTGAAGGCGATGTTCAGATATGCGTCATCCGCCACGGCATAGACCGTTTGCGTAAATTCTTCCACCAGCACTTTCTCCGCTTCTTTATCGTTGTCCAGATAGGCAAAATTGCCATTCCCTTTTTTTGCGAGGATCTCCAGCTTGGAGTCTTTATAATTGCCCATCCCCACGCCAAGACAGGTCAGGTACACCCCCCCCTGCTTATTTTTCGAGATCATTTTTTCCAGCTCTTCTTCCGATATTTCGCCGACATTGAAATCCCCGTCGGTGGCCAGGATGACCCGGTTGTTCCCGCCTTTTATGAACTGGCTCGTCGCCACGCGATAGGCCGCACGGATGCCTTCTTCTCCTGGGGTAGGGCCGCCGGGCGCAAGATCCTCGATCGCCTTCAATATCTTCTTCTTCTCGCTCCCCGCCGTCGGCTGCATCCACACGCCTACGGAGCTGCCATAGACCACGATCGATACGGTGTCGACTTCTCTCAGGTTGTTGACCAACAGGCTGAAGGAGGATTGCAGCAAGGGCAATTTATTGGGCATGTCCATCGATCCGGATATATCGATGAGAAAGACGAGATTGGCCGGGGGTATCTTCACCGGATCAAGCTTACGCGCGCAAACCTGCAGAAAGAGCAGTTGATGATCCCTGTTCCAGGGACATTCCGACAAATAGGAATGAAGGAAAAAACAACTGTCGCGCGCAGGCGCGGTATATCCGAAATTGAAATAGTTCAGCAATTCTTCGATCCGGATCGCATCCGGCGGAACGGTGCTGCCCATATTGAGGAACCGGCGCACATTGCTATAGGACGCCTTATCGATCGTAATGGCAAAACCCGTCTCGGGGAATTTGCGGGCGTTGACGAATTCATTTTCCACCAGCGAGCTATAGGTCTCGTGGCCCACCGTCCAACCCTTCCAATCCGAGGGCTTCAGATCCTTGGTCAGCGACAGCAGCCTTTTTTGGGGAACCACCGGTGTTGGGCGCTGGACTTTGAGCACGATGTTCTGATACGCGTTGGCGTCGACCTGGAGAGCGACGGTCTGGAACCCTTCGGCGGAAATGGTCATCGAATCGATCGCCCGGGGCAACGGGATGCCGAAACCGCCCGCGCTTCCCGAATAATAAATATAACCGCTGGAATGAACCCTTATTCTTACGTTCGACAAAAAATTACTGCTTTCATCCTTTATTTCTCCCCGCAGATAGTACTGGGCAGAGGCGGAATAAAATAAAATAGTGGAAATGAGGATGAAAACTACATTCTTCAATGGGATATTTTGATTCAAATTAATACGTTCTTTCCTCTTTGTCAAGCTCCGGCGGCTTTATTCGGCAATTTATCGCCGCGGCTCCTCGTTTTCTCGTCGCGGTCCCTCATTTCCCGCTTCGCTCCTCATTTCAATTCCCTCCTATTTCTGCCAGGATCCCCCCTATTCCACCAGTTTGTAGATAGAAGGAATATTCCTACCCAGGCCGTCATAATCCAATCCATAACCCAGCAGGAACTCGTCCGGCACGCTAAATCCCAGGTAATCCACCGTGATCGGATAGACCGTCGCCTCCGGTTTGTGCAACAAGGCGGCTATCTTCAACGAGGCGGGTTGCTGATGCTCCAGTTGCGGCAGGAACTCATTCATCGTTTTACCCGTGTCGATGATATCTTCCAGGATCACGACATGCCTGCCGATAAGATCGATATCCAGCCCGATGGCCGTGATCACATGCCCCGACGACTTGGTTCCTTTATAGGACGCCAGTTTGATAAAGCAGATCTCCGCCTCGATAGATATCTCTTTGAAAAGATCGGCGGCGAACATAAAAGCTCCATTGAGGATGGCAATGAACAAAGGCCTTTTGCCTTCATAGTCCCTGTTGATCTCCCTGGCTACCCCCCGGATCTTCTCCGCGATCAACCCGGCGTCTAAATAAGGTTCGAACTCTTTGTCATGCACCCGGATTATTCCCATAGCTATTAGTTTGCAGTCTGATTTGGCTTAAGCCATAGTTTTTCTCCCGCCGCCGGCTGCCCGTTTCCTGCCTGTCCTCCATTCGCGGCCGCAGGGCCACTCACTCCTTGGTTCATCCGGATCAGATCTTCATAACGCAATCCTTCCGACTGGCAGATATCGTACAGCGTTTCTCCCTGCCTCACGATATGAAAGGATACGGCTCCCGTCCGCCGTTTACGCTGCAGGAACAGCAACTGATCCCTGGCAAGCACGTCCCCCTGGTTCAGGTCGTTGAATTCCAGCAGACGCCCCAGCGGCACCTCATACTGGTTGGCGACCGACAATAAGGAAACGCCCGCTTTTGCAAAGATCACCCGGGTATTATTGATCGTGAACTCGCCTTCGGGATATTGCACCATCGACGAAGAATCCGCCGCTACCGCCCCGCCCGCTCCATTGCCCGCAGCCCCCCC
>OLLP01000387.1_pt1 | contig 12397 bp, 6 predicted proteins | sample 1604561 | NCBI WGS metagenome assembly OLLP01 (sample SAMEA104055722, study PRJEB20765) | soil metagenome | isolation source: soil | reverse complement strand
AAAGATTATCCAGGATCACCGGGGGGTTGCCCCCGTTGAGCCATTCTCTTTCGTCGCCGCCGATCCCGTGTAAAAGATACAGGACAGGATATTTCTTCTTTTTGCTATACCCAGGCGGAGTATAGATCAATGCCTTCCGAACCGTCCCTACCGTCGCGGAGGAATAGCTGATCGAATCGAGATGGCCGTGGGGGATTCCGCTGCGTAATGAATCAAAGCCGGGAGGAGCATGCTTCTCGATGGTCTGGGCGCTTACAAAAACAACGGCCGTCATCAGAACGGCAAGAACAATCATCGGTTTTTTCATCTTCAACTTATTTCAGTCATGTGAATAATATTTTCTACCGGAATCCGGTAATCCGTCCCCTGGCGCCCGACCGACAGGTCTTTTGCCAACGACATAAAGATAATCATAAATAGTAAAGGAAGGTTTGCCCGCATCACCCTTCCTGACAGGCGGGCGAGGGCTCGCATGGCGCCTCTCTCCTCAGCGACGAATCCCGGACGATCAATTCGGAAGGGAGAACGGACATCCTTGTCTCCGAGAACGAACGCCTGCCGGCCAAATGATGGAGCAGGCTTACGGCCGCGGTCTTTCCCATCTCGAGCCCGGAGTAGTCGATGGTGGTCAGGGCGGGGGAGATCAACCTGCCGACCGGGTCATTGTTGAACCCCACAACGGCAATATCTTCGGGGATCCGGATACCGGACTCCTTCAATACCTGCATACATGTCGCAGCGACCAGGTCGCTGGTAATGAACAGGCCGTCCGGCATCGGCTTCATGTTCATGATCTTGTCCGCGGCATCCAGCCCGCCGGCATTGTCTATGCCGCCCACTACCAACAGATCCTCCGTGAATGGAATAGAATAGTCGTTCAATGCCTCCCGGTAACCCTGGTATCGCTGTCCATACACGTTCCGGGTAAGGCAGGAGGTTACGATCGCAATGCGTCTGCATCCCTGCCTGATCAAATGCTCGGTGGCCAGGAAGCCGCAACGGGCATTGTCGATTACCACCGTGTCGCCATGGACGGCATTCTCCACACGGTCAAAAAAAACGACCGGAATGCCCTTGTCCGCGAATGCGTCAAAATGGGTGAGGCTCTTCGTATCGGCGGATAGCGAGGCGATCACGCCGTCCACCTCGCGGTCGAACAGCAACTGCGCATTCTCCACCTCCTTCACCATCCGCTCCTGGGAATTTGTGATGACAACCTCGTACCCGCACTGGGCAGAAACCTTTCCGATTCCCTTCAAGGCTGAAGCGATAAAATGGCTGTCCAGCTTATGCACGATGATCCCAATGGTCTTGTTTCCTCTTTTGGAGGGACTGTAGATCGCAAGCCCTTTTCTTTCCGGCATATATTCACTATTTCTCATTGACCAATATAGTCGTTCGGTCTCAAAAAGGATTCCGCCATGAATACCTATAACGGAATGTTGAGACGCTTTGACCAGTTTTTGATAAAAAATGAACAGCAGTCGATTATCCTACCCTTTTTTCAGGGATGACTGCCTCACGATCAGTTCGGCGCGTATCGTCAGCGTACTGATACCATCGATACTCGCGGCCCCCTTCAGGTGGTTCATCAGGGCCCTTGCGGCCGTCTCCCCCATTTCCTTTCCAGGGTAGTTCACGGTGGTCAGGGCTGGGTTGATCAGCTTACCGATGACGTCGTTGTTAAACCCTACTACGGCTATGTCCCGGGGAACATTTATGCCCTGTTCCAAAAAAGCCCGGACGCACACGGCGGCCATGAAGTCGCTGGAGACAAAGAGGCCGTCCGGCAAGGGCCTCAACGCGATGATCTTTTCCGCCGCTTCCCCGGCCGCCTCTTCGGTCGGTTCCGCGATCAGCAACAATTGATTATCAAAAGGAATGTCGTTATCGCGTAATGCATTCCGGTACCCTTTGTAACGGAGCGCATTAACACCATGCTCGATACCGGCTGTGACATGCGCGATCCGCCTGCAGCCCTGGTCGATCAAATGCTGCGTCGCCATACGCCCGCAATTTGCGTTATCGATGATCACTGACATGCTTGCCAGGCTATGATCCACTTTATCGACGAAAATGATGGGGATATCCCTTTCAATGAATGGTTTGAAGGGCTCAAAGTTCCTTGTATCCGGCGCAAGGGACGCAATCACTCCGTCCACCCGTCTGTGAAAAAGGATCTGTGCGTTGGCGGCTTCTTTTTTTATGCTGAGCGACGAGTCGGTGATAATGATCCCGTATCCGGCCTCATTGGCAATTTTTTCAACCCCGGACAACACCGAGGTCATAAATGGGCTGTCCAGTTCGTAAACGATCACACCGATGGTCAGCGATTGCTGGTGACGGAGATTTTTGGCAAAAAAATTCGAACGGTAGCCCATGTGGGCAGCCATGTCAAAGATCCTTTTCTTCGTTTTTTTACTTATAGTCGGGTCGTCCTTCAACGCCTTGCTGACGGTCGAGGGCGACACGTCAAGGGTCTTCGCTATATCATAAATCGTTATTTCCTTTTGATTCTCCATATAAAAATCTGCATCGATTTAGTTAAGGTATTAACGTCCGCTTGCACACCCCCTGTTAAGGACCGTTGCCCGGGATCGCTTCCCTGGCCCTGGCAGCATACTCGGACGGCAGCACGTTGAACTTGGCCCTGAACGCCTTGGCAAAATAATTCGGGGTAGAGAACCCAACCCGGTAAGCCACTTCGGCGATGGTCAGGTCACTCCCATGCAATAATTTCGCCGCCTGTTCCAGTTTATACGACCTGATATATTCTACCGGCGTTTCACCCGTGATTTCGAGCAGCTTATTGTAGAGGGTACTCCTGCTCATGCCTACCTCCTTACTTAAGGATTCGACGGACAGTTGCGAACTCGTCAGGTTTTCTTCAAGATAGACGCCCACTCTATGCAACAGCTTCTCGTCTTCCGATTCGATCTGTTTTTCCGGTGTTTGCAATTTTATCTGCCTGGAATAGGTAGTCTTCAGCGTATTCCTTAGAACCAGCAGGTTCCTGATCTTGGCGTTCAGGACGTCCGAACTGAACGGCTTGGTGATATAGTCGTTGGCGCCGGTCTCCAGCCCTTTCAATTGCTGCTCTTCCCGGGTAAGGGCGGTCAGCAAAATGACGGGGATATGGCCGGTGCGCTTGTCCGCCTTCAGTTTGCGCGTGAGCACGATCCCGTCCATGCCGGGCATGCTGATATCGCTGACGATCAATTGCGGATGGCTTGACAAAGCCTTCTGCCATCCTTCCTGGCCATTCGCAGCCTCGATGATCTTATAATTACTCCGGAGTATCTCCTTCAGGTAAGCCCTGAAATCCTCATTGTCCTCCACCAGGAGTATAGAGGGCCTTTCTGTCGCGGCTCCCCGTCCGTTCCCCGATATAGGGCCGCGGGGTTCCTCCGGTAACCCGCGCTCACCCGGCATTGTACTATCTTCCGCCAGCGTCTCCGCGGACTGATGCTCTTCCACGGCCAACGGCGGAACCTCCCCCGGTTCTATGACTTTAGCCTCCAGCAGTGGCAGCCTGACGGAAAAAACACTTCCCCTGCCCGGTTCACTTTCCAGATCGATCGATCCGCCATGCATGTTGACGAACTCTTTTGTAATGGACAGCCCGATGCCGCTCCCCTGGTTGAGAATAGTCCCCGCGGAATGGTGCTGAAAAAAACGCTCGAATATATCTTCCTTTTTATCTTGCGGTATGCCTATGCCGGAATCGGTCACCTTTATCAATACCCCGCTCCGGCCAATCTCGTTCTGCTCCTTCCCCATCTCCAGGGCAACGCTGATCGTTCCCCCTTCGAGCGTAAACTTGAATGCATTGGACAAGAGATTGAAAAGGATGCGCTCAATTTTGTCGCGGTCGAACCACGTATTCAGCCTGTTGACATCGCTCAGGAAGGAAAAGCCGATATGTTTCCTTTCTGCCATGTCCGTAAAAGAATGGCAGACTTCCTTGACAAAGAGAACAAAATCGCCCTCCGACAACTGCAACCTTAACTCCTTTTCCTCCATTTTCCTGAAATCGAGCAACTGATTGACCAGGTTAAGCAACCTCCTGGTATTCCTCCTGATCATCTGCAGCTTGTTCAGCGATCCGGGATTGTTCTGTTCGGCCAGCAATTGCTCCACCGGCCCCATGATAAGAGAAATGGGCGTCCTGAATTCATGGCTCAGATCCGTCAGGAACTTTAGTTTAAGTCGCTCCAACTCCTGGACACGCAGGGCTTCCTGTCTTTCCTGCTGCATCGCGAACTTCTTCCTGATCCTCGAAATCCCCCTATGCCTGCTATAAAATAACAAGACGGCGCCAACCAACAAATAAAACAAATAAGCATATAGGGTTCGCCAGAAAGGGGGCTTGACATAGATCCTGATAGAATTGTCCGTCGCGCTCCATACGCCATCGTTATTGCTGGCCTTCACATGAAAGGTATATTCGCCGGGATCCAAATTTGTATAATAGGCGGTATTCATCCCGTCGTTATAGATCCAGTCCTTATCGAATCCTTCCAGTTTATAAGCATAATGATTTTCCTTGGGTAAGGTATAGTTCAGGGCAACGAAACTCAGGGCAAAGTTCTGTTTGTAATCCAACCGGATCTCCCTGGCCACAGAGATCTGTTCCTTAATCGGTGATTGATCTCCCGGCACTACCGATTTGTTCGCTATTTTCAGATCGGTCATGACGACGGTCGGCACGTTCCGGTTGGTGGTCAGGTCTGCGGGATTAAAATAGTTGAAGCCCTGAAGGCCGCCGAAGAATAATTCGCCGCTAGCCAACCTTATTCCCGAGGCATGGACGAAGTTGGCGTTTGGGATGCCGTTATAGCTGGTGAAATTGCGAAAGCTTCTTGTTTGCCGATCCAGACAGCTGACCCCTGTATTGGTACTCGCCCATATACGCCCCTGAGCATCTTCGACCAGTTGGTAGATCGTGCTGTTCTGCAGACCGTCCCTTTCCGAGTAATTGCTGAACCGTCCGCTTCCTTTATCGAAAACGCTTAGGCCGCCTCCGTAAGTGCCGATCCACATGATCCCCCGGCTGTCAAGGAGCAAGGCGTATATTTTGTCGCTGGGCAACGCACTGTTGTGCTGATTATAGACCGTGAATGCGCCGGTTTGAGGATGATATACGGCTAACCCGCTCCCATGCGAACCTATCCAGATATTTCCGTCGGCATCTTCTTCGATCGCCCTGATATATCCGTTGACTGGCAGAGCCTTGTCTTTGACCGCTGTAGGGTGCGGGGTAAACCTGGCAATGACCTTGTCGCCATTCAATACATTAACCCCGCCGCCATTTGTGCCCAGCCATATCTGGCCCTTACTGTCTTCCTTGACGGAATAAATATCATTTGAGTTAAGATCATAGAGTCCCTTCCCCATCTTCAGTTGCCGCGTCTTCCGGGTAGAAGGATCCATTACAATCAACCCGTTCCCAAATGTGCCCGCGTATAATTTTTTCCCGCGGGTCATTTTCAGAGCCAAAACCATCAGGTTGTTTACGATCCTGCCGTCAATACGAAGGTCGATAGGCCGTAGCGATTCGCTCCTGGGATTGAAATCGTAAATGCCGCCGCCATCGGTGCCCACCCACAAATGCGCTGTGTCGATCTCCACGAAGGAGGTGACGACAGTACTCTTCATGGCATTCTCCTGGTAACCGTCGCTAAGCTTTAAATTGAACAGGTTGAGATTCTTGTCGTATTTATTGATTCCGCCCCGATAGGTTCCGATCCAATAAATGCCCTCATTATCAATATAGATACTTCGGATCGTCTTACTTGTCAGGCTATGCATATTGGTTGGGTCGGGCAGGTAGGGCCGGGAATGCCCTGTCCGCGGATCCATGATATGCAAACCCTCCACGCTTCCTATCCACAACATCCCATCCTTATCCAGGGCAATGGCATTGATAGTTTGACGGCCAAGGACAGGATCGGTACTGTCTGTTTTCCGGTAGCTGGTAAATTCGGGCGCTCCTTCCTGCAGAGTACAAAGACCTCCCTCCGTGCCGACCCATAGGCGGCCTCCCTTATCTTCTACCAACGCCTTGACCTTATCGTTGAGCGGATCGGAACCATTCGTGCTGTCGTGTCTGAACTGCCTGAAGGAATGCATGGCCCTGATGTATTCGAAAAGGCCCTGATCCGTTCCCACCCACATGCGGTGACGGCTGTCTTCAAAAACACAGAAAAGGGTTAATTTGGGAGGGGGTACTTTGCCGGAGGGAATCAGTTCCATCTTGGACAATCGATTGGTCACCGGATCGAGCAGATAGGGGGATTGGAACTGGGCAATCCATATTTTTCCCAGGTAATCGCTGCAGATACCTCTGATCACCGCGTTAGCCGGAAAACCGGGTATATTTTCCCTTTCGGGGTAATTTATAAACCTGTCTCTACTCCTGTCGTACAAGCTTATTCCTCCCCCGCTGGTACCTACCCATAGGTTGCCGGCCTTGTCTTCATGGAGCGCCAGGACCTCATTCGCCCGAAGACTTGTTGAATCCCCCGGCTTGTGGCGATATACCGTAAAATTTGTTCCGTTAAATTTATTCAATCCGTCATCCGTGGCGAACCACATCAATCCCTGCCTGTCCTTCAACATGGCATTTACCGAATTGGACAACAGGCCTTCCCTGGAACCCAGGGAAGTGAAATTAATATGAGCAGGCTGAGCCGATCCGATCGTTAGTTGAACTAAGCATACAAGTAGTATATAATATTTTCTCAGCATGGATTGGCCAAACCGCTCCAATTTAATTGAATTATCATGAATTTACACATTTGTTCCATAAATTTCCTCAAATTACCCATGCCTAACTGCTTGAGGAATATATTTTTGCAGGGAATGGGCAAAAGGTCCGCCCGTTTTTTGCGCGTAAAATGATGATTGCCAGTACGCATACCAAACGAATGCTGCCCAATACGGTTCGCCCGCTATCCCTCATTCCCCCGGATAGCGATACGAATCAATTACTTAGTAAACGACCGCCTCTCCTTAACGTTACCAACTCACCGGGTTTTACTATTTTATTGGTTGCCGACGACAAAGAGGAGCAGGATGTGTTGACCCGCTATCTTGCCGATACGTACAGCCTATTGATGGCCAGAAGCGCCAAATCCATGCTTAAGACGATGGAATCGCATCCTATTCAGATGATTATCATCAATATAGGAATTAACGAGGGAACAGGCGGCGATTTTTGCTCGCAATTAAAGTCGTTTCCCCATTATGCCCATATCCCCGTGATCTTGCTGATCGAACAAAATTCAACCCGGTCAAAGATAAAAGGCATAGAGTCCGGCGCCGACGCCTGTCTGGAGCGACCCCTTTCCAGGGAAATGCTAAAGGCACAAATTGAGAACCTGATTGCCAACCGGGCCAGGGTCAAGGACTATTTTGCCCATTCCCTGTTTGCTCATATGACGACAGATGAATGCTCAAAAGAAAAGGAAAGATTCCTGGGTAGATTAAATGGTTTCATAACCGAAAACCTTACAAGGAAAGACCTGAACGTGGACTTTTTAGCCCGGTTGATGAACATGAGCCGTCCGACTTTATACCGGAAAATAAGATCCTTCTCGGATCTAACCCCCAACGAACTGATCAATACGATCAGGCTGAACAGGGCGGCCGGTCTGATATCGGGCACGGATCACAAGATCTCGGAGATTGCCAAGATGGTCGGCTTCTATTCACGGAGAAATTTTGGCAAGGCGTTCGTAAAACATTTTAAGGTCACTCCTTCCGCCTGCCAGCGCCTGAAAAAGAGTTTTTAGGGCGTATTTCAAACAGCCTTACCTTTTCATCGTTCACTGCCGCCAGCAAGAATTTACGACCGCCCGCCCTCGCGATCTTCAGATCGCGGACATCTCCATCGATGAGCAGACCATCGGTCGCGGGGCCTACCGGGGTGAAATTGCCTTTGCCGTCGCCCCTGAGCAAAAGGCCGTAAGACGCATCCTTACGTCCGGCCGAGGCCGCCATTTGGTATTCGTTACCCCCCAACAGGATATCCAGGTTCCCATCTTCGTCCACATCCGTACAGGCGATCGCATTGACGGGTGCGATCTGGGCCATCATGGGAAAGGGATGAAAGAAGAATTTCCCATGTCCGTTATTTTCAAAATAGCCGCTGCGTTGCTCGTTACAGGTCAGCAAAAGGCCATTATCCATCATGTCCGCGGAGAAAATGTCCTTCATCCCGGCCCTCGCGTAGGATTCGTTGGTTGGGAATTTTTTCTTGACGGAAGGTACCTGGGCCGCCAGGTCGTCCCTTGAAATACCCGGCCGCAATTCGAATTTGCCCTCTTCATCGGGGATGAAATAGCAAAAGATGGGATCGACGATGCCATTGCCGTCGAGATCCTTTGCGTAGAGTTCGGCGGGACGGCCGTTGCTGATATGCCAGGGGTTGTTCATACCTGCATTGCCGGCCACGATATCCAGGTTGCCGTCATGATTGATGTCGGCGACGGCCAGGCTTCTCCAAAGTCCCGTGGATCCCGAAAGGCCGAGATCATCGGTGATCTCCGTCAGCCGGCTGCCGTCATTTTTAAATACCCGGATGCTCATCCAATCCCCCGCCAGGATCAGATCTGGCTTATTATCCTTATCTATATCCACCCACAAGGCGGCATTGATCATACCGGGATTCATCAGGGCGGGGCATACGGCTTCGGTTACATCGGTGAACCGGCCATGGTCGTTCCGCAAAATATAGCTCCTTGGAGGGTTGGGATAAGAACCGATCGCCACCCTGCCTCCGATAAATATATCCATATCGCCGTCACCGTCATAATCCGCCACCGCAACCGCTTTCGAAGGAGTTAAGAAATTCGCTGCAAATGCGTGGGGATCCATTTTAAAATTCCCTTTCCCGTCGTTGAGGTACAAACGCGGACGAAAATAGGGCGAATTCGCAACAAATTCGCTGCTGCCACTGACCACCAGGAGATCTGGAAACCCATCCCCGTTTGCGTCGAATAAGACGCTTTGCATGTCTTCCTCGACCTTGGGTCCGGAAACCAGATCCTTGCCGGAAAATCTTCCTCCGGGCTGTTGAAGGAATACCTTGCCCGATTGCCCGAATGCGCCTCCCACGAAAAAATCCTCCAGCCCGTCTCCGTTCATATCCCCCACCGTCAGAAAAGGTCCCTCCTGCGAGAATTTTTGGGGCAGCATCCGCTGGACGGCATAATCATAAAAAAAGGACTCCTTATGTTTGAAATCCACCCCAGCCTCGTCGGTGATATCGGTAAAGACCGGAGCGGCCACCTGGTTCGATACAGCACCCGGAAGGGCCGAATGGCGGTGATCGACGACCAGCATGGTATCCATCGGCGGGTGGATAATAACCTGTACCCGCCCGTCGGGCCACCTGACCGACAAGGAATCGATCCCTGCCCCACCCGTACCGAAATGCAACCGGCTGTCTACCGTGGACAAATAACCCCGGACGGGATATTGCTCCGCCATCTGGACCAGTCCCCGGCTATAGGCAAATACCTTCGTACCGATCCCTTCCCGGTTCAACGAATCCCCGGCCATCGAAAGAGTCAGGTAATGATTTTTCGGGCTCGTCATCTCATTGTGCATGATGAATGCGTCGCCGTTGATATTATTGGTGACGATATCCAACTTGCCGTCATTATCCAGATCGGCATAGACCGCCCCGTTCGAAATGGATTTCTGGTCGATCCCGGCGGCCATGGAAATATTTTCGAAGCTAAGATCCCCCTTGTTGAGATACAGATAGTTCCTAAGCGGCGCCGGCCCCAGCAAGGAGAGCTTGTCGGCAAAGAGCCGCCGTTGTCCTATATCCTCTACGCTGATGCCGGACTGTTCCATGGCCTGGTAGGTATATTCCAAAAAGTCCGCGTTGGTGGGGTCCCGGCCCAATCCATTGCCGATATGCATATCTTTCCAGCCGTCATTGTCGAAATCCGCCAGCAGGACGCTCCAGCTCCAATCCGTTTCGGAAATCCCGGCCATCTGCCCGATATCGCTGAAAAAAGGGATCTCGCGACCATTGATTTTCCGGACCCCGTTGTTCAATTGCAGCGTATTATAGATGAATTCGGGCTGATAGCCCATTTTCATTTCTGTCTCATGCCTCTGCTCGCTCAGGAAGGAATACATCATTTTTTTGCGGACGTTCGATTCCGGCTGCATGTCGAGCGTTACGATATCGGGCAGGCCATCGTTGTTGATATCGGCCGCATCGGTGCCCATGCTCGAATAGCTCTGATGCCTGAGGGAGGAAGCAATGCAGTTGGTAAAGCTGCCATCCCTGTTGTTCAGCCAAAGGACATCGTTACGAATATAATCGTTGGCGACATAGATATCGGGATAGCCGTCCCCGTTGAAATCACTGACTACAACGCCCAGGCCGTTGCCGTCCTCGAATATCCCCGCTTTATGGGAAACATCCCGGAATACCGGGTGGTTCATTCCCCGAGGCACGCCTTCGTTATGAAATAATTTGTCGGCAGCAAGGGAATTGCTGTCGAGCTTATTTTCAATGATATCATTGGGGCGTTTGTCATTCAGGTTATGGTTCAGCAAATACATGTCCGGACGGCCGTCCTTGTCATAATCGAAAAAAACGGCCTGTGTGGAATAAGAGGCGTCGTCGAGGCCGTAGGCCGCGGCCTCCTCGGTGAAAGTAAGATTATGCTGGTTGATAAACAGGAGGTTCTTCCTGCGCGAGGCCGGCCCTTCCCCTGATACGCAAACGTAGATATCCGGCCATCCGTCGTTATTGATATCGATAACACTGACGCCGGTACACCAGGTATCGGTCGTGACCCCGGCTGCCCGGGTGATGTCTTCGAAATGCATATTTCCCTTATTGAGATATAGCCTGGAACTGACCTGGTTGCCCGCAAAAAAAATATCGGGCAATCCGTCGCGGTTAAAATCGCCTATCCCGACGCCGCCGCCCATATAACTATACTCATTGGCGAACAAGTTCACTGAATCGTTCTCCGTGATCGTGTTCCTGAAATCCACGCCGGTCTGCGAAGCCGGTAATATAGAAAAGTGCAGGCCAGGGGAGAGTTTTGGCGAAGAGCAGGCGACTGCAAGGAATAATCCCGGGATCCATGATCGTCCAATTTTCATGGCAATATTTTACAATGATTAATCATCTCGCCCTTCGCATGTCATTCTCCATGATCTCTTCCAGGCTATTCACCGGGCGCTCGATATCGTCCGGGATCGGCAGACGGCTGAATTTTTGAAAATACAGCAGGCAGGCGTCTTTCCATAGAACCGCATTACCGCACTGGCTGCGCAGATTACGCTGCACGGTAGTAAACCGGGCGCTGTCCACATAGGGCTGCACCTTGTCCCAGACCTTCTGAAACTCCCTGATCTGCCGCACGCCTTTATCGTAGTGGTAACCTATTTCAGCCCATAATGTGCGTCCGCTTTTCATTTTAAAATCCCAGGGCAAATGGTGAAACCATAGCAGGTAGATATCGGGGCAGGTTGACGGATCGTTGAACTGCGACGCGAGGGGCTCCCGGTATTGACTTACGGCATTGCTGCCCGTTCCGCTCCGGTCAAAACCAATCCCATTTGCGCCGGCCTGGTGATAGTACGGCGGCGTCCAGTCCGGCCTCACCCCTTTTGGGGCCCACCAGGGACCGGGGCCATAATGCCCATTGGCCGACATGATATGATGTAGCCCCAGCGGCATCATATAGTTTACGGCAGCTTCCCGGCTGTCCAGCATCATCTGTCTGACGGGGAACAGGAAATTCACCCGCCAGTCGGCGGAGTAAAGGGCCGATCCTTGTTTGGCCGTTACAGGCGGATAAAAGGTCAGTTTTATCCATTCATCGGCGATCTGTTCACTTCTTAAATTGTCGTTCCAGGCAAGCCGGCCGAATGCATACCAGTTCGCCTGCGCGAAATCATTCCCGCACCAGTTTTCATCTTTTCCAACATTTGCAACCCCTGCTATGGCCGTATATTTTTGCGGGAACAGGCTTCCGTCCGTGCAACGCGCAACCGTGCTTCCCGCCCCTTCCTGGTAAGTGTCGCTTTGCAGGCATTCCTCCCAGAGGGTTGACAAAAACACTAGGTGAATGGCGTGCCCCAGATATTCCTGGGTTATCTGAAACTCCGGCATGACCGATGTTTTTTTCATGGCGCCGAAAAGGGCGCTGAAGGGCTCCCTTGGCTGAAAATCCACGGGGCCGTTCTTTACTTGTATGATCACATTGTCCCTGAATTGTCCGTCCAGCGGCAAAAATTCGGCATAGGCCTGCTTGGCCCGATCCTTATCGCTGGCGCTGTACACGAACGCTCGCCACATGATAATTCCGCCATAAGGTTTCAGCGCATCCGCCAGCATATTGGCGCCATCGGC
>OLLP01000775.1_pt1 | contig 12422 bp, 13 predicted proteins | sample 1604561 | NCBI WGS metagenome assembly OLLP01 (sample SAMEA104055722, study PRJEB20765) | soil metagenome | isolation source: soil | reverse complement strand
ATATCAGTGCGCATGCCGTCATCCGCTATAAGGTGGGCAAGGATAGCGTTTTTTTCAATGCGGCCCTGAGCGAGGAGCTCAAACCCGGACAGCAGGTTCCTGTTCTCTATCATGAGAGCGATCCGGAAGAGGCGCAGGTCGATGCGTTCATCGGGTTGTGGGGGCAATCGATAGTCTACGCGATCTTCCCTGTCCTGGTGCTATTGATCCTTTACGTCACGCCGGATCGTTGGGACCCGGTCATTCCGCAGAAATGCAAGGTGGTGCTCTTTAGCGGGAAGAAATGGGTAAGGATCGTTGTCAATTCTCTTCCCCGGTCGGGTTGATTTTCACCAAGACGCCTTGCTCTGCCTTGTAATGTGATCACGGCCTTTGTATTTTCATTTTCGTCCACCTTTAACGGACCGGATTTTATCGTCCCGCACTGTTCCGTTTTGCCGCCCATTCCATTTTAGCCTTTTCCATGTCCGCGACGAATTGGGGATTGTTATACCAAAAATTCAAAAGATGCCAGCCGATAACACGGGAGGCTTCATTATCGCTGGGGTAATGGATGCCCATCAGTTCACGTGACCAGCGGACTTCTTCGGCCATTTTCAGGAATTCTTCTCTTTTTTCCGGGATGATCTCACTAAATATATAAGCTTCGGTGAAAGACCATAAGGAGTGCCCGCTGGCAAAGGAAGGTGAATTAATTCGGGTAAGGGGATGTAAGCGCGGTTCCAGGTGATAGGGCCGGGCGCGTTTGAAATAGCGTTTTAAACGAAATTCCGTTACGCGAATATCCTGGATACAGTTCATCAGCAATTGGGTGGTAGCGGAAAATTGTTCATAGTTATACCAGGAACCAATGACGGGGGTTGCAATATAAAAGAGTTCTTTACGGTTCTCGTTAAATTCTGAATCAAGCGGATTGATAATGCTGGGGGAAGATCCGAAACCGGCGATGTATTCAGCCCTGTCTATTTCTTTTTTCGTCCGTTTGCTTTGCAGGTCGAGCAGGTGATCGAGTTCCGCCCGTGTTTGATCGGAACTGTTGGCCGGGAATCGGATGAGGCCCGGTAATTTAGCCTCATCTTCACTACTTAAATAATAGGTACGCATTATCGAGCTGGTCAGTGATCCCTTACTGTATTCGGACCAGGGGAATTGAATGGTATCCATATAGGCCCTGGCGGGGTTGGGTTCAGGATTTAATGCGGCGAGGGTTTTGTAATGCTGGCTGATCGGTTCCAATGGGTGTATCCACCGGGAGCTGGTACGGAAGGCTGCAAAGACAATTAGTAAGGATAATAGGGCGAGTAAAGCGACAATCCTGCTTTTTTGAGTGGGGTGTACCATATAAATTTAATTGATGATTGAGTGTGTTTTTATTAATGACGGGAGGGCTGTAAAAAAGACGCAAAAGAACTTTTGCCAAATTTCCAGCCTTTGACGTGGCAATCTTTGTAAATGGTGAAGGCACTGGCTATCAACACAATGTTTTTAAGGATATACTGCCCTGAAAGGGAAAGGATCATCATATTGTGCCAAGTCTCCTGCGGTAGAAGGATCAAGGGCAGGAAGGTGGAGAACATCTGAATGGTAAAGATGACAATGACGATTTTTGTGAACCGGGGAATCAGCCATAAAACGCCGATTGTGCATTCAATGACGCCAAGCGTCAGCAGGAAAGCATGGAAGGATATTATTTTGCTAAGGGTAAGTTGGTGGAGGTGAGCTATTAAGGTTTCTGCCGGGGATGTAGAAAATAGCTTCAGAGCGCCAAACCAAAAGAAAATAATGAACAGGCAGAACCTGTTTAGCCAAAGTATGGACAATGGAATACAATGGGAGGCGGGTAGTTCACGGCTTTAGCTTATGCCTATGATCCACAACAGGAAATGACATTGCCGTATTTGTCAAATTTATAATCACAGCAGTTCAGGATGGCTTGCCGCAACATTTCTTTTGCCCGTTGCACCCTGGATTTGGCCCCAGAATAGGATATACCCAATTCGTCGGCCAGTTGTTTTTGCGGGATCCCTTCAAATTCTGCCCGTATCAGGGCGTGTTTGTACATGGACGGAAGCGTTTCGATCAATTCCAGCATAAAGGATTGTGCTAATCTGGACGTTGGATCGTCTGTTGGGCGGTCAGCAACTGCCAAATGGGTGGGCGTTTCACATCTTATTCTTCTATCCTGATTGGCCCGGTAATAATCCGTAACGGTATTGTTGGTCAACGTAACGATGTATAGCAATACGTTGTCAGCTTTCGTGATCTTGTCTATATTCTTGACCATTTTCAGGTAGACTTCCTGCAAAATGTCGTGGCAATAATCTTCATGACCGGTCTTATGACAAATTAATTCGGATAGTTGTTTCCCGAACATCGCCCAAATTTGTTCCATAGGATCATTCATACAGCGACTGTTTTACTTCTTCTTTCCAATAAGACGGTATCCCGCCAAATGCCGTGCATCTGACCGATCCGTTCGCGGATACCCACTTGCCGAAAACCGGTCCTTTTATGTATATGGAGACTGGCGATATTTTCCAGGAAGATACCTGCCTGGAGCGTCCAGAGACCATTTTTTTCACTTTCCATGATCAATGCCTCCAATAGTTGTTTGCCGAGGCCCTGGCCACTACTGGCCGGATCGACATACACGCTGACTTCTGCTACCCCGGCATATACACATCGACCCGATACGGGTGTTAAGGCCGCCCATCCGGCCACCGCATTATTTTGTAGGGCTACGATCCGACTATGTTTGAGGTGGGCGGCATCCCATTCCTCCCAGGAAGGCGCACTGGTCTGGAAGCTGGCGTTTCCGGTCGCCAGGCCGCGTTCATAAATGGTTTTTACTGATTGCCAATGTTCGGGCAGGAGGGGGATAATTTCCATGTCCATCCTTCTTTAGTGCGCAAGATAAAATTTTTATTTCCCTTTGCGAAGGCTTTCTGCATACGCATCGGGTAGGGGACTGTCCTCGACTGCTTTGGCCGCTTTTTCCACATCGTACGAAAACCGGACAAATTCCGCCTGGACGGATTCTTTATTGGAGATACTGGTATTTTCCTGGATATGCAAGATGACATAGCCGCCCCGGGGATCGCCGTCTTTTGGTTTGCCGACCGAACCAATGTTAATCGCCTGCCTGTACCGCGTGCTTTCGCCATCTTGAATAGTCAGCACCCGGTGATAGGGCTTGTGGGTATGCCCAAAACACATAATATCGGCATCGGCGTCCTGCATAATGTGCAGTAAACTCTTTTCCTCCCTATCCTCAAAGAGATACTCATTAATCTTTCGGGGGCTGCCATGAACAAGTAATAGGTTCAACTTATCGTTGTTTAACTGAAATTCAACTTTTATATGTGCCGGGAGGGTACGCAGATATTTTCTTTCCTCATTCTTCACGATCTCATTGGTAAAGGAGATGGATACAGCCCCATTGGCTTTTTCTTCGTCCGTTTTATAAGCACAACCACAATCATCGCTCGTGCGGCCAATACCAAAATCATAGTTCCCGGCTATCGTGGGAATTCCTCGTTTCCGAATCTCGTTTATTACTTCATTCGGCCAAATATTATAGCCGACGAGATCACCCAGGCAGTAGACGGCATCCGGTTTTTTTTGTTCCAGATCCGCAAAGAAGGCTTCAAGTGCAGGCAAGTTGGCATGAATATCACTAAACAGGGCAATGCGCATTATTTTATATTTCGGACGTTAAAAAAACGAAATTACCACTCTTACTAGCTTTCTTCCCGATGCTTTACAATCGAAAAAAGAGGTACTGCAGCTAACGCTCCTTCGACAGGTGCGGCGATGTACACCCACAATGCTTGAAAATGACCGCTTGCGATCGCCGGGCCGATCGAACGTGCCGGATTCATGGACGCTCCGCAGATCGGCCCGGCAAACATGGCTTCCAAGCCTACCGTACTTCCAATGGCCAATGCCGGTCCGATTAATGAATGATCCTTTTTATCCGTGCTGGTTAGAATGACCAGCATGAGAATAAATGTGAGTATGGATTCCAAAATGAACGATTGTGTATCACTGCCGGCAGGCAGGGTACTTCCCAGATATCTGTTTTTGGGGAATAGTTCTTTTAAGATCAAGCTGGCTGTACATGCTCCTGCTATTTGCACGACTATGAATGGAATAACATGCCTACCTTGAAATCGCCTGGCCATCCAAAGGCCAATAGACACAGCAGGATTAATATGTGCCCCTGACACATGGCCAAACGCTAAAATCATGGCTAAAACGATCATACCGAAGGTCAGGGCGATCCCGGCATGGGTAATGGTTCCGCCCGTTTCCTGATCGATTATTATTGCTCCGGTTCCGCAAAACACCAATGAAAAAGTTCCTAAAAATTCGCCAGTTAGTCTTTTAATCATATTCGCATTTATTGACTGCAATCCGGGCCGCAACAAGCCTCGATTTTCGATCTTTCGACAAAAACAGTAATACCGAATCGATAAAATCAGATCTCGCCGTATTTTTGAATAATACGTTGTGGATAATCTCTGGCATAAAAATAAATTAGCGTGTTATTGCAATATGGCGATAATAATTTATAAAAAAAATCAACAACAATTATCCTTATTCTTGAAACTGACAAAGAAAGTATCGAGGTCCTTTTTAACCTGTTTCCAGGCTTTTTCATCAATGCAATAGCACATGCTGGTTCCTTCGATGGTTCCCTTTATCAGGCCCGCGTTCTTCAATTCTTTCAAATGTTGCGAAATAGTCGCCTGTGCCAAACCTAATTCTTCAACCAGGTCGCCGCATATGCACGAATCAGTCTTAATCACATGCTGAAGGATGGCGATACGCGCAGGGTGGGCCAACGCCTTTAGTAGGGTAGCTAAGTCATTTTGTTTAACCGTAAATATTTCAGATTTCGTAATACCCATATACTGCTATATGATCGCAATATTACGATTAAAATGGAATAAATAAAAAAGATTTAGAAAATTTTATTTGCTACACGCGCAAGTAGGGGACGACAAGATTGCCTGCGGCGATCTTGATAAGGGGGGAGGCCACAACGATTGGCGAGCCCTGACGGGCTTTTTTGTCATTCATCGCTGCGCCGATCGAGCAAGCTCGACGGCTCCTCTCTGAACGACAAAACCTCCGCTTTCGCGGAGGCTCGCCAATCTTTATGTCGGGACGACAAGATTCGAACTTGCGACCCCTTGCACCCCATGCAAGTGCGCTACCGGGCTGCGCTACGTCCCGAAAAGAAAAATTCTGGGGGGCCGAAGTTAAAGAAAAATTCCATTTTTGGCTAAAAAATGTCCCTTAGCAGGTCTTTCTTCGGGTAAACTTTAGATTCACGGGGTTTTTTTTGATTTTTGGCGCAATACTTGCCTTTAGGAAGACAACCTCAATCTACGTTCTATCGTAATAATTTTAGCAACCCTTCCCTTGCCGTCAACTCTTTCCTGCTGATCCTCATCCCTTGCACAAAACCATCCTGTATTACATTTTTTAACAAATTCAGATAAGAATGAAAAAATTCTTGTTATTGGGAATATTTGTCCCTGCATTTACTTTTGTGCAAGCTCAGTTCCATGTCAACCTGTTCGGCGGCTTTGCCAATTACTTTGGCGACCTCCAAAGCAAGGCCTATACGACCCAGCAATCGCATCTTGCCGTCGGCGCAGGGCTACAGTACGATCTTACGGGCCATTTTTCATTGCTGACCAACCTGACCTATGGGAATGTCGGTGCCTCCGATGCTTATAACCTGCAGCCCGATCTGAAAGCCCGCAACCTGAGTTTTCAGACCTCGATCCTTGAATGGAACGTGCTGGCCGAATACAATCTGCTCGATCTGAACGATCACAAGTTCACCCCCTATATTTTTGCCGGTCTGGCCGTATATCATTTCAATCCTTTTGCCTACGACAGCACGGGAAAAAAGGTCGATCTCCAGCCGTTGAGCACGGAAGGAGAGGGGCTGGCCCAATATCCCGATAGAAAGCCATACGCCCTTACGCAACTGGCCATTCCCTTTGGCGGAGGCATCAAATTCCGGGTATCGGATCGGGTGGTGCTGGCTTATGAGATCGGGTTACGCAAATTATTCACCGATTACCTGGATGACGTCAGCACCCGCTATGTCGATCAGACCATCCTGCTGAATGCCAGGGGGCCTGAAGCCGTGGAAATGGCTTATCGCGGAAATGAGGTCAAAGGATCGGGGGCCGGCGTCTACCCGGCGGACGGAACCGTCCGGGGCAATCCCGGGCATAAGGACTGGTATTACACTTCCGGTATCCGGGTCAGCATCGACCTAAACACAAAGAGCTTATCGGCGCACCGGAGGAACAGAGGGGTTTATGATTGTCCGGTGAAAGTCTACTAGAAAGTCTATTAAATAACTTCCCGCATGAACCTATTTGGTCTGCAAGTGTTTTACTTTTACATCTCCATAAAGTGAAACCCAGACCGCATGGCCTATCGTAATCAGCAGGAATTCATCAATGCATTGGACAAAGCCGGCGAGCTCCTGCGTATCAGCGCCTATGTCGACCCCAATTTGGAAATAGCGGAGATCACCGACCGGATCAGCAAAAGCGGCAATGGAGGCAAGGCCCTCCTGTTCGAAAATACCGGAAGCGATTTCCCCGTGCTGATGAACGCCTATGGCAGCGAAAAGCGCATGTGTATGGCCCTCGGCGTCCGGCAACTGGACGATGTGACCCGCGAAATTGAAGGCCTTTTCCGATTATTATCGGCCCCAAAAGAAAGCATAGCGGATAAATTAAAGCTCCTGCCCCAATTGGGGCGGTTCGCCAGTTGGATGCCGAAAGTAATTAGCGGGCGCGGGGCTTGCCAGGAAGTCGTCCTTTCCAACCCCGATATCACGCGGCTCCCCGTGATCACCTGCTGGCCAAAAGACGGCGGACCTTTTGTGACCCTGCCCATCATCCATACCAAAGACCCCAATACCGGCTCGCGTAATGTAGGCATGTACCGGATGCAGGTCTTTGGCCCTACGCTGACCGGCATGCACTGGCACAAACATAAAGTAAGCGCCAAACATTTTTCCGAATACAAAAAGACGGGTAAGAGGATGCCGGTGGCAGTTGCCCTGGGCGGCGATCCCGTGTATGCGTACAGCGCTACCGCTCCGTTGCCGGAGAATGTAGATGAGTATATGCTGGCCGGCTTTCTTCGAAAAAAAAAGGTGGAGCTGGTGAAATGTATCAGTCAGCCGGAGATCGAAGTGCCGTCCGATGCGGATTTCGTTATCGAAGGATATGTTGATCCCCATGACGAACTGATCTGGGAAGGCCCGTTCGGCGACCATACGGGTTATTATTCGCTGCCCGATTGGTACCCCCGGTTCCATATCACGGCCATCACCCATCGCCGCAATGCCGTCTACCCCGCCACCATCGTCGGCATCCCACCGCAGGAGGACGCCTGGCTGGGCAAGGCCACCGAAAGGATATTCCTGGCGCCGATGAAGATGACCCTGGTACCGGAGATCGTCGATATGGACATGCCCGTCGAAGGCGTTTTCCATAATCTCGTGATCGCGAAGATACATAAGGAGTACGCGGGGCAAGGGCAGAAGGTCATGAATGCCATGTGGGGGGCGGGTCAAATGATGTTCAACAAGATCCTGGTGCTGGCGGATGAAAATATCCGGATCCAGGATTATCCGGAACTGGCGCGTTATGTATTCCGCAATCTCAACCCCGCCACCGATGTCTATTTCTCGCAAGGCCCCATGGATGTATTGGATCATAGCTGCAGCAAGATGGGGTTTGGCGGAAAAATGTGTATTGACGGAACCCTTAAGACCGAAGAAGAGACCGACGGGCGCTACCAGTTGTCGGCTAGCCGGAGTGACCGGCTTTCGGAACAGGCGATAAAAGCCAGTTACCCGGAGATCGAGAAAGTCAATCTTTCGCTACTTGCCCAGGAGATCCCCTGCCTTATTCTTTCAGTCAGAAAGAACAGACCGGGACATATAAAAGAATTACACGAGGCGATCTGCGGGATGGAAGAAATGGAAGGCGTCAAAATGATCCTTTATGTCGAGCATACCGTCGACGCGGCCGACCTGCCCATCGCCCTGTGGAGGTTCTGCAATAACCTCGATCCGAGAAGGGACAGCCTGCTGACGGAAAGAAGATCCGGTATCGACCCAGGCAAAAAATTCGTATGTTTAGGACTGGACGGAACGCGTAAGACCAGGGAGCTGGATGATTTCGATAGGGACTGGCCGAATATCATCGTCGCCGATGACCGGACGATAAAAACCGTCGATGAGAAATGGGAGAGCCTGGGAATAGGCCCCCTGATCGCTTCTCCTTCGCTAAAGTTCAAAGACCAGCTTTATGGAGAGGGAGCCGTCGTCAATTAGGAAATTCATGAAAAAAGCCCTGTTATTGTGCGCCGGATTATTGAGTATCGGCCTGGCATTCGCCCAAAAGCCGGGCGCCACCCCTCACAGTTTATTGTGGAAGATTACCGGCAAAGGCCTGAAGAAGCCCAGTTACCTGTTCGGAACGATGCACGTGCTCTGCTCGGATGACGCCAGGCTGAGCGACAGCCTGAAGGCCGTGATCGCCGCCTGCGACGAGGTCTATTTTGAGATCAAGCTGGACGATATGAGCAATCTTCTCGGCGCGATGAAGTCCATGATGATGAATAATGACAAGCGGTTATCCGATCTGGTGAGCCCCGGCGATTACGAAAAAATAAAGGGCTATTTCGCCAGGCATGCGTCCATGATCCCATTCGGCATGCTGGAAAGGTTCAAGCCCTTGCTGATCAGCGCCCTGATCGAAGAAGAGAATATGAACTGCCAGGCCACGGATGGAATGGAGCTGTCGATCATGAAAGAGCTGCACGATAAATCGATCCTTGGGCTCGAAACGGTAGAATTTCAGGCGGGGTTGTTCGATAGCATTCCCTATGCCGACCAGGCGAAAGAATTGCTGGCGTATATCGACAGCGCCGCTGAGTATAAGAAACTGACGCTGGAAATGGCGGATGTCTATAAGAAGCAGGATCTCGATCGGATCGACGAATTAAGCCGGAAGGGAGATCCCGGAATGGATGCCTATATGGATCTATTATTATACGGGCGCAACCGGAAATGGGCTAAAAAACTCGATGAGGTAATGCCGGAGAAATCCTTCCTGATCGCCGTGGGGGCGGCACACTTGCCGGGGACAGGCGGCCTAATCGATCTTCTTAAAAAAGAAGGGTATGTATTGACGCCGGTAAAGAATTAGCTGCAGTTGCCAAACCTTATATCCTTTCCAGCCCGCTGAAGAAGAAATCGCCCTCGATCTTCGCATTTTCATCGCTATCGCTGCCGTGGATGGCGTTCTCGCCTACGTTAGCCGCGTACAATTTACGGATCGTTCCTGCATCCGCCTTGGCCGGGTCGGTCGCCCCGATCAGCTTGCGAAAATCGGCAACGGCATTTTCCTTTTCCAGGATAGCGGCAATGATGGGACCGCTGCTCATGAATTCCACCAACTCCCCGTAGAAGGGCCGGGCTTTGTGTACGGCATAGAACTCACCGGCTTTTTCCCCGGACAATTTGGTCAATTTCAGGGCGACGATACGAAAACCGCTGTTGATGATCTTGTCGATGATGGCGCCGGAATGCCCTTTGGAAAAAGCGTCCGGTTTGATCATGGTGAACGTTCGATTGCTCATAATTTCCTTTACCGTTTTGGTTCGCAAAGGTAATACTTAGCTCCCGAACCCCAAACAAAACTTGGGATTTGTATTATTATTATGCAACTTTGCAGCCGTTTTATATGAAACCGATACAGGAACTTTTTCCCTTATTGAGCCAGCCCAGGAAGGTGGTCATCGTCATGCATCAGAAACCTGATGCCGATGCCATGGGCTCTTCCCTGGGGCTATTTCATTTCCTTACCGCGCTGGGACATTCGGCTACCGTCATTTCGCCGACGAACTGGGCGGAATGGCTGAAATGGATGCCTGCCTGCAACGGGGTGATCGATTATGAATATCATACCGACAAGGGGAATACCGTCCTCGATCAGGCCGAATGGGTGTTCTGCCTGGACTTCAATACCCTGGCCCGCACGCGGAGCATGGCCGGCAAGCTGAAAAAGCTGGACTGTACACGGATACTGATCGACCATCATCAGCAACCTGAAACGGAGCGGTTTGCCTATGGGATAAGCGATACGAACAAAAGCTCTACCTGCGAGATGGTCTATGACTTTATCGTCGGGTCGGGCCATGCCGATGGGATCAACAGGGATATCGCCGCCTGCTTGTATGCCGGCGTCATGACGGATACGGGTTCATTCCGCTTTCCGGGCGCGTCGGCAGCCGTTCACCGGATGGTAGCCGCCCTGAAGGACACGGGCCTAAACCATACGAAGATCCATGAGAACCTCTTCGATAACTTTCTGGAGAACCGCTTGCGGTTCATCGGGTACGTGCTGCAGAGCCGGATGGATATTTATTATGAATACAATGCCGCGCTGATCTCCATCCCCTGGAAGGATCTGGTGCGTTTCGAGATCAAGACCGGGGATACGGAAGGGCTGGTGAACTATCCGCTTTCCATCCAGGGCATTAAAATGGCCGCGCTGATCATCGACAGGGACGAAGAGATAAAATGCTCTTTTCGCAGCAAGGGGGATTTCGACGTCAATACCTTCGCCCGTAAATATTTCGAGGGAGGAGGGCATTACAATGCGGCCGGAGGCCATAGCAGCGGTACGCTGGAACAAACGGTACAGCGTTTCATCAGCGCCATGAAGGAAAATTCATCACAACTACAATAATTACTATAATGAAAAATGTCTCGTTGTTTTTGCTTGCTGTCCTGACCTTGTTCGTTACAGCCTCCTGCAAGCAGCAGGGTTTCAAAAAGACCAGGAGCGGCCTCATGTACAAGCTCTTTTCCGATAAGAAGGGAGAACCCGTCAAAAAGGGCCAGTTCATGAAACTGGAAGTCGTGGAGAAGGTTCATGACTCCCTCTTGTTCAGTTCGCTGAATAGCATGCCGGCCTTTATCCGTGTCGACAGCTCGAGAAATGATTATAGCCCCGCGGAGATATTTCCCCTGTTGCGTAAAGGGGATAGCGTCTTTATCGTGGAACTGGGCGATACGCTCCGCCGCAAATTCGGGCAACTGCCTCCTTTTATCAGAAAAGGGGATAAGATCACCCTTTCCTTTAAAGTATTGGAAATTTATCCTAGCGAAGAGCTGGTAACCGCCGATCGTAACGTGGAAGTAGAAAAGCAGCACCAAAGGGAAAGGAAGCAGGTGGAGGATTACCTGTCCGAAAATAAGATCAATGCGGAAAAGACCGATATGGGTACTTATGTAGTCGTGCAATCGCCCGGCGACGGCCCGCAGGTGGATACCGGCAAACAGGTGTCCGTTCGTTATACCGGAAAGTTCATTCCTTCGGGGAAAGTCTTTGAATCGAATATGACCCCTCCCGGCAACGACCCGTTCAAATTCGTGGTAGGCAGGCGTATGGTCATACCGGTCTGGGACGACGGGATGAAAAAATTCAAAAAAGGCGGCAAAGGCGTTCTTTACATTCCTGCCTACCTGGCATATGATCAACAGGCAAGGCCCGGGCCGACCCCCTATGAGAACCTGATCTTCGAAGTGGAGATCGTAGACGTGACGGATGCTCCGCCGCCTTCGGCCGAGCCTTCGATGTCGATGCCCAGGATGCCGATGCAGGGAATGCAGGGCCGCCCCATGCGCCCGATGCCCCAGGGCAATCCTCAGCAGCAGCAACATTGATCAGTCGATTCATCAAGTATAACGAGCGGGGAATTTGTGCAGTCAGCGCGGGTTCCCCGCTTTTTTACAGCTATCCAGGAGAAGGATCGCCTCCCGGGCCGCAGCGGGATCGTGTACCCGCAGGATCGCGGCGCCATTCAGCAGCGCCAGCGTATTAAGGACGGTCGTCCCATTGAGGGCCTGTTCGACGGGGACGCCAAGGGTCTTGTAGATAAATGATTTGCGGGATACCCCCAGCAATAAGGGCCGTCCGAGCATGCTGAATGCCTCCAGGTTCCTCAGCAGCTCAAAATTATGCCCGGCATTTTTTCCAAAACCCAGGCCGGGATCGAGGATCACGTCGCGGATGCCTGCCTGACGGCAATCTTCAAGCCGCCGAATAAAAAAATCCAGCACCTCCTTCGTCACATCCTCGTAGACGGCAAGGCTTTTCATCGTCGCCGGCGTCCCTTTCATATGCATACAGACATAAGGCACATCCAATTCCGCTATGGCATCCAGCATAGTGGCGTCGAGATACCCGGCGCTGATATCATTCACGATCGAAGCCCCGGCGGATACTGCTGCGCGGGCTACCCGGGCGCGATAGGTATCGATCGTCGTCTCCCCAAGGTGGAGTTGCTGGGCGATTTCC